>Ga0209935_1003152_pt1 | contig 17728 bp, 22 predicted proteins | sample ThiBio_1000_plan_2_FD_183958 | JGI IMG/M metagenome (GOLD analysis project Ga0209935, IMG submission 183958) | Wastewater bioreactor microbial communities from Cape Town, South Africa - Thiocy_cont_1000_plan (SPAdes) | ecosystem: Engineered > Bioreactor > Thiocyanate-remediating >... | reverse complement strand
GGTGTGCGACAACGAGGCCGAAGACGAGGCGGCCTTGCTCTCGGCCATGCTGAGCTGCATCGCGAGAGCCATGTCGTCGTCGTCGTCGTCGTCATCCTCGATCACCTGCGCCTTGTGGTTGCCACGCGCGGCAGCAGTTCGCGTAGGGCGACCGCCGGCGCGCCGAGGCCGAGGGATCTCCGAGTCGCTGTCCGAGCAGCCGTGCTCGATGTTGATCTCGACCGGGCGAGGGCCGTCGTCGTCGTCCTCGAGATCCATCGGCAAAGTAGCAAGGGGATGGTTGATGTTGGTTGATGTTGATTGATGTTGATTGATGTTGTTTGATGTTGATTGATGTTGATTGATGTTGATTGATGTAGATTGATGTTGATTGATGTAGGTTGGTGTTGATTGATGTTGATTGATGTTGATTGATGTTGTTTGATGTTGGTTGATGTTGATTGATGTAGGTTGGTGTTGATTGATGTTGATTGATGTTGATTGATGTTGGTTGATGTTGGTTGATGTAGATTGATGTTGATTGATGTAGGTTGGTGTTGATTGATGTTGATTGATGTTGATTGATGTTGGTTGATGTTGGTTGATGTAGATTGATGTTGATTGATGTAGGTTGGTGTTGATTGATGTTGATTGATGTTGATTGATGTTGGTTGATGTTGGTTGATGTAGATTGATGTTGATTGATGTAGGTTGGTGTTGATTGATGTTGATTGATGTTGATTGATGTTGGTTGATGTTGGTTGATGTAGATTGATGTTGATTGATGTAGGTTGGTGTTGATTGATGTTGATTGATGTTGATTGATGTTGATTGATGTTGTTTGATGTTGATTGATGTTGTTTGATGTTGATTGATGTTGATTGATGTAGGTTGGTGTTGATTGATGTTGATTGATGTTGATTGATGTTGTTTGATGTTGATTGATGTTGTTTGATGTTGATTGATGTTGATTGATGTTGATTGATGTTGTTTGATGTTGATTGATGTTGTTTGATGTTGATTGATGTTGATTGATGTTGATTGATGTTGTTTGATGTTGTTTGATGTTGATTGATGTTGGTTGATGTTGTTTGATGTTGTTTGATGTTGATTGATGTTGATTGATGTTGATTGATGTTGTTTGATGTTGGTTGATGTTGATTGATGTTGTTTGATGTTGATTGATGTTGAGAGATGAAGAAAGCCCCCACTGCCTTTGCTGTTCGTGAGGCGGGAAATGGTGGTTCGTACCCCGGAACTCCCGCCAGAATGCGAGCCGTTGATTCTTCCTTCTCGCCTCTGCTCGTACGACGCAACCGCGGTACTCTCGCCCTCATCCTGCTCCTCTCTCCCTCACCTCTCTCCTCACACACCACCATCACCATGACTCGCAAGACTCCATCCAAGAAGAACCATCGAGCAGCCCAACACCGACGCAAGCGGTTGTTGCAACTTGCAAGCGCTAGTGCGCCTGCTGCTGCGTCGTGCGAGTTTCGCTCGCTGCTCGCCGCTTGCTCGGCACTCGTGGGCGATATCGCCAACTGGACGCAATGGCTCATCACCCTCCTAGCCGCCACGCTGGTCGATGGCTTTTGGTTCGCGTGTGAGGTGCTGATGCAGCCACCGAGTCAAGTGCTCGGCTTCCTCTACCAAGTCGTGAGCGAGCTGATCTTCGTACGAGACACACACAGCCCCCTCTGCTTCTGTCCGCTCTCGCGAGCTCCCGTTACTTACTGTGCCTTCGGGACGTGTAGGTTGTCGTGATTGCAGTGCAGTGGCTCCGCAATGCGAATGACCCAGTGGCTCGCGAAGCCAACGAAGAGCTGCAAGCTCGCGTTCGGGAGCTCGAGCTCGAGCTCAAGCAAATCCGCAAGCTGCAGCGCAAGCAAACCGACCAGCTCGCGCGCTGGCTTGCTCGCGCACCCATGTCGGATGCCGTAGCGAGCAAGGCGCAGAGCAAGGGCTCGCTGGCATCAGTCGCTGCTGCTGCGCCGCCCCCACCTCCACCAGCACCGATGGCCGCACCGCCACCGCCGCCTCCGCCTCCAATGATGATGCCCAAGCGACCAGCGCTCCCGCTCTCGATGCCGCTCGTGACAGCCAAGAAGCGCGCTGACCGAGTGGCCGCTGCTGCTGCCGGCACCGCCATCTCGCTCGACGTCCTCCTGCGCGCTCGTAAGGGCCTCCGTCGCGCCTCTCCCGAGAGCAGCAAGGAGAACGTCGCGTCGCCCGATGCGGCTGCCGTCGCAGCGGCCTACAACCCGCTGGCGTCGCTTGCCGTCTCGCTGCAAGACCTCTCGAACGTGCGGCTGCGCCAATCGGCCGCCAAGTCCGAGAAGAAGTCGCGAGTCAAGTCGCCCGCCATGTCGTTCACACTTCGTCGCACGGCCGTCGATCGTTCGCCCGGTGGCACGCCGATGCGTGGCAAGACCGACGAAGACACCAACGGCTCGACCACCAACCTCCTCACCAGCGCGCTGCGCAACAAGTTTAAGGTACCCCCGATGCATCGCTGACACAAGGCGATCCTTCGCTCTTGCTCACACGCACGCACTCACTCTCTCCCCTCTATTGCAGCATGCCAAGTTGCCATCACCCAAGTCCTCGCCTGATGCGCGAGGGCAGCAGTCGGGCTCCAACGGCAACCTCACGTCGCCCTTCAAGCCTCGCTCGCCTATCGCCATGATGCGCTGAGGCCGCTCAGCCGCCTTCGATTGTCGTATCCTCCCAATGCTCATGCCAACTCTCACTCTCACTCACCTGCACGTCGCCTCTCTCCACCACAACCCCATTACCGTCCGCTTGTACATCACCGCTTCGGCTCCAAGTTGATTATTCTCGAGCTCGCATATACGTTCGAGCACTGTAGGTAGAAACACTGAGGGCAGTAAGACGCTACTCACTCAATACACCTACGGAGCTACGAGTTCGTGAGCGCTCTCTCTGTGCATTTCAGCATGCTTGGCTCGATTCGATTTGCTTTGATTGGATTGGCTTGGAATGGAATGGAATGGACTGGATTTGAGTGGATTTAGTAGAAGAAGCGAACCCGCTTCACAATGCTCACCGTGCGCGATACGAGGTCGCCGTTGTGGAGGAGTCTTACTTGTTGGCTGCATCCGAAGTCGACGGCGTATCGGGTGCGCTTGTACCGACACCGATCCAAAGGCGGTCGAGGTGGATATGGCGATCAACGACGTCGTAGAGATCCTCGAGCGTCAATGCCTCGTAGTACTCGGGTATCTCGTGCATGAGCGCGAAGCCGTACGGCTGGCGCTGCGTGAGTTGCAACAAGTAGAGCCAACTCGTGTTCTCGTGCAACTGCGTTCGCTTGAACTCAACCAGCGGCTTCTTGGCCTCGTCGAGTTCGGCCTGCGAGATACGCTTGGCCTTGATCGAGCGCAATTGTTCGAGCGCACACTCGATCGTCTCGTCGATCTTGTCGACCAACGGTGCGAGGCCCACGAGGCAGAAGCCCGACGCCAGGTGCGTGGGCATGTCCATCTCGAAGCCGCAGCTGTACAGCAAGCCGCGCTTCTCGCGTAGCTCCAGGTACAGACGGTTGTTGATCACGGCGTCGAGGAGCGTCAGCGCTCGCGCATCATGCAGCGGATTCACGCCAGGAACCTGGTCGCCCCACTTGTTGGGGCCAAAGAAGCCGATCGACACGAAGGCACGCGCCCGATCGTCGGTAATGTGCACCGAGCGGCGTCCTCCTTCGGGAGCATAACGCAGCGACAACGCGGCCGGGTCGTTGGAGATTGAGTGCGGCAGGCGTGGAATGCTACCAAGGTAGCGCAAAGCCAACGTTTCCTGAGCGACACGCGTGCACAAAGAGAGGAGAGATCAACCAGCGGCTCCTGCATTACGTACACACGCACTCCACGCACACACGTACCAGTGTCTGATAGCTCGGGAAATCTCCGACCACAATCACTTGGAGGTTGGAAGGACATAGCCACGGGCTGAAAAAGTCCCGGACACTCTCAAACTGCATCGCCTGATACTCGGGTGCATTGACGTACGCCATGCGACGATCCTCGGGGAATGCGACGTCGATCATGCACAGGCGTGTGAGACGAGCGATATCCTTCTGCCGCGTCTCGCAATTGACGATACGGTCGCGAATCGTTCGCTCGAATGCGTTCTTGTCCCATCCAGGATTGGACAGCGCCAAGTGAATCAATTCGAAAACACGACGGATACCTGCGAGCGAGCAAGCGAGAGAGCGCAAGAGTATGTGAGACGTTGGTGAGGTGTGCGTGGGGTATGTGTGGTCATCGTACCATCATCCGAAACACTGCAATCGAACGATATCTCGAAACTATCGTTCGCTACTTGGCTATCGACCGAGATGCCGTACAGCTGGCAGTACTTGTGCGTCACGTGGCTGGGATAGTCACCCCAGCAGCTGTCGATCAACGTGTGCAGCCCCACGGTCGATGCTCCGAGCGTCTCGGGAGTCAGCTCGAGGTAGAAGCCGCCCTTGCCCACGAGCAGGATGCTGCACTGCTTGGTCTCAAAGTCCGTGTGCTTGAACGCGAGGCGCATTCCGTTCGAGAGACGCATGGCGACACTTCCGGTCTTGGCGTCAATAACGCGCGTCGGTGATGCGGGTGGCAGTGGCTTGTTACTGACGATCTTGCTGTCGGAGCGCATGGGGCTGTCGGTCGAGGCCGCGAGAGCCTGGTGCTTGGGCTTTTGAAGACGTGCCGGGTGGCGTGAATGCTCGTGCGAGTGGGGCTTGGGCGGTGCCGACGGCAGCTCGCGAGCTGTCGGTGTACGCGACAGACTCGCGTCACTGCTCGAGCTCAAGGCCGGGCTCGACTCACGCGGTGGCGACGGTGGTGGCGACGGTGGTGGCGGTGGCTCGATGGCGCTCGGCTCGCGGTGCGGCGGCCGAAGTGGCACCGGTGCTGAGAAGTCACTCGGCTGCAACTCGACGAAGCTCGCCGAGCCGACACGGCGCTCCAGTGCCTCGGGCGCGATCAGCTCCTCGGGTATTGCCGTAAACTCGAGCGGCTTGACGCCTTCGAGAGCGCGTGCGATCACCTCCACCACCTGTTGGTTGGAGATCTCGAGCGTCGCAGGGCACGCGATGAAGATCGATGATGGGAACGGCTCTCGTGCCGGCGTACGAGTGGTGCTCGATGCCGTACTGGGATCCGTGAACTCGGTAACAAAATTGAAAAGCTGCGCCGCCAGTGCGTTGACTTCCTTGGCCGAGATCTGAGGAAGGAGGCTGCGCGCTTGTTTGTACGATTGAATCGGGCTCTGCACGACCCATTCTGGAGATCACACACGCAAACAAACGCAAGCTGTCAGTCGTGCTGTAGCTCGCTGCATTCGCTCTCCGCGCCCGAGTCCGACGAACCAAGATTCTCACAGTCCATAATGTGCTCCAGTAGCTCCGAGTTGGGGAACGTGTCGATTTGCTCGGCGTCGCTCTTAAAGTCCTTTCGTACTATTCGCTTATAATACATGAGCTCATTCTACACACAAGCATCGCCACGCCGTATCGTAGTGAGTACTAGTACTGTTTGGCAAGGCAATTCGCGCACTCGAACGTACCGTGCTAAGGCCGAACTCCTTCATGCGCTTCGCCTCTTGCACCGCACACGCCAACGCACGCTCCCATTGGTGCGGGCGTGCCGATACCTCCAATACATTCCATGTACAGTTATCACTGTAGCTCTCCGATGCTCCCCAATCGATTCTACAAAAGCGCGTACAGTGCTCCTTTGTGAGCAAGCCACGACCCGCTCGTCGTTGTGTGTTCGTAGCGCGACGTGCCACACGTACGAGATGAACGGAGGGTCAGCCATGCTTTGAAAGAGTGCCACAGTACGATCGGAGAATGCCGAAGAGATGATATCTACAACTAGCTCGCGACGGAACTCACTCATCGTACGAATTCGATGAGGCTCCATGATCTGTGTATCCGTCCGAACATGGGCGTCAAGATGCGGGCGCGCACACACACAAACACAAACACACATGGACGCAAGCATGCCCGCAGCGTACCTGAGTGAAGCACAACGAAAATTGAGTCGTGAGATCGTGCTTGGCGATGCAGATCGGTTGCGACGGCTGCTTGTTGCACGAGTGCACAATCTGCACCGGCGTGTACGGCAGCGTGTCTGCAACAGGAAGCGAGGCATCGAGCGACAAGGGCGGCCGAACGCCGCCGCTAAAGATCTGATGAATCTGGCGTATGACGCGAGAAGGCCGCAAGCTGCCGACGAGATACAGCGTCATGTTCTCGGGCCGGTAGTGCTCGTGGTAGAACTCGCGCAGCTGTCGTGCGTCGAAGCTCTCGATACGCTCCTTCAATCCGATCGGAAAGCGGACGCCGAGTTGGTTGGCCTCGAACAGCTGCTTGTACTGCGTCTCGGTGTTGCGGTACTCGACCGTGTCGCCCTCCATCCACTCGCCGAGCACTGTCGCGTATTCGAGCCAGCGAGCGAGCAGCGTCAGTAAGTCAGTCACTCGGCTGAAGGCACGACGGAGTACGCTTAATGCGAGGATAGGCGCGCGGCGTACCAGCGCCTCGCTCCATGTCGATATCGGTGTCGAGCACGATGGCCTTGAACACGAGCTCGTGCAGCACCTGCAGCGCCTTCTCGAGCGTCTCGTCGCGCGACTGCTCGGCGCTCTCGCGTGCGAGCTCCTTCTCACTCTTGGCATGGCTCTTCTGGTGTTGGTGCTTGTGCTGGTGCTGGTGCTTGTGGTGATGTGGATGTTGATGACCGCGGTGGTGATGATGGCCCTGGTGCTGGGCATGGCGGCGGCGCTCGGCGGCGGCTGCTGTGGCTGCGTCGTCGTCGTCGTCGGCTTCAAAGTCGCTGTAATCCGACTCGTCGCTATCAAAGTCACTCGAATCACTCGACTCGCCATCCGAGCTACCATCGCTACTGTCATCGCCGTCGTCGTCGTCGTCGGGCACGGCGGCCACGGGGATCGTGAGCGTGTAGCACGTCTGCCGGAAGTCCGTGAAGGCGTTCGTGTCGCCGCCGAAGCTCATGCCCCAGCTGGCCAGCAGCTCGCGCAGCTCCTTAAAGTCCGTGAACTTCTCGGTCGCCATGAACACGACGTGCTCGAGATAGTGCGCGATGCCGCGTTGGTCCTCGCGCTCGGCCGTGCTGCCCACCTGCGACACGGTCGACAAACCACACACACACGCCCGCGCGCGCGGCACCACATCATCGCCGTCGAATCATATCAGCGATCCCCTCACACACCGGCCTCGATCTCGCGCTCACGCTCTCGATAGACCTTCAATCAATCGCTCGCGTACCTTGACCTCGAGCCAGGCCTCGACGCGGTTGGGCGGCGAGCCGTTCGGCACCACGACGTACGAGAAGCCATTGAGCAAGCGGCCCTTCTTGACGCGCCGCCATGGCTCCAGCGGCCGATCGACCGCCGCTGCCGCCTTGCGGGCCTTGTTGGCAGCTGCCTTCTTCTTGCTGCTGCTGTTGTTCGAGCGAGCCTTGGGCTTGCTCTTGGCCTTGCGATAGGGCATGGCGGGCCAGAGACCGAGAGCAGCAGCAGCAGCACGAAGAGCAGCACCTGGACCTCGAGCGCGCAGCCAAGCAAAAGACGCAGACCGGCCTTCGCGACCCCACGTCCTGCCTCCTGCCCACCTCCCATCCGACGACCCCCGAGACCACAGCCCGCCTCGGCGCTCGGTCCATCGATCGACGTTGTTTGCTCACTCATTGTCGCTCTCGTTGTGCCGTGTTGGAGGGAGATGGTTTATTCAGTGTCACTACTGGTGGTTGTGGTTGTGGTGGTTGTTGTTGTGGTGGATGCAGATCGCCTTGATCGCATGCGGCAGCCTTGCAACCTCGCGAGGAACAAGGAGAGACCGCTCTCTCGTCTCTACACGAGCGATGCTGGCTGCTTGTCGATGCTCGTGGTGCTCGCCACGCTGGCGGCCGAGCGATCGACGAACATGTTGAACGCGAACGAGTCTCCGAGCAACGAGTCGTCTCGCACTCGATAGTCGCCAATCGATCCTTCGATCTCGAATTCGCCTCGTTCCTCTCGTGCCGACGTGTGGCGACGCTTGTTCATGCTCCTCGGCGCCGACTGACCGAGGATTCCATGAGGAGCGGCGTCGCTCTTGAGCATCGTCACTCGCACATCGAGGAACCTCCTTGGGAATGGAGTCACGAGCTGATGCGAGAGGCTGCTGATGCCGCTCTCGGCAAAGAACACCTCGACTCGATACTGATCGGCAATCTCGATCGTCACCACTCCAGCAATGTGCTCGAGATGCGGCAGTCCGAATCGATCGCCGACACTCGGTGGATCGAGCCACTCGATGCTCGCCAATGTCTCGGTTGGCGATGCTCGTTCGTCGGGCTGACGAGCTCGCAACGGCTTGCCATCGAGCAGCGTCGTTCCTTGGCGATCGAACGATCCGGCATCGATCAACACCGAGTGGTTGTCGAACTTGATTCCTGCCTCGAGCATGAAGAGGCCCGGGAGGTCGAGGTGGCTGGTGGCTCGAACTGCGCCGAGTCGCACGTTGAGCTGGAGGCTCGTGTCGGTGACGAGGTTGTACACTCCGTGTCGCTCGCCGACAAGCTCGTACTTCTGGCCGTCGAATCCCATCACATGCGGGTCTCCCGATGCCGAGCCCGACGAGCCTCCTCCGCTACCGCCGCCGCCGCCACCGCCGCCACCGCCACCGCCGCCGCCGGCCGAGACGGTCAGTGTGGCGATCGAGGTTGTGATCGACACGCCAGCGGCCGTCGTAAAGGTGGCCGAGTACGTGTTGCCGTTGAAGGCCAGAGTCGTGGGATTGGTGGTGAACGACGGCGATATCGCTCCCGAGATCGCACCTCCGAGCGCGGCACGTCGAGTCGCAGAGCCAGTGAACGACCACTGCACGGCGACATATCCAGTGGCGGCGGCAGTGAAGGTGGCCGTCGATCCAACCGAGACCGACACCGACATGGGCTGGAGAGTGACAGTGGGTGCGACGTTCGAGTCGTACCACACTGCTGGTGGTCCGCCCAACAAGAGTGTGGCGCTGTCGCTCGAGATTGCAAGCGAGTAGGTGCCTGCTGAGATTGTTGCGATCAGGCTTCCGGTTGTGGCCGAGTAAATGCCCGTCGTTGAGGAGTCGGACACGGCGACGGTCGATCCATCAGGAGTGAGGGCTGCGGCGTTGACATAGCCGGCAGGGATAGAGGCTTGCAAGGTGACCGACAAGGCTCCCGCCAAGTTGACCAACGAGAAGACTGGAGAGGTTGGATCGTTTGTATCTGCGCACGCGATGGTGGTGGCGCCTGCAGCAGATTGCACCGAAACACCCAACGTGTTGCACCCCACAGAGAGGGGCATCATGGGAGCGAGGACGAACTGGTTGCCGACCCAGCCGTAGATGACGGTGGCTGAGTTTTGGTCGCTCACTGCAAAGGCGCTTGCATCGGGAGCTATGACGAGGGCATAGGGCGTGACCGACGATGAAAATGTTTGAGTCAACGAGTACGATCCCATCGACAGCTTGAAGACCCCAATGTTTTGAACATCATCAGTGCAAACCAGTATGGTTCCATCCTCTGAGAGAGAAGCTTGGAAGTAGTTGAGGATCGTCGCAAACGGTGTCGACGGGTTCATGGTCTGATACACGAGCACGTAGAAGCGGGCAGTGGAGGTGTCTAAGCAAGAGGTTGCGAACATGTTGCCACTCAGCGACACTGTGGGAGCCAAGTTATTCCATTCATCACATAGAGCAGGCAGCGAGAGCGAGTATTTCGTCGTCACGGCCCCAGGCGATGTGGCAACCGCAAGCACTGGAGCAGCTGCTGAGGTTGGTGTCACGAGCGATACCAAGCCGTTACCCGACATCGCAACTAGAGCGCCTTGGCTAATCGAGTCGCTGGCGCGAAGCGTGTAGGTTGGCGACACAGCATCAACAACGACCGCCACCGACAACAACAACAGCAACACGACGAGAGGCGACAAGAGCGACGCCATCATCGACAAGAACGAAGGAGAGGGGAGAGAGAGAGAGAGAGAGAGAGAGAGAGAGAGAGAGAACGGAGAAGAGCAAGAGAACCAGCAAGAACCAAGGAGCGAAGAGGCCTTCCTCAGCTTGTTGAGAGAACCGCGCGTGGCCACTGAGAGGGAATTTCGAGCTCCCAGGTTGGACGCCAAAGCTCGCATAGCACGCGATGGAAAGTTGCGCTCACCCACTTTTGGACACACTGCCGCTGCAGAATCGGCGAATGCGCTCCTCAATGTGCTTGGTGTTGTTGCTGTTCTTGAGACTTTGTATCTCGGTGTACATCACGCACAGTTGTTCGTTGTTGTATTTGGGACAGAGAGGGGGAGAAACGTTACGGTACAGTACAAGGCAAGCAAACAAAAGGTAGTCCAAACAAACTCCAGATCGAGTGATAGAAAGGCTGATGGAGGCTGATGCGTGTGTGTGCACTACAGCGCGCTCATCATGCCACGGAATGAGAACGTGGTTGATGAGCTGGTCGATGGCGCAATGGAGGTCCGGAAGCTGCATGATCGGGAAGCCGATGCGGAGAGAGTAGTTGAACGAGATCGGGAGGTCATGTACCTCGGCGCGAGACCGCACGCCACCACATTGACCGACGCTCCAATCAACATGCCATTGGCCATCCAGACACGTGTCGTGCGAGAGAGCGCACAGCAAGGGTCCGAGGCGAGAGAGAGAGAGAGAGAGAGAGAGAGAGAGAGAGAGAGCACATACCGCCGCTGCCGCCTTGCGGGCCTTGTTGGCAGCTGCCTTCTTCCTCTTGCTGCTGCTGTTGTTCGAGCGAGCCTTGGGCTTGCTCTTGGCCTTGCGATAGGGCATGGCGGGCCAGCGACCGAGAGCAGCAGCAGCAGCAGCAGCAGCAAGAGCAGCAAGAGCAGCACCTGGACCTCGAGCGCGCAGCCAAGCAAAAGACGCAGACCGAGAGAGACGGCATTCACCCACCAACCAACCAACCAACCACTCAGTCCATTGCTCGCTGCCCCGCGCACCTCGTGCCTCCCTCTCTCGTACTCTTTGAATCGATGGCTACTCGTCGAGCGATCGTGCTCGACACCAGCGCCGACGAGAGCGACGGCAGCCCATCGCCGCAGGTCCGCAGCCGCTCAAGCATCCGGTTCGCCGAGGTGCCGCCCGACGTCGATGCGGCGCGCGAGCCCACCGCCACGCCGAGCGCGACCTCGAGCTCGCCTCCGCCGGCCCCCGCTGAACTCGCGAGCAAGCACAACATCTCGCCTCGAGCTGGCAACGTCTCTCCTCCTCGTGATGCACCTATGAGCGCCGCTGAAGTCGCTACGCCGCCGCCGCCGCACCAGCAGCGCAGCGCGACCATCACGCACACGACGTCGCCGCCCTCGAGCTCGGCGATGCTGGACTGCGCCACCGGCTCGCCCGCCTCCTCGTCCACGTCTTCGGCCTCGGTGGTGCGCACACGAGCGCCAGCCGTCACGCACGGCGACACGGCCGTGCTGTTCGATGCCGCCAAGGCGCTATCCGAGACGGCCACGCGCACGTCGCGAGGCCGCGCGCTGTCGCTCGAGAGCATCGCCGCCGTGGCCGCCGCCGCCGTCGCGACTAGCAGCCCGGCCTCTGCCATGAACGCCGCTCCCTCTGCCGCCGCCGCTGCAGGCCCCGCTGCCACCAGCTCTTCGCCTCCCCCGGCTGCGGCCTCGGCCTCCCCCGCGGACGACAGCGAGCACCAGCCGCGGCACCACCACCACCATCACCATCACCATCGCGATGCCGCGGCGCCTCGCCGTCGATCCTCCAGACGACACTCGGGCTCGTCGGCCTCGTCGTCGGCCTCGCCATCTCCCGCCCCATCGACTGCCACCTCTGCCACCGATGGCACGTCGAACCAGCAACAGCCGCCATCTGTTCCAGACACGGCCGAGTACCGACGCGCACAGGACGCCGTGCTCAAGACGATCGCGCCTATGCTCCACCGGCTCGAGCACGAGCGCCGCCAATCTGCCGCCGAGCTCCATCGTCTCGAGAACGAGAACCACCGCTTGCACCAGAAGCTCGCGGTCTCTCGCTCGTGCCTCGAGCTGCTCGAGGAGCACGTGGACGGCATGCACGACGCGCTGTTCGACGAGCCCGACGCCTCGATCGACGCCATTCTGCAGCAAACCATGGCGATCTTTGCTGCCATGAGCGACACCGTCATCGATCTCCGCACTGGTACGCGTTGGAGGCAGCGCTCTTGATCGTATGGCTGCAATGTCATTGGGCTGACGCGATGCTCGTGTGTATCACATCAGCCCTCATCACGGGCGATCAAGTCAGCGACCACTCTGCTTCGATTGCTCGCACCATCAAGTCTAGGAAGTTGGCCAGTGCCGCCGCTGCTCAACGAACCTCCTCGCAGCAGCAGCAGCAGCAGCAGCAGCAACAACAGCAGCAAACATCGTCGACTACGAGTGGCGAACCATCGTTGGCAAGCGATGCCGATCAGGCCTCTCCAACCATCTCCGACTCTGATGGCATGTCACGCAGCTTGTCGGTCAGTGACTTCATACCAACACTGGCATCTCGGAGCGGCGGCGGCGGCGCCGCCGATGAGCTGTGGGGCTTCGATTCCCATGGCACCCCGTCTCTCGACGAGTCTTCGATCGATCTTGCCCAACCGCTTGGTGCTGGGGCCGTTGAGTTCGCCAACAACACGTCTACTTCCTCTACCGCTGATGCGCAGTTGGCTGCCGCCTCGGCACCGCAACCCGACGTTGCTTCAACCGCCACTTCCGTTGGTCTGGATGAGCCTGCTCCTGCTTCAACCGCCACTTCCGTTGGTCTGGATGAGGTTGCTCCTGTTTCTGAGCCTATATCAACTGCTGAGCCTGCTCCTTCGGCTGACCCTGTATCAACTGCCGAGACTGCTCCTGTTTCTGAGCTTGCATCAACTGCCGAGCCTGCTCCTTCTGCTGAGCCTGTATCAACTGCTGAACCTGCTCTTGTTTCTGAGCCTATATCAACTGCTGAGCCTGCTCCTTCTGCTGAGCCTGTATCAACTGTTACTGCGCCTGCCCCAATTACTCCTGAGCGGGTTTCGCTTGTTGCCTCTGAGCCAGCACCAACTCTATTGGCACGCTCAACAGCCGCCACTCCTTCTCTCGTTGTTGGTGCCACGCCATCGCAACCCGACGCCCCGTCATCCGGCAACGACGAGCTCACTGAGTCGCGCTTGGCTGCTAAACGAGGTGTCCGATCGGCTCGAGATGTACAAATCGAGAACCTGCACTCGAGTTTCATTGCGCCTGTGGCGCTCTCGCACAGCTCCGGACATCTGCATGCCAGCCTCGGTGGCTCGTATCGCTCGAATCTGAGCTTCTCGACCCGCTCGCATCGCCTCTCGGCCACCGAGTCGCGATTACGCCGAGAGGTTACGCTGCTCGAGAAGCGTGTCCAGGAACTTACGCAAGCTCTCCTGCAAGCTCAACAAGCTACAATTGTTGCTGCTGTTGCTGCTCCTCCTCCTCCAAGTGCCGATGCCCCGGTCAGTTGCGCTCCTGGCGCGGTGCCGCCTGAATCGGCCCCGCCTGAACTGCATCACAACAGCGGCAGCAGCCACCATCACCATGCCCACAACGGCGACGACGCTCACCACCATCACCACCATCACCACCACCACCACCACGACAGCCATCAAGCTCCGGCGCCGCCACCGCCTCCTCCTCCTCCCAGTGCTCCGTTACCACCGCCACTGCCTCGAGCAAGCACTCCCTTGCGAGCGGCATCGCAGGAGGCTGCAACCGAAAGCGATAGTCGTACGTACTACAGCGGTTGGTGGCAACCTGCCCGGTTCGCGTTATACTCACGCGAATGTGTGCATGTCGCGTAGACCAAGAGCTTCTTGCGCAGATTCGAGCTGTTGGTCTGCGTTCCAACAAGGATCGTGTGAATCCTTTGAGCAAGTTGCCGCAGGCCTCCTCAGACTCGTCGCTCTTGACGATACTGCATACTGCTCTGACTTCTCGGCACTCTCGCTTGTCTCTTTCGGTATGTTCCTCGTACAACTTGCCTCGAAATACCCCTCCGTGATTGCAAGTACCACCGCTCATATATCCAGCGCGCAATCACAGCAAAGCGGAGTTCCCGAGGAGACTTGGGACAGCGACGATGAATGAGCCGCAGGCGCTGCACTCTGTTGTCGATATTCTCGTGTACTTGTAAACGCGTGGCCAAGTGTGTTCACTGTTTCGTTTCCTCCTCGAGTTTTGTTGTTGTTGTTGTTATTGTTATGGTTCTCAAGGAATACGACTATTAAACCAAGCGAAGCAGTCAGACTCAGACTCGTGCCTAGATCAAGAAGGTGCGAGACAGACCGAGGTTGCTGCGACAGCTGTTAGCAAGCAAAAGGACGGAAAGTGTGAAAGAAAGCAGAAACGTGAGAGGAAAGGTTTGCCCACTTTTTCCTTTTACGGTTGGACCACGAAAACTCCCTGCCGCTTTCCGGTACCTTGGTGGTATAAGAACCGACACACACCAGCTCTTTCTCTTGCTCTTCTTCCTCCCTCCTCTATCACGCGCTCCCGCTCTCTGCACCACTCCCTTCTGTATTTCCACGCAGCACTCGTGGTGCCCACCACAATCGATCGCAGACCTCACCACCACATAACACAAGCTCGCACACACCTCTCGAATGGGAACCTCTTCAAGGTGGCGTTCCTCGTCGTGCAGCACACACACAACGCTCACCTTGGGCTGGCTGGTGCTATCGTTCAGCATCGTGTCGCTTGGCCTTGCTCAGCTTCCGGTGCCGGCACCGACACTCACGCCGGTCTACCTCGACTCGAGTCTCGTTGGCTTTGAGTGGGACTCGGTGATCCCGATCAACGTGAACGGCTCGTACCACATTGAGTTTCGCAATGCGACCGATATGAGCTGGAGTCTCTATGCCACGTTCTCGCCGCGGCGGGTGGCTGTGCGTCTGAACCTCGACTCGTACCAGTCGTACACCGTGCGTTTGCTCGCCGTGTACTTTGACTTCACGTTGGGCATGTCGCAAAACACGAGTTCCAACATTGTGACGACGGTGGCGCTCTCAAGCAACAACACGCTCGCGCCGTGGGGCACGCCGACCTACGAGCTGCTGGGCGATGCGAGCATCACGGTCATCTGGTTCGCTCATCCGAACGCCGTCGCCGGTGACGTGTACTCGGTACAGATGCGCCAGGTGCAGTCCGAGGTGTGGGTCTTCCGCTCGATCGTCACGCACACGGCCGGTACACTGCAGTACACGACGACCGTTCCGCAGATGGTCGGCTGGTTCGGCACGACGATCGAGCTCGCAGTGTCGGTCGTGTTCCTTGCGTCGAGCAACACGGTCATATCGCCCATCACGACGTTCATTCCGTTGCCGTTCAACGAGCAGCCGCTCGTGCGCACGGTGCCGGTGATCGCCAACTCGTGGGCGGGTCCGCTGCAAGATGCCCAGCCCGGCTATCTGTACATGCAATCGGGTGCGCTGCCGAACCTCGATTCCTACACCTACCTCAAGTTCAACATCTCGACTCTCGATCGTGAGTGCGTGATCGAGCGCGCCCAGCTGCAGCTCTTCTTCAACAACCAGGTCTACGGCACGATCTACGTCTACACCAACATCACCTCCGACTGGAGCGAGACCACGCTCACGTCCGACAACCGGCCGCTGCCGCTGCACTACTCTCGGTCGGTAGCCAACTTTCCTATCCCGAGCATCGTGCCCGACCCACCAGTCGTGCAAGGAACGCAGGCCGTGTTTGAGCTCGACGACCGCGGTGGCTTTGTGGCCGCCACTCTCGAGAACTGGCGACACAACCCCTCGAGCAACACTGGCTTCTTGTTGCGCTACGACACGACCGTGAACGACACGGTGCAGATTCTCGCTCGTGGCTCGCAGAGGCCGCCGGTGCTTGCCATCAAGTGCGTCAACCCGTGCTTCGTCGATCAGGATGGTGATGGCATCCCCGATTGCGTCGACAATTGTCCCTTTACCTACAACCCCGACCAACTCGACTCGGACTTTGATGGTGTCGGCGACGCGTGCGACAACTGCCCCTTCCTCTACAACCCACAGCAAGAGCCTGGCGACTGCCCCATGCCGCCGCCGCCGCCGCCTCCCGCACCGATGCCGCCGCCGCCGCCGCCCGGCTCGTCACCGCCGCCGCCGCCCACCAATCCGCCACCGCCGCCGCCAGCGCCATCGCCACCGCCGCCGCCAACAGGACCCGCAGTTGGTCCGGCTCCACCTCCACCATCTCCGCCGCCCCCTGCGCCTGGCGTACCTCCGCCACCTCCACCACCGCCAGCTGGTCCCCCGCCTTCGGTGGTGCCGAGCGTCCCACCTCCACCGGCACCGGTTCCGACTCCGCCGCCCACGATACCGCCTACCTTCAACCCATCTCCTCCAGTTTCGATGGTCGCTAGCACTAATGCTACAACCACCGTGACTCAAGGCGGCTCGACTGTCGGCACAGTGACGGTCCCTCCAGGCGCGGGTGGCTCCTCGAGCGCCAAGACCGTGCTGCTGGTCGGGCCCACCAGCCAGAGCACGATCGACATGGCCACCAATCCCAGCATCGTGCTCTCGGTCACCGTGGAGGTGACTCTGACCACTACCGACGGCGACATCATTCAGCCAGCACAGCCGATCGAGATCTGCCTGCCGGGCACACAGACTAAGAACCGTTGCCTCGGCTATCTTGACCAGAGCAAGAACCCACCGCAGTGGGTATGCGAGGACAACTGCCTCTCATCGAACGGCAACGGTCTCGTGTGTGGCACCACGCCACATCTGACCTCGTTCGCCATCTTGTTCTCGGGCACGTCGTGCGGTGGCGGCCACGGCCAGATCCTCGGCTCAGCCGGCAAGGACAGCATCTTGATCGGCTCAGTCGCAGGCTTCGTCGTGCTGGTCATGCTGGTGATCGCCTTCGTTGGAACCTGCACGCACATTGGCCGAAAGATCGTGTACGGCAAGGAAGGCATGCGCGTTCGATCGGCTCGAGGACACCTACGCCGTGGAGAAAGCAACAGCCCCGTGGGCTCAAATGAGATGGCGTAACGTACCTGGTACCACTGCCAACCAACCAACCAACCATGTCAAATACCAACCATCCGGAATATGTATCTTGCAACTGCTAGAGTCTATCTATCAAACTATCTATCTATTGTATCGCCTCAATATGTATTGTATGTATGAACCATATCTATTAAATCAATAATCATCCTCCAAGTCCAACAACAACAAAGGAACAACCACCAAGTAACGAGCGGTTCCGAGCGATCGTTGCAGCAGCGAGGTCATTCGTTTGGTTGCTGCTGCGCGCACGCCACTCCGCCTCGCGTCCGTGTCGCTCAGCAACATCCACCAGCATCTCCACCTACCTATCTATCTATCTGCCTATCTATCTATCTGCCTACCTATCTATCAGTATCAATCTCTCTCCAGGATGCAGGAACCGTACGTCGAATCCATCATCGCACAAGATCAAGCTCGCTCGATAGATGGGCCACTGACCCTGCTTGCGACCGACACTCGGCGCATCCATCGCATCCACCGCATCCATCCGCGTGTATCAGAGACCTCACCGATGATTCATGGTTGCGACACGTCGCCGCCAAGCCACTGCCACCGCCGCCATCGTCACCATCGTCGCCAGCAGTCTTCAACGACGGCGTGCCGCCGACGTTCGTGCCGCCGTCGCGACCGCTGCCGAGCCCCGGCCACGGCAGCAACGCCACCAA
>Ga0209935_1003147_pt1 | contig 17743 bp, 21 predicted proteins | sample ThiBio_1000_plan_2_FD_183958 | JGI IMG/M metagenome (GOLD analysis project Ga0209935, IMG submission 183958) | Wastewater bioreactor microbial communities from Cape Town, South Africa - Thiocy_cont_1000_plan (SPAdes) | ecosystem: Engineered > Bioreactor > Thiocyanate-remediating >... | reverse complement strand
TGCGTCGGCGGGTTCGAGTACATGGGACGCACGAGGATCTTGAGCTGGCTCTCGATCTTCTCCTTCTGCGCCACGTCCGAACCGAGGAACGTCAAGGCTCCCGTACGAGCCGCTGGAGCATCAAAAAAGGTCCAACGAGCGAGTGATGAGTGGCACGATCCAGGTGTGTGCGTGTGTGTGCGGGCACGATTGGAAGCGGCAGTGTGGTGCGTACAGTAGAGTCCAAAGTTCTTGGCGAACGACTGGCACACGGCGAGCTGGTGTCCGTCGTCGACGAACTTGCGCACTATCACGCCAGGAGGGTCAGCATACTCTCTCTCCCTCTCCGATCGATCAAGAGCATCGCCACACGCACGTACCAGCAAGCGCATCACGATCGCAGTCACCCGAGGCGAATCCTTGGTAGGCGCAGTCGAACAGCACAAAGTGGCCGCGAGCCTATCCAATCCAATCGAACCAATCGAACCAATCAATCGAACGGTACCGAGGGGCGCGAGGTTCGAAGAGATGCCGCGCGTACCTTGGCGACCTTGGAGACCTCAGCCCACTGGCTCGGCGTCGGGTCGACACCGGTCGGGTTATGAGCGCACGCATGCAACAACAAGATGCCGGGCGCGGCCGAGTCGATGTCGTGCAGCATGCCGTCAAAGTCGAGGCCGCAGGTCTTGGCGTCGTAGTAGCGGTACTGCTTGAGCTCGATGCCCGAGTCGCGGAAGATGTTCTGGTGGTTGGCCCACGTCGGGTTCGGCAGGTAGATCGGCGTCTTGGGCATGAAGCGCGCAAGGAACTGGACATGGTATGATGTGATGGTGAGCGAGATCGAGAGCCATCGTGATAGTATCGAGAGAGATCGTGGTATCTCGATCATCGAGTGAGAGAGTATCTCCACACGTGGAACGTACATCACCAGCAACTCGCAGAGCTCCAGTACCACTCAACGACTGGATCGTAGCGTTCTACAAGTCCCAACAACAACAACAACAACAACGACGAGGAGATCGAGAGAGTGAGCGAGATATCAATCGTGATCGATCGATATCGCGAGCGATCGGCCGTACGAGTTGGCGCTTGATGACCGGGCTGTCGGCACCAAAGATGAGGTTCGCGGCCTCCTTGTTGAACTCGGCGAGACCCACGATCGGCAGGTACTCGTGGTTGAACTTCTTCTCAAAGATACGCTTCTCGGCCTGCGGCATCATCGAGGTCTTTGAGTCGCACGACTCGCGTGTATGCGCGCGCGCGCGTGGATATCTCGCGTACCTCGCGGACGCACGAGAGCACGAACGGCTTGTTCTCATCGTCTCGGTAGGCACCCACACCGAGGTTGACCTTGCGCGGGTCGGTGTCCTATCGCAAGTACACCGTGTAGCGTGAGTATACCACGAGAGCGAGCGAGCGTGTTGAAGCGCGAATGGTACCGCGTTGAAGGCGAGCGACAGACCCAGGATCGGGTCCTCGGGGCCCTTCTCGATCTTGTCGAAGAAGCCACGACGAGCGGCCAACGCCACACCAGTCGAACGAGTGGTGGCGGTGGTGGTGACTGGGCGAGCAAGGGCTCGAACAATGTGACGAAGAGCCATGTGAGTCGTGGGCGCTTGGCTGCTGCTGTTGCGACGAGGCGACGAAGAAACAAACGAACGAACGAACGACGAAGCTCCCGCTCAAGTGCCCGATCGATGCGCCGGACTTGCGGAATAGAGGTCGTGGAAGTCGCGCCTCATTAATCTCCAAGCCTTGCGCTTCTGGGAGTAGAAGGATCATGATATGGTCTATCTCGTGGTATTGTATGCGGCTGATCAGGGCTCTGGATAGCGAGCACGAAGGTCGGTTCTGGAAGCAGCGGAACTTCGAATCGATGCGCCGGACTTGCGGAATAAAGGTCGTGGAGGTCGTGCCTCATTAATCTCCATGCCTTGCGCTTCTGTGAGTAGGAGGATCATGATATGGTCTATCCAGAGGCCTTCTATGCGGTGGATCAAGGCACTGGATAACGAGCACGAAGGTCGGTTCTTGAAGGAGCGGAACTTCGAATAGCTGTGCCGGACGTGCGGAATAGAGGTCGTGGAGGTCGTGCCTCATTAATCTCCAAGCCTTGCGCTTCTGTGAGTAGGAGTATCATGATATGGTCTATCCAGAGGCCTTCTATGCGGCTGATCGGGGCTCTGGATAACGAGCACGAAGGTCGGTTCTGGAAGCAGCGGAACTTCGAATAGCTGTGCCGGACTTGCGGAATAGAGGTCGTGGAGGTCGTGCCTCATTAATCTCCAAGCCTTGCGCTTCTGTGAGTAGGAGGATCACGATATGGCGGAGAGCGTTGGATCGTGGTTGAGCGCATAGTTCTGGCGGCAGCGCTACCACTGCCGCTCCTGCAGGTACACCATCGAACTTGCCTACCGCCACAATCAAACGCGAGCCAGCCAGCGGTCCGCATCCAACCACTCAAAAGCAGCCCCTCTCGAGTGCGGTATGTAACTCGAAGAAGACCTCCCTCGTCTCTCTCAGCTTGTCTCTAGACGGACGAGAGATATCCACCTAGCGATCGGAAGAGACAGGTAGATATAGTGATGCGAGGGGCGCTACGTTACTGTCTTATCGGCGCGATCGGCTCGAGCAGCAGCAACACAGAGCAGCAACACACAGAGCAACACCGCCATCTTCCTCTCCGCTGTCTACCGCACGCATCTCTCTGTCCCTCAACAACCGCGCCAAATACTACTACTACCTCCTCCTCCTGGCTGTACTGTAGGTCCTGCCTATACCCAACTGCGCGGTCTCTCTGCTTGTGTGGTGTCGATCCACGTCCACTTCACTGGATTGATCGATTGCGACGTGGTTTACACGCATCGTCCACGGCTCGTCCACACACACGCGCGTGACGCGAGCGAGAGACCTCTCATCCTTCTCTATCGATCACACCGCAACACACTGCTCTTGGAGAGCGTGTTCGTGCGGTACTATCCCACCCAACGAGTCGATCTCTCCCTCCCTCTCTCTCTCTCTCTCGCAATCAATCTAGAAGGATAGATAGATATGGCGAGCGATAGCGACCTCGACGAAGCGCGTCAGCTCGGTCTGTGTCACTATCTGTTGACGTTTGCACGTATGCATCCTGTCGGCGATGGACGCAGCCATCTCGTACCTGGTATGATCCATGCCTCCCCACGTCTTCGTTCCTTGCATCGGCACAACGAGAGAGTATATTGACTGTGGTATCTATGCGTTCGATATACCTACGGTCATCGAATCAAATCGGATCAAATCAACGATCGATCTCAATCAACCAGTGCGCCTGGCCATGAAGGTGCTGACCGACATGGGCTTGGCACCATCGGTCAAAGAGGCTGGACAGCTGCTCTCTCATCCATCACTACGCGAACGTATCTCGTTGGTTCAACTCGAGAGCGGCGACCAAGGAGCCGCCACGCTCTACTACAAGATCGAACCTCTCGTCGTACGCCGACATCAACAACAACAACAACAACACACAGCCAGATGCATTGGCAGCATATCTCAGCAGAGACGCTGATATGCCACACACGCGTGTGATGCTGTGATGTAGGAGCCGGCAGGTTATCCTCGACCGCTGCTGACTGCTCAACAACTCAAGTCCTTCTCGACCTCGTTCATATCGTGCTATCCTCTCGAGGTCGCCCGTCAGCTCTCGCTCATCGAGCATGGTTCGTTCGCAACCTCCACGCCAACTCGATCACTCACCAGCGGAATCGAATGTTTCTCTTGATTGAGGCACTTTGGATTGACGTATCGATTGATGCGACGGTGGCTGTGCGTGTGTGTCTCTCGGCGTGTGTTCATGTGTCAAGAGTTGTTTACGAGCCTCGTACCAGCGGTCGACCTGGTGAATCTCGCCGATACCACCAAGACCAAGGCCGTCGCCGATTGGGTCTGTTGGTCCAATCGTTTGTCGGATTGGGTCGTCACCGAGGTGCTTCAGCAAGCCAACACCGACGAGCGATGTCTGGTGTACAAGCGTTTCAGCCACGTCGCTGAGGTTTGTGAGAGCACGCCATCTCTCTCGTGCTTGCTCACGCCCGCTCGATCAATCAGAGACTGACACCACATCATCGATAGGAATGTAAAAAGCTGCATAACTTTAGTTCGATGAGTAGTATCGCGTTGGCACTCGGAGCTCCAACCATCTCTTGGCTGGCGTCGGTGCGTCCATCTCACCATCTGGGTCTGCTCGTGTACGTTGGCGTGCCGCCTGGACTCACCGTCGCTCTGGCACACGAATAGCTCGTCGACACCAAGACCATCAAGCGGCAGAAGGATCTCGAGAACCTGTGCTCGCCCATGAACAACTTTGCCACGTTACGAGAGGCCATGGGCCGCATTTCAGACGACGAGCCTGTCGTGCCGTACTTGCGTACGTTCCTCGAGTGCGCAGCGAATCGCTCTCGTACTGACGACGATAGTGCTGCAGCTGTTTTCCTGAAGGACTTGACGCTCATCGAGCTCGGCAACGAGGATCAGCACCATCGACTCGAGCTGGCCGCTCCCATCTTTGAGCGCCTGGAACAGCTGAAACAGCGCCGCTACCTGCTGGTGCCGATCTTCACGTTGCAGCGCTGGTTGCGAGTTGGCGTCGTGATTCTGTCAGAGGAGGAACGCACCTTCCTGAGTCAACGACTGCGCAAGGTGCGTTTGTTGGTGGGACTTGCGAGGCGAGCTCGTTATTGACGTCGCGGTGTCACTTGTGTGTGCGCTCGGATAGGACTTTGAGGAGAAGCGGCTACGTTCACCTCCACAAATGCCGATCGCGCAAGCAAGACTGGTTCGCGGGTCGCTACGCGATCGTACGCGATCGGTATCAACCGACTCGCTCCTTGCACTGATTAAGGGCGTGCGCAACAAGAAGGATGACGACGAGAACCCAGCCGCCTCAGACGAGGAGGCGGCCGAGCTGCTGGAACGGCTGCGCGCGGCACAGCAACAGAGCCTCAAGCACCAGCAGACACTCGAGCGACAGGCCGAAATGGCAGCAGCCTCACCCTCTCCACCTCTGCCACCTTGCGAAACGGACCAGAGGCCACCGCACATCGACATGGTGCCGCTGTCGCCACTGCCGCCACCAGCGAAACGGCCGAGCAACAAGCTCAATTCACCGGCGCACTTTGAGCCGCTCTCTGACAAGCCAAGCCCGTACGATATTCTCGAGCAACTCGTGTCCGAGAGCTCACTGCAGTCTTCGAATACCGACAACACGTCACCCGGTCGACTAGCTCTCACACCAAGCGATGACAGTGACGAAGTGCTGTCGTTCTTGCTCACCAACGAGCCCGAGTCACGGTGATACCTCACACACCCACTCACATACCCACTCACACCCATCAAGCTATACAACCAATATTTATTCACGCTCTCTCGGTGCTTGATGGACCACGTGTACAAACCACTCTCACGCTAACGACCGACCGCTCGCTTGACGATGACGTGATGCCAACCCGTCAACTCTCGCATACATTCCATCGATTCATTCACGATGGCAGAAGCAGAATGAAGTGATGGCCAGATACCCAACGCATTCACTTGCTGCCTCGCTCGCTGCCACACTCCCTCCCACAAACCATGAGTCGTGTGCCGACCTCACCTCGTTCTGCACGCGCCAAGGACAACCGTGGCCCCGCCAGTACCAACAACACTGAACAACTGGCACCCGAGGATGAGCTGGTGATCGCTACGCTGGTCGAGATGGGCTTCGCACGACCAGTGGCCGAGATCGCGCTCAGCTCCAATGGCTACTGCATCGAGGATGCGCTCACGTGGCTCGAGCAGAACGACCTAGCCGACCAAACGCCCGCACTCCAGGCACCGCCGCCTGTCACTGTGGCACCTGCGAGCACACGAGCCATGTCGGCCACCACGATACCGTCAATCGCTGCGCTACTGATCGCGAACAACCGCAGCAACAACGCCAGCAACATCAGCAGCAACAACAGTAGCAACAACAGCAGCAGCGTGGAGCGTCAGCTCGACCCGTCATTGCCCGTACAAGACTCATCGAACGACGCCACGGTGCCGTCTTCAGCGTCGTATCTCACGGCCTCAGCGTCGGCCAATCCGATCACAGTATGCTTGCGATTCGACGACGGCAAGACCACACGATATCAGTTCTCGGCCGACGACACGGTGTCGGTGCTGTTCGCGTGGGCCATCGCCACACAGCCGGCCCTCAGCCAAGACTCGTTCCGTCTGCGTATCCCGGGCGAGGACGCGGTGGTGCTCGATGAATCCACCATGTCGCTGCCGCTCTCGGTGGCTGGCATCACGGACGGCACGCTGATCTCGGTCGTGGTCGACAAGCCAATCACGAGGCCGCAGCCCACAGCATCGTACGCGCCGCCGTACGCACTTCGAGCGCTGCCGCACCAGACCTACTTTCCAGGCGAGCAGTACTTTGGGTCGGGCAACTACAATGTCATTCTCAGCTCGTCGGGCGACCAGCTGAGCGATCATAGTGGAGACGACTCGGACAATGACCTACAAGCGAATGCCATCGATCACTCGCTGAACTACGAGGCATGTGCTATGGCCGAATGAAATGAGTGAGCAATGTTCATGAGGCTGATGCTGGTGATTGTGGCCGTGATCGAGCAGGAGCTGCTGGCTCTCGAGGAGCGCATTGGCTCGGTCAAGGTCGGCACGCCAATCAAGGTCGTCAATTCGTTCCCTGAGCTCAAGGTACGCGCCTCTTGAGGTTCTGGTCGGTGGGGTGATTGAGGTTGATTACTGACTTGACCTCTTGTTGCGTTGCTCGGTAGTTTGATGCCCAAAACCCAACAGTAGCCACAACGTACGTGAGCTGTGCAATTCAATGAGCGATTCAATGAGCGATTCAATGAGCGATTGTATTGATTGCTGGATTGAATCGATTGGATTTGATTGGGGTTGATGGCATTACATTAGATGCAACATCTGCTTGGAGGACTACATCTCGGGCGAGTCGTTGCGTACGCTACCATGCAAGCACTCGTTCCACAAGCAATGCATCGACACATGGCTCGACAACAGCAAGTTCTGCCCGATCTGCAAGGGCTCGGTGGTCTAGAACCTCCACAACCCTCCGCACCGTGACTACACCACACCAAACCAACCTGTATAACTCTCTCACTCTCACTCTCTTACTTGGTATCGTGCCACGACGCTCGTTGATTGGAGCCGAGCACGATAAAGCAATCGCTCAGAGGAGCGCCTATGCTTGATGAGCTTAGTCTAAGCCCGCCATTGCCGTATGACCAGATTTATTCGATCGCGATCGATCGATTGATCGATCATTCGTTTGGTGGCTGCGTCGCGCGCAAGGGAGCGTTGCTTGGCTCGCGGGCGAGACCCATAGAGATCGATAGCGGCTCTCCACGTTGAGTAGCAGGTGACGAGGATTCAAACCCGAGTGTTTCTAGATAGCCTCCGGCTGCGCGGTTAGTGCGTGAGTGTGTCGAGTGCGTTGAGCGATATGGCGAGCATACCGCAGTTGATCGCGAGCGGCAACTGCGAGGAGGCCTTGAAGCAGATCTCGAAGAAGAAGCAGCTGGCCGTCAAGTCGGAGGACGATGGCACGACGCCGTTGCATGTGGCGCTCGAGCATAACCATACGGCGTTCGCCGTGACGTTGGTTAAGACCTACAAGGCCAACATCTGCGCCAAGGACGGCGAGAGTCGCACGCCGATGCATATCGCCGCGGCGCGAGGCAACCTCGAGTTCATGGACCAGGTGTTGAGCAAGCGCTCGACCGTGGTGCCGGACGACCGAGGCAACACGATCCTGCATGCGCTGGCTCGTAGCCAGGTCGCGAACATGGAGCTGTTGAATCGCGTGGCGTCGACCTTGGTGTCGGCCGGCGTCGACCTCAATGCGCTGAACGCCGACGGCGAGACGTGCTTGCATCTGGCGGCCTACCACGGCAACGAGCTGTTCGTTCTCTTCGTCGTCAACCAGAAGGGAGTCGACTACGATATCCAGACCCGGTACGATACGATGCGAGTGCTATCGAGAGAGATCGAGATAGCACGAGCGAGCGATCACTCACGCGATGATCGATCTGATTCAACAGCGAGGGCCTCACGGCGATCCAGATGGCTGCGCGAGAGTCACACAAGAGTGTCGTACGTCTTCAAGGCACAATCAACCAAGGTGAGACATGACTTCTTACTCGAGTTGAGCGTCGCTCTCTCGCTCGCTCTCTAGGTCGGAATCCTGCTCGGAATGAAGTGCGACACGACGGGCCTGGCTGCCGACATGCACGCTGGCTTCCTCGCGGCCGAGATCCAAGAGCTCTACAACAAGCGCATCGGCGCCCAACAACGCACCAGCTGTACGTGTAGCCAACCCCAATAGCTCGCTCTCTCTCGTTGATTGACCTCTCGTTGAACCAGCTGTGGACATCTCGGCCGAAATCGAGCGAGAGCGGTCGTCGACCGTGAGCAAGACCAAGGTCGTGCCGCAAGAGACTGGCAAGCTCGCGACCTTGTTCTCGGCCGTGCGTATGGGCAACAACAACGAGGTGATCCGCAGCTTGAAGAAGGACGGCAAGTCGCTCGCCAAGAAGCGCAACCAACAGCAGCAGTCGGTGCTGCACGTGATCGCCTCGGTCGGCAATGTACGTCACTGCGCTCGCCTCGAGTCTCGCGGCTCCTGCTGACGATTGCTCGCAGATGGCCATGTTGGAGGCGGCGCTCGATCCCAAGGTCAAGGTCGATCTCAACATGGTCGACGTCGAGGGCGTGACTCCCTTGCTCGCTGCCGCCCGCGCAGGCAAGGCCGACCTCTGCACAGCGCTGCTGCAACACGACGCCGACCCCAACATTCCCTCCAAGTCAGGCGAGTATCCCACACAAGCGCTGGTCCGCCACGTCAACGGCACGGCCCTCGTGATGGTTCGTCAATCTCGCAACCAACCCAACCCCATTCCCTCATACTAACGATGCGGTTGCGTTCGTTGGCGTTGCGATAGCTGTTGCAACTGCTGCGCTCCAAGGGCGCCAACCTACAGGTGACTACCGCAGACGGGGACACGCTGTTGCACATTGCTGCGAGCATCGGCAGCGAGGAAGCCGCTGCGGCGTTGATTCCTCTCGGTGTCGGCCTCAACATCCAGAACAAGTACGCTGGCAAGAGCGATAGCAACTCGAGTCGACTCACTCCCGTTGACTCATTCGCTCGCTCTTCAGTGATGGTTTGACAGCAATCCAAGTGGCGGCGCGCAAGTCGCACTTGCAAGTCGTCGCCATCTTGCTTGGCATGAAGGCCAATCACGAAGGCTTGGGCTCCGATGTGCAGAACGGCCTCGTGACCGAGGAGGTGGCGCTGCTCTATCGCTCCAAGGTCAAGACCGACACGCCGACCAAGGCTGCCGAGTACCTCATCATCGGCACCGGCTCGCCGCGCGAAGGAAGCCCGCGCTCGACGCTCGAGGCGCCGCCGACTCCCGTCAAGATCGACCACAAGAAGAACCGCCTCTCGAAGCTCTTCCCGATCGGCGACCTCTTATCGTTGAGCACCTCGTCCTCGTCGTCCTCGTCGTCTTCGTCGTCATCCTCGAGCACCTCGACGACTTCGAGCAGCAGCGCCAACCTGGGCGACTCGCTCTCGCAAGCCGACGACCACGCGAGCGACGGCCAGCGCGTGCGCAAGCCCTTCACCTCGGCGCCTGCGCCCAGCATCTTGCTGAGCGACATTGAGTGTGGCAACATCTACAAGGACGGCACCAAGAACGACGTCAGCCGCATCGTGAAAAAGTACACCAAGACCGTTCTCTCGAGCGGCACCTCGAACGGCTCGTATCCCGTGTGCGTGGCTGCCGAGGCTGGCAACCTCGACGTGCTCTCGACGCTGATCGACAAGTACAAGGTGCGCTTCGACGTCAGCGACAACAACGGCATGACGCCGCTGGCGCTCGCGAGCCGCAACGGCCGAATGAATATTGTCGAGTTCCTGCTCAACAAGGGCGCCGACCCCAAGAAGCTCTCGGGCCCGCAGCAGAACGCCGCTCTCCACTTTATCGCGGGCCTCAACGCCGGCATCGCCATCGGCGAGCTGAACCAGGCCAGCAAGCGAATCGCGGTGCTTGTGAGCAAGAATGCCGATATCAACCAGCCCAACGGCACTGGTGATACGCCACTCCACATTGCAGCCCGCGGCGGCCACCCGCTGATCCTCAACGCCCTCCTCGACGCCGGCGCCGACATCAATCCGCGCAACGCGAGCGGCGATCTCCCGGTCCAACTCGCGGCCAGGAACGGCCAGCACGACATGCTGCTTCTGCTGATGGCCCGAGGCGCCGATACCACGTGGTTTCGACCCAACTCGACAGAGGCCGCTTCGTATCTTCCCGCCATTGCCACTGCGCTCACGACGCGCGAGATTGTCGGTGTATGTAGCAGCGAGGCTGTTGCGTCTGTGTGGTTGTCACTGACAGGTTCGTGATCTGGATGCGATAGCACACTCCGCCCGACAATATCAACCGCCAAGAGATCATGGATCGCGAGCAGACCCAGCGCGCCGTGCTCAAGGCGATCCAGACTGGCGACAAGACCGAGTTGCGCCGCTTAATCAAGGAGCAGGGCTCGCAAGCCATTCTCGAGATGGCCATGCCGTCGGGATTGCTTCCGGTGCATCTGGCGGCGTGCTTCGGGCAGACCGAGATTCTCGAGCTGCTGCTCCAAAAGTACCAAGCCAACCCCAACACTCCCACTGCGTCGGGAATCACGCCGTTGCTGCTCGCCGCGGCGACGGGCTATCTCGAGGCCACCATCTTTCTGCTCGAGAACGGCGCTGATCCTCGCTCCACGACGGCGCACGGCAGCGGCCCGCATCACTTGCTCGCGGATTACCGCTGCACCGATCCGACTCTGTATCACAAGGTACTGCTCTACTGTCGTTGGTCTGCTCGTTACGAGGCCTCTGCTGACTCGTGCGACAAACCAGGCTTTCAAGGCGCTCATCGAGCGAGGAGTCAACGTCAACTCCCAAACAGCGTATGGTGCGACACCACTCCATCGCGCCACTCAAGCAGGCAACGAACAAGCAGTCATGGTGCTGCTCAACGTCGCCAGCAGAGATCTCGACATCAATCTCCGCAACAAGTACGCTTCCTTCTCAATCGAGAGCTGCATCTACTCGAGATATCAATCGAATCAATCATCTGACTTGATTGTGTCTCTTGTCGTTGTCTCATTGTTGTTTGTTTGTATTTTGACGATCTTGATGAGTAGAGCAGGAGAGAGTCCGATCCAGATCGCTGCTCGATTCAATCATGCTGGAATCGTGCGCATTCTCCTCGGCATGAAGGCCGATGTGTCATCCCTGCGACTCGACTGGCAGTATGGCATCTTGCCTGTCGAGGTGGCTCAGATGCTCTCGACGCGACTCGAGTCAGGCATGGCTCCTGCTCGTGTGAGGCAGCTCCGAACCATGAAGACGGCTCTCGTGCAGCGTCGCACTCAACTCGAGCTCCAGATGCACCACAAGCCAGCGGATCCTCCTGCTGCCGCCGCCGCCTCCAAGGCAGGCGTGATTGCGATGATGAGCGGCGATGTCGAGGGTCTCTCGGCCGAGAGCAGCGCCAAGTTGCGAGCCATCTACGAGCAGTTCATCATCGTGCCTCAGGAGAAGGTGCCTCATGGCTTGTTGGTGGTGTTCTACATTCGCTCGCTGCAGCGGATGTTCAACTTCCTCGACCACAAGGTGTCGTTCGCCGAGGCGCGAATGCTGTACGACTCGTGTCCCAAGGATCGCGCGACCGGAGTGATGTCGTTCTCGGACTTTGTCGCGGGGTTCGGGTCGGTGTTGTTGCTGATGGGAGACGGCTCGTTGCCGATGATCGGCGGCGGCAGCTCTGATTCGTTGGTGTTCTCGGACTCGGCTTCGTTGTCATCGACGTTTCAGAGCACGAGCACCACGTCGTTGTTGTCTCTTCTCAACAGTGGCACTGAGTGAGCCTCTCGTCGCGATTGACTGTTGATTGCACTAGTCTCCACCAAGCAGTCAAGTCAACCAAGCAATGCGATTGTAGATAAACTGAACCGCAAACTCACTCATTTCTGTGCTTGTCTTGATGTTCGTGAGGGAGACCGATAGTTGGATTGGATATTGAGGGAGATTGTTGGTATTCATTGAGAGATTGATGATTGAGAAGAAACAATCTCAATACTGAAAGATTCAATACTCAAACACAAACACTCAAGTCATACAGCTGTGAGACAAACAAATACACACATCAAGCACTCAAACAATCACTTCAATCGACGTCGAGATCGTTCTCGATCATCATCATCATCTACTCGTGATCGAGTTCGAGTGCTCATTGTTGTTGGTTGGTGGGACGTTGACGATGCTGCACCGCCTCCCATTGAGCGAAGATCTGCGAGAAGTTGCTTGCCATCATCGAGAGAAACAAAGTGACGAGCACAATCAAGAAGCCTTCGTTTGTCTTGTTCGTTGATTGATTCGAACAGATCGCCTCCTTCCTCGAGACTCGTTCCAATCGACGAGATCGGCCTCATCGATTGGATTCGATTCCAGCAGCGACGCCAAACATCGATGAATATCAACAATAATGGTTTCGATTGCTCGATGCCAAGAGCATCAAACACTTCAATCACGATGCTCTCGAACAAACTCGATCGAATGTTGGCTGAGAACTGCCGCCTCGATGTTGCTGCCATCGCAACCACCAACAACCGAGCCTCTTCTCGAGTTGATGGAACTGTTCGATTCTCGATATCGATGAACCACTTCACGATGTTCTCGTTCTTGTCGTTGAGTTGGCGCAAGAGAATCAATTGAACGTTTGCTGCTGTTCGGAATGATGCAATCACATTCACTGGAATGAGAACGTGATCGAGACCCACCAACAACTTGCATCTCATCATCGAAGGCTTGGAGTTGCTGATGTCATTGATCTCATTGACACCAACAAGCTCATTGCTGCCTGTCATTGGTTGGAGATGGAGGACATGGCAGTACTGATTGGCGAACTCCTTGGTTGCTGAGTGAAATGCGTTCCAAATCTCGGAGAGCTGTGAGTTGCCGAGCTCAATCGAAGGAGCTGATTCAATCGAGAGAAGGCAGCGGCTTGTGGTGCCATCAAGAATGATCGATGATGGTTGTTGGTGATGCGGAATCATCTCAATCACAATGTCGAGAGCGATCGATCCAATCAAGTCGGATGTTGATGTATCGTGGGCAATATCGCCTGCCACTCGCAGCTCACAGTTCCAAGTGAGACCTGGAGCCAATTTGATCTTGTTCATCTCAGTTGATATCGCACTCGCAAGACCTGGGAAGTGAGTGTGAAACAAGCTCTTGACTCTTGATGTCGATGATTGGAGGTGTCGAGATGCTTGCCAAAGCTCTACATTCTCGGCGGGAACTGTGTCATGCTCGATAATCTCGATAGAAGCGCCAACATTCGTCAAGATATGAGCAGAAGCCGTTATTGAGGTTGCTGATTGAGAGAGGGTCGTTGAGCAATCGATTGGAATTGCAGAGCTGGAGATGTCGATGCCAATCAATGATCGAACATTCACGGGTTTCTTGGTTCGTGAGCATCGATATACTCGACTCTCTTTCGATGATCGACATTCATCGAGAGAGAAGATCTTGCACACTGATATTCGAGAGCTCGATGACCATTGAGATCGAACACACTCGATGCATGGAATCTCTTCTTCAATCATCTTCATCTTCTTGTTCGATTTCTTGTTCTTGTTCGATGAATATTGACAATCAACGAATGCTTGATTGATGCTGTCCATCGCTGATCGAACGATTTCTCGATACTTCTTGATTGATCTTGTTGCTGTTGCTCCTTGTTGATGATTGTGAGGGAGATCGATGTTGGTGTTGGAGATGAACATCACATTGATCATCGAATCAAGTGGTCCTGTTCTTGATGTCGTGTTGATGTGCAACGGATCTCGATCGACAACGAGCGATGGATTGTGGAACGATGCAATCATCACGAGTTCTCCATTCAAGAACATGTGAACCTCGTTGAGATACATCGAGAGCTCTGCTTCTCGCCAATCAATCTCATCATCATGATCTTGATCGAGTTGGTGATCATCATCCACTTGTTGATGATGATGCAAGTGAGGGTGAGATGATGATGATGATGATGTTGCATTCGAGGAAAGAACTCGAGCATCTCGAAGGAGATTGAACCAATAAACTTGGAATGTGCCGAATGCTCCTGGAGGAAGTGCTCCTCCTCCTGCTCCTGCTCGTTGTGATCGAATCCATCGACTCATCATCACTTCCCTTCCTTGTTGTTGTACTGGCAACATCAATGATTGTCGTTGATCATCATCGATCATTGGAAGAAGCAATGGAAACACAAACGATGTTGGTGATGATGATGAACGAGGAGCATCCAATCGATAGCACATCATCATTCTCTCGAGAATCATCGCCAACGATTCAATCATCGTGAGACTTGTTGTTTCTCGATCTATTGATTGTTGATCGATTGGATCGAATGGTGAGAGGTTCCAAAGTTCAGCAAGATCTGTCGTGCTCCAAATGCCTTGGGTTCGATATTTGAGGTATCGAACATGATCGATCCATTCTTCTTGTCGTTGATGTTGGTGATCGGTTGGATCATCATCAAGAAGATCAGGCTCATCGAACATCTCGCCGATTCGACAAAGAAGCCAGTTGAACGACAACACAACTGGTTCGGAATCTGATATTTCCTCTTCTTGTCGATGATTTGATGCTGATACTCGATGATGAGCCATTCGTTGTCGATCATCATCGTGATGGTGATGATATCGAGAAGATCCATGTCCATCATGATCGTCATCGATACTGCTTTCATCATCATCAAGAGGAAGTTGGCGAGGACGAGGATGAGGAGGCATGAACATCACTTCGCCGAATCCATGAAGTTGTCTCAAGATCCAAACCAATCGTTGTTTGTCGATCTTCTTCTCTCGTTCAAATGACGATGTTGTTCGTCGTGGTTCTTGGTGTTGCAAACATCCATCATCATGAGGTTGCTGATCATCAATCGAAAGCTCGATCATCATTCGTCCAATCGTCATCATTGGTGCTGATCGACTTGATGTTGATGATCGAGAAGCACTGACATCAACACATCGATCACTCGATGATGTGGATGTCGATGTGATCGAGTATTCATCATGATCATCAATCATCGATCGAGAGTTGTTGTTGTTGTGGTTCTCGATGATCGAGCATCGATGTCGTTGGATCCAATCGAACACGAGTTTGTACGATGATGGAACCAAGCTGCGAGATGACGAGTACATCGAATCTCCAATCGATATGAGACTCGAGACAAGTCTTTCAATGTCTCTCCATGATGATGATGATCCTGATACTCCTCGCTCTTGTTGTTGATCGGTTGATGATGATTGATGAGAGAGATCGAGCAGTCCTCCATTGATGATCTTGATGTGTCGATGTTCTTGTCTTCGTTCGAGTTCTTGGATCTTGGTCGAGAATCGATTGCTCATTCGTTGTTGTGAGATGTTGGTTGTTGATGATCGTGATCCAACTTGGTCGATGTGTGTTCCAATCACTATCGCCGTGAACACAACTCGATCGTCATCATCGGTGATTGATTGTTGATGATGATCTCGTTCCGATTGATGATGATTGTTGTGATTGATGCTCGATGATGATGAAGAGGAAGAGTGATCGAAGTGATGAGGATGATATCGATCAATGACGAGAGAGCTCTTGCATCGAAGAAACGACATCCAGTACTCGAGTCGAGACTCCCAGTTCGAGAGAGACACATCGCACACGATCACGAACACACATTGCCAGTCGGACAAGAACAAGTTGTGAGTGGCATAGTGTTGCGCTTGTCCTGGAAAGTCCCACACATCGAATTGCCATTCTGTCAATGATGATCTCGTTGTTGATGATGATGAAGAAGAAAGGTCATCGATTCGTTTTGATGATGAAGAAGGAACATCAGAAGGTCGTCGAGGATGCCATCCATGTCGTTGAATCGATGTCGTTCGTCGAGTGGGAGTTGATGACGACGATGAGGAGGAGGAAGAAAGAGAGGAGTTGATGAGGCGAATCTTCAAGGAGGTCTTGCCAGCAGCACCATCACCAACGAGAGCCACCTTGAATCGATCGAGTCGAGCTCGTCCGTTGCTCCATTCTTGGGCGTATGCCACTATCTCTCGTCCATGCCAACGTTCACTGCGATCAACGAGGAGTTGAGTGGGTTGGAACGAGTCGATGAGGTCTGGTTCTTGGAGTCTTGCATCGAACTTGTTGTTGGTGATGTTGAACCTCTCAAGGTTGGTCAAGAATCGAATCGATGATGGCAAATCAGTGAGTTGGTTGTTGGAAACATTCAACGAATCGAGTTTAGTCAAGGATCCAATCGATGATGGCAAGTGAGTGAGTTGGTTGCCGTAAAGATACAATGAATCGAGGTTGGTCAAGGATCCAATCGATGATGGCAAGTCAGTGAGTTGGTTGGCGTAAACATTCAATGAATAGAGGTTGGTCAAGGATCCAATCGATGATGGCAAGTGAGTGAGTTGGTTGAAGGAAACATCCAATGAATTGAGGTTGGTCAAGGATTGAATCGATGATGGCAAGTGAGTGAGTTGGTTGTTGGAAACATACAACTCGTTGAGGTTGATCAAGGATCCAATCGATGATGGCAAGTGAGTGAGTTGGTTGTTGGAAATATTCAATATCTTGAGGTTGAAGCATGTTGGTGAGCCTCGCCACAATCGATTCAATCGATTGTCGTTGATGACGAGGGTGTTGAGAGATGGAAGGTGAAAGATCCAATCACGAATCGATGAGAGATCATTCTCAGAGAGATAAAGATGTTCCAAACACATCAATGATCCTTCCAACACATCAAGCGGATATTGATCGATTCCTCGTTGATCATGTGAGAATATTCGACGATTCTCAGAGAGATCGAGGTGTTTGAGGAATGGAAGTTGAGAGAGTGATTGAGGAATGTGATCAAGGTCTCGATCTCGAAATGACAAGTACAATGCAAGTTCAGGGGTCTCGAGTAATCGAGGAATCAATCGATCTGTGAGAGAAAAATCAATCCAATCAATCGTATTTCTCATTCGTCAGCATCAAGAGATATCCATATGTGCATCAATGGATCTCAAATATGCTCTTCACGATCAACATCAATCATCAAGTACCTGTGACATATCTTGATATTCGTTCTTTCAACTCCTTGGATACCTCGGGATACATTAGAGCGGTGTCAATCAATACTTGAATGCCAAGAGCCATTTCAGGCGATGAGATGTTGATATCTTGCTCGATTGCTCGATCAAGAAGATCAATGCTTCCGAAGGGCGATATCGATATCAATGGATGTTGAGTGCCATCATTGAAGCGATACCGATGAATGGAACTGCCTGAGAGAAGTGAAATCCATTGTTCATCGCTTCGTGAGGCTGTGATGCTCGAGAGAGAAGAGTAAGACTCGATGAGCATTGATTTCTCGATGTGTGACACTGAATCAAAGATCAATCAACAAACCCAAACAACCACAATCAATCAGTGAAGGTCATTGAAATGACAACCAATATCAACCAAGAAATGAATATCATCACGAGAGATGGAAGAGGGATTGGAAGAGCGAGTACTCACGAGATTCAAAGATCGATGATGATTTGTTGATTGTATCGTGGGGTTGTTGTTGTTGAGCCTTCGAGATCATTGGTTGTACGAATGTCGAGAACATTGCAACAC
>Ga0209935_1003143_pt1 | contig 17771 bp, 31 predicted proteins | sample ThiBio_1000_plan_2_FD_183958 | JGI IMG/M metagenome (GOLD analysis project Ga0209935, IMG submission 183958) | Wastewater bioreactor microbial communities from Cape Town, South Africa - Thiocy_cont_1000_plan (SPAdes) | ecosystem: Engineered > Bioreactor > Thiocyanate-remediating >... | reverse complement strand
TGTTCGACAACTGGAACGACGCCGCCGACACCGATGCTGCTGCCAAGAGCACGGTCGCAAGCAAGAGAACGAACGTCCTCATTGTTGGCACGATTCAACGAGGGAAGCACACAAGCGCGCACGAGGGGGAGGGAGCACGAGGGAGGGAGATGCAGCGAGCAGCGAGGCAGCAGAGGAATGAAGGAAGGGAATGGCGCTGCTGCTGCTCGTTCGATCGACCAATCAGATCGCTCCGCCTTAAGCGTTGGGACTCGCGTTACAACGCCTCCGGAACCCTCGAGATATCTCGCTCGCGCTCGATGGATTGGATGATCTGGCCTTCGATATTGTTGATGAGGTCTCCAAGAATAAGAGCCTGTCTCGCAGTCACATGCACGACCAATAAATGGCAAGCCATCGTTCGCTCGATTGACAGCGAGTGAGTCGTGAGCAGTGCGTGGGTGCTGTTCTCTTTTCATTTGCTCCTTCGTTGTCGCACACACATCCCCTCCCTCTTGCATCTCTCGTACGCATCTCTTTGTCGTTGTGAGAGTGAGAGTGAGAGAGTGGTCTCGTTGGAAGACATGGAAGGCGGTCGTGTTGATGATGATCGTGACCCTCGAATCAAGCTCTCGATCGGCACCAAGGAAACTGGCGAAGCCGATGGGCTGTTCGCCCTACCGTCAGGCTTGGCGTTCGACCATCAAGGTCTCTTGCTCGTCGTTGACTCCTACAACGATCGAGTGCAAGTATTCTCGTGTGACGATGGCTCGCTCGTCTCCAAGTTCGGCGAGAGAGGCTATCAACCGGGACAGTTCGTGAATCCATATGGCATTGCGATCGATCACGATCATGATCGCATCCTCATCAGTGATGTTCGCAACCATCGCGTCCAATCATGGTCATTGAGCGAGCAATCGTTCTTGTCGTGCATCGGCCATCGTGGATCACGAGATCTCGAGTTCTACAACCCTCAAGGCATCGCGATCGACAAGCATCATGATCGCATCATCATCGCCGATGCCAACAACGACCGATTGGTGTTCTTGTCGTCGATCGATCTCTCGTTCTTGTTCGAGGTCGGCTACCAAGGATCTCGACCTGGAGAGTTCTGTTGGCCATCAGGTGTTGCGATCGATCATGATCGACATCGAATCATCGTCTCTGACCGCGATAACAACCGAATGCAAGTACTGTCGTCGATCGATGGCTCGTTCTTGTTCGAGTTCGGTGAGGGAAGAGATATACCAGGCGAGGCTACCCATCCTCATGGCGTGTGCATCGACAATCAAGGCCGAATCATCGTTGCTGACCAGAGAAACAATCGGCTGCAAGCATTCACTCACGAAGGCCATCACATCTCATCGTTCGATTGTGGCATCGAGACTCCATGCGAAGTTGCGTTCGACGAGCATCGAGGCCTCATCGCCTTCACAGCAGACCATCGAGTGCATGTGATTGGAGCCAATCAATGGCTTGCCGACACCAATTTCGTTTGGCGTCCAGATCTCCATCGACATGCACCATCATGGATGAAGGAAGCGGTCTTGACGATGACGATGATTCGATCGGTGGTCGATGAGACGGCGATGTCGATGATTCCGAACGAGCTCTTGTTCGAGATCTTCTCGTTCCTTTGATCTTGATGGTCCTGATGATGAATGCATGAGGTCTCCAAGAATAAGAGCCTGTCTCGCAGTCACATGCACGACCAATAAATGGCAAGCCATGTTCGCTCGATTGACAGCGAGTGCGTCGTGAGCAGTGTGCGTGGGTGCTGTTCTCTTTTCATTTGCTCCTTCGTTGTCGCGCACATCCCCTCCCTCTTGCATCTCTCGTACGCATCTCTTTGTCGTTGTGAGAGTGAGAGAGTGGTCTTGTTGGGAGACATGGAAGGCGGTCGTGTTGATGATGATCGTGACCCTCGAATCAAGCTCTCGATCGGCACCAAGGAACAAGGCGATGCTGATGGCGCATTCAACAGCGCTGCCGGCTTGGCGTTCGACCATCAAGGTCTCTTGCTCGTCGTTGATACCGGCAACCATCGAGTGCAAGTATTCTCGTGTGACGATGATGATGAAGGCTCGCTCGTCTCGAAGCTCGGCGGGCCAGGCGACCAACCAGGCCAGTTCCAATATCCATGGGGCCTTGCGATCTACCACGATCATGATCGCATCCTCACAGTAGATGGTCGCAATCATCGAGTACAATCATGGTCATTGAGCGAGCAATCGTTCCTGTCGTGCATCGGCCATCAAGGATCACAAGATCTCGAGTTCTGTGGCCCTCAAAGCATCGCGATCGACAAGCATCATGATCGCATCATCGTCGCCGATACCGAGAACCACCGATTGGTGTTCTTGTCGTCGATCGATCTCTCGTTCTTGTTCTCGATCGGCTACCAAGGATCTCAACCGGGATACTTCTTCTATCCATCGGGCGTTGCGATCGATGATGATCGACATCGAATCATCGTCTCTGATGCCAACAACCGAATGCAAGTATTGTCGTTGATCGATGGCTCGTTCTTGTTCGAGTTCGGCTCTCTTGGAGATCAACCAGGCCAGTTCGACAACCCTCATGGAGTGTGCATCGCCAATCAAGGCCGAATCATCGTCGCCGACTACTACAACAATCGATTGCAAGCATTCACTCACGAAGGCCATCACATCTCGTCCTTCAGTTGTGGAAGCGAGAGACCAAAGGGAGTTGCGTTCGACGAGCATCGAGGTCTCATCGCCTTCTCGGCAGGCAATCGAGTGCATGTGATTGGAGCCAATCAATGGCTTCCCGACACCAAGTTCGTTTGGAGCGTGGATCTCCATCGGCATGCTCCATCACGGATGAAGCGCGCGGTCTTGACGATGACGATGATTCGATCGGTGGTCGATGAGACGGCGATGTCGATGATTCCGAACGAGCTCTTGTTCGAGATCTTCTCGTTCCTTTGATGAGTGCTGATCAAGCTTTGCACTGTTCTGAGAGATACGAGTAGCACATAAACTTGCTCTGCTGCTATTGCCATTGCCATTGCTCTTGTTATAATCGTATCATGATGTGTATTGGTGTTGGTTACAGCGTCAAGCGCAAGAAGGCTCCAGATGGATGCTTGCCGATGCCCTTCTCTTGCGTGATGCGCGGCAACTCGGCGAACGGTCTCTCGCCATTCGGCAGCTCGAAGGTCTCATACTCGACCTCGCTCTCAACCACGAAGCCGAGCTTCTCGCAGATGAGGCGCGTAAAGGTGCTAGTGGCCTCCGTGACGACCGAGTGGTAGCGTTGCTCGCGTGCGATGCGCACCGTCTCTCGAAGAAGCGCCGCACCCAAGCCCTGACCGCGAGCACGCGAGTCGACTGCAAGCAGCCACACGTACACGTCGCGGTGAGGCGCCGCCGGTGTGCAAGCACGCTCGTCGAGTGCATCGAGCACCTTCAGGATGGGCCCGAACTTGGGCTCGGGCGGCCATCGCACCTCGGGTGTGTTTTCGTGGCCGTCGCAGTTGAGCACGAGACCCAACACCGACTCGCGAAGGGTACGTTCATCGGCATCAGGCGGCGTGGGCAGACGCGCGACGAGCGCCAGACCGTTCCCACGCAAGCCTTCGATGGCGTCGCGTGCTGTCGGAAGCCACTCGTCGTACGTGACGCCGCGTGTGACGTCGAGCGGCTCGCTGCCCGAGAAGCAACGTGCCAGCACCTCCATCGCTCCTTCGATCACCGCAGCCGGTGCATCGTTGGCAAGAAGTTCAATCGAAGCAGCCATTCGCTAATTGAATCGAGCCCGTGTGTGGGATTGTGTGGGATTGCGTGCTGGCGAGGAAGCAAGGGCAGCAGAGAAATGAATGGATGCGGTGTGCGAAAGATCCATCGCACTTTCTGACCCACCGATACCCGCTGCACTGCACCTTGGTTCATCTCTTGGATCCGTGGTGGTTGTATTGTTTCGTTTAGCATGCACAGCGCTCCCGGGACTGCGCCAATGGCCTCACAGAGTCTGGCTGTAGAGACCACACTCTCCATTACGAGCGGCTGGCAAGTGCGGCTCCTCCACCACCAAGGAGTGCCCCTGAGGAAGCGGAATCTGCAACGAGGGAAACTGTGCGCAACTGTGGCATTGTGGTTGTTGTAGTTTTACGGGTGTGACGGGGTTATGGAAGGGAAGCAAGTAACCAACAGCAAGCGGGTATTGCAAGTAACCAACAGCAAGCGAGAGATCCAGTGAAGGAGATCGGGGCTGGTTTTGAGCAGGTCCGGGAGTCTGACAATCTGCATCCGTTCTTCATAGGGCACTATTGTCGGACGGGCCGATGGGCTTACAAGGACTGCATCGCGATCGTGGTTGCAACCTGCTCGCTGCTAACACTCTCACGTCGACTTGTACGCGATTCATTCGTTAGGCCAACTCTTGATCGGGGGCTAGCTACTCACTTGCTCGCTTACCCACTCAGATCCGTCCGCAGCCGCGATTGTACCGGAAAATGGCAACCGCGGAGCTCCGTCTCATCGAATGCCTGGCCAAGTCCACGAAGCTCGTCAAAGAGAAGCTCCGAGAGGTGGTTGGAGATGACGACTACAACACGATCCTCGCTCAAGCTGGCTGTTGCGCCGTGGGAGGTGCCAGCGGTGCCGGAATCGGTGCCCTTGCACTGATGGCCTTCGGAGGTCCAGCAGCTTGGGTCTTCGGAGGCGCTGTGGTAGCTGGAGTGGCCCTCGGTGCAGTTGCCGGGGCCCCCAATCCTCAAAAGAAGAGCTCGATACTCTATGCCGAGATGAAGAAGCGTCTCCCTACTCTTTGCGACCTGGTGGACCGCGGCGACTCTGAAGGAGCTCGCGCGTATGTTATCGAGAATGCCGACAAGATCGTGGAGGCTCTTGAGAGCATGAAGAACGAGCTCTAGCTAGTGAACCTCGCCTTACTTGGCTGGCATGTATATTGATCCAAACTCCTTGTTGGATCCTTGATTATGTTGTCAGAGTAAACTCAGCCTGATCAATCAATTGATAGATGGATAGGATTCTGATAGATAGTCAGAGGCATAGATAGTACTCGATATCTCGACCATTCGCTTCGTTGCCTGCTGCCTCGCGCACCTCCTCACCAAGAACGACCCCCACACTCTATCTATCTCTATAACCCTCCACCATGATGCAAGAAGATGAGGATCTTGCGGCGAGTGTCACACGAGCTTGGCGTAACGAGACTCTCGCTCCCGAGTTGCTGCCCTTCGCTGCTGTACCGGTAGCCAACGCCAAGGAGACCATCGATCGCCAGGTCCGCCTTGGCTCGCTCAATCTGCAAGACTATCCAGCAATCAACTCATCGCAGTCGCTATCGTCACTACTCTCAGGAAGAACGCATCGGTGATAGTCGCGCTCAAGGTGCCGACCCATTCGTATTGAATCTGCTTCAGATGGAGGTCGATCGTATCAAGTTCGCCTTGACTGCGTATCTTCGATGTCGTATACTCAAGGTTCGATCAAGCGAACGAGCTCTCGAACGAGCTCTCGATCCATCAATCAATCTTTCTTCGATACTCTCTATTGAACTCGTTCAATCAATATGAATAGATCGAACGCTATGCACAATGGTTAGTTCAGAACGAACAGATTGCAGACTCACTACTGGCCGAGCACGAACGACGATACATCACTGGGTACTGCAACGATATCTCCCCCACCACGATCGAATCGAATCGAGCTGCCCGTACTCACCAAGAAAGAGACATTGCGTCTAGCTATCATCGACTCGTGACATCATTGCTTCGTGCAGAGTTCCTCGATGGCATTCCTGAGGCGCATCGAAACATCGAGCTTCCTGAGATGAGTACGCATCGAGCTGAGCTGGCTTACTAATGAATGCCCAGCGTCTAATCGATCGATCGATGCAATACCATAGTTCCTAAACCCAACATGCAAACACATGTGATATGTCGCATCGATGAAGACATTGGCCAGTTCGATCTCGGCACCGTGTATGAGAGTACACAGGCATCTGATGACGATCATGATGATGAGTATTGATTGGTTGCTTGCGTGTAGGACCTTGCCTCTGCAAGCTGGAGCTACGATGCTGCTTGCCTACGACCAGGTTCGAGGACTGTTGCAGGAGGAACGCATCACTCTCACGTAGCACGATGCATCTCGAATGACGGTATCGATGCATACAAGGTGCATTGGAGGAAGAAGGAACATGTAGTATGATATTCATGTAGAGTACACGCGAAATGAACGATGATAGGTTGTTGGATGGATAGATAGATGGATGATAGATTGAACGATTGAACGAGCTCGATGACTTGCTTGGTAGAGAACGATAGAACGATAGCCGTCATCGATGATGCTTGCTAGTCATGTGAGTCGAGTCACGCGAGCGAGTCGGCGACGTTACTCGCGCTCTCGATCCTTGTCCTTGTCCTTGTCCTTGTCCTTCTTCTTGCGAGTCAACCAACCGCTTGGCGACTTGCCGAGCGATTCAAAGTACGAGACTTGCGAGCGTACTCGAGGCGAGTGGTTATCGGGGCTGCGAATCTTCTCTTGCATCGTAATGTGGTCGACGCTGCCCATCGAACGCAGTTGGCGCCAGAAGCCTGCACTCTTGCTGGGAGTGCGCGAACGCATGCCGTCGGCATCCACCTGCACGCGATCGTCCAATGGTCGCGTGCGAGAACGTGTCGGTACGGGCGTTGCGTCGCGATCGGGCGTGTAGCTGCCCAACGAATCGCGGCGAGTGAGCCGATCGCGAACGAGCGATGGTGATCGAGGCGTGGCTGAGATTGGCGCTGCGTTGCTGCTGCTGCTCGTGGTCGTGGTCGTGGTCGCTAAGGCCTCCTCTGCTGCATCGGCGCCGCCCGAGAGCTGACGGCGGAGTGTCGTGATCTCGGCTTGCAGTGCAATCACTTGCGCTTTGAGTTGCATCGAGACCGTGCGCTCTTGCTCAGCGAGGCGCTCGGCATCGTATCGCAGTCTGCGCTCTTCGTCGAGTTGCTGGCGCAGTCGCTCGAGCTCGGTCTCCTCCTTGTCCTTCTCCTTGTCCTTGGTCTGTGAGTCCTTGTCGCCACGAAAGTATCCTCCCACTGGGAACAGCGCACGAAGCGATCGCGGGGTCTTGAGTCCCGAGTCGCCTTCGTTGTCGCTATCGCTGTCCGATTCCTCAGCTGGTTGGATCGGAGTCGAGCGAGCAATCTTGGTCTTTCCGACACGAACGCTGCTCGCCATCGACATGCGGTTCTTCTTCTTTCTACACGGTGCTCCAGATCATCAGTACACATGTGTGTGCGCTTCTGCACGTGTACAAGCTCTTGCTTCCAGTGAACGTACTGATCTTTACGGATCGTTGCGATACGTTGCAAGTGTTGCTCTCGCGTGAAATGCGGCAACGCCGAGAAGTCACCCTCTGGCATCTGAATCACGCGCTTCAACTCTTGTACCCATCGTTGCTTCTCTTGGTTATTTACACACTACATATTCCAGTACATTCAGTCAATATACCGATTATATGAGAGAGAGAGAGAGAGAGAGCAGTACCTCGAAGGAGTACATGTTCTGACCGACTTCGGCGACCTTGAACGAGCGGTCTTCAGAGCCCGAGCTCGCTTGCTTTTCGTGAACAAACAAGTCCTTGACTTGCATGACTTTGGTGACAGCGTAACCCTCTTCGCCGTTCTTGGGAGCCTGGAGTATCGCTGTGTTACTACGAGGTGCACAGTACTCTAGTACACCTGGAATTCGTACCTCCTTGCACAGAAGCAGAATGTCCGAGAACAAGAAGGCATAGTTGGTGCCCTTGAGTTTCGAGACCTTGAGCGGGCCTTCGAAAACGTAGCACCTTCCCTTGACGACCAGGTTGACCTCCTGCACACAACCAATCGATCAGTCAATCGACCGTGAACGATGAGTCTCACAGTAAGAGCAACCGCAGCTAAATGATGATCGAGTACGTACATCACGGCTAACGAGCTTTGATTCGATTGTAAGCAAGGTACTCAGATCAGCTACCATACGCGTTCGCTCGTTGACCATATCGACAATCAACTTGAGCTTGGCCATGGCACTCTCCAGCGGCAAGTAGTGTGGGTGTTCTGGAGAGGTATTGGCAATCAATTCCTACAAGCAACCTCTCTTACGTGAGCACCATATCGAATACCAGTATCCAATCGAGTTGTGCTGCACGTTCGATCTTAGTACCTTGAGCAACATGGGGTAGCGGCAGATTCTCTGCATTGGCATGATAAGGAAGCCTTCGAGATCGACCCTTCGGCACTCTGGTCGGAAGAAGGCACGCTGTGTTGTGTCGAGCACACGAACAGAATAGGTTCAGACGTAGGCGATGCATTGTGGGTGAGCGTCTCGCGCTGAAGCGTACATCAACAAAGGTCGCAAACTGATGGTTCGAGGTCTTGAGGGCTTCGAGGCGCTCGCGCACATTGGTGTGCGTACTGCAGTACACGGCGTATTGTTTCATTTGAGGAACCTATGTATCGCCGGCCGATTCGAGGCTAAAGGTCAGCTTGTGAACGACAAGTGGCCTTATCGATGTTGCTTGTACCATCTCGAGGAACACTGAGCCGATATCGATATGCAATGGGAATAACGCCTCTTCTTTCGTGGCTGGAGTCGCGGTAGAGTCAGCGGTAGTAGCGACAGTCGCAGATCCTGACGAGGATGTCGTTGTGGAGGCAGGGGCAGCAGCCGACGTAGATGATGTGGTTGTTGTCGCTGAGGTAGAAGCATCATTTGTCGGCGGCGGCTCTCCATCGCTCTCTTGGCCTGCTTGCGAGGCCGCCGTTGCCACTCCGGGGGTTGTTGTTGCTGCAGTTGATGACGATGATGCGGCCGCTGCGGCAGCTGCAATCTCTTCGGGTGTCTTGCCTTCGAGCTTCTGTAGCAGAATTTGGGTCATGTTGTAGAGAGCCTCAATGTTCGAGAAGACGGAGATGCATTCCTCTCGAGTCAAGAGTCCTCGTCGTTGAATCGGACGCAAGAACACCTGTACCGAGCAACAACAGCATAACAACGAGTGAGTCATACGGACCAGTGTCTTGGTGGATTCAAGCTGTGCGTACATTGATGACGGTGCCGAGGTCGGTAACATATTGTCTCTCGGTTGTGAACAGCTCGGTGATAATGTCCTTGCGGCGCACTTGCTTTTGATACAACTGCGCGACCGTTAGAGCGTTCCACTCGCGAACCTTGGCCGCCAACTGCATTCGAAGCCATCGTATGCTTGTCAGTAATGGTGCACACTCGGGAACGAGGGGATGGTCGTGCATATGGCAACGTACTTGTAGGTTGTTGGTGATGAACTCCTCGCGAGGCGTTACTTCGATGAGGCTCACGGCAGGAGAGCGTCGCGCGGTGAACGGCGCACTTGTGTCGGGACTCGCGATGCGGAACGATGCCGTACCATCATCGAGAGCTCGAATACTGAGACCGAGATCCAGCGGAGTCCTGGTTGGCATCATCGAGAATCGATTGCCTGCAACGTTACTGTGACCACCGCCGCCACCGCTGCTGTTGCTGTTGCTGGTGTTGGTGTTGCCGCTCAGACCGAGTAACGGTAAGTTGAGCCGCCGTTTGGAAGCGGTGTCGGTTGGAGTCGTGGAACGGGGATTGATGGCGCCCAGGGTCGGAGTCGAGCTCGAGGCTGTCGTGTGCGAGTTCGGTGGCGTCTTGGGCGACTCGATCTCGGGCTGACTCGTGGCGGCGCCCTTGGGACTTGGTGGCTCGGAGCTCGAGGCTTCCGAGCGGCGCTTGCGGCGGCGCTCTCGCTCTTTGCGAGGTACGGACGATGGGCTCGAGTCTGGAGTCTCGCGCGGCGACACAGCGGGAGAGCTGGTCGCAGAATGGATCGGAGACGCGGTTGGTGTCGCGTCGCCTGATGTTGATTCGGCGCTGCTGGGCATGGTGTCAGGCGATGAAGATGAAGACGATGCTGATGCCACGGCGCCAGACACTGAGGTCGACGGCGCCGTGCTGCTGCCGGCGCGGCTGCTGATGCTGCTCGACGTGTCGTCTTGTCCGGCCTCGTTCAACGAGGCTGTCGAGGCCGATGGCTCCAACAACGACGAGGCTGAAGTATCGTACGAGGAGGATGGAGAAGACTGCGATGATAAGGAAGGTGTAGTGATGGCGCTCGAGGTCGTGTCGCTGCCTGGTGCCCCGGTGTCTTGCGCTTCCACGTGGCTCGATGACGCAGCGAGGGCGACAACGATCTCGGGAATCGACGGCGGCTGGCTGGTGAGAGTCGTAGGCTCTTCGGTTGGTTGCGAGTGATGCATATCCTCGACGAGGTGAGAGTGAGTAGTTGACGCGACCGCCGCAGCTGCAGTATCAGTTGATACCGAGGAGAGGTTCGATGCAGGTGTGCCGTCATCGTTCGAGCTGGTGATGGTGACGGTCGCGGTCGATGTTTCTTGCTCGGCAACATCGAATGAAGTTGATCGTGATGCAGATGCTGACGATGATGCTGATGCTGATGCTGATGCTGATGCTGATACAGACGCTGATGCTGATGCTGATGTAGTCGGTGTGGCATGCGACGATGAGGGAGCTGTTGCATCAGGCTCGGCTGAGCTCGGTTCGTGATCGATCACTTGTCGTTCGACGCCGTTATCATCATTGTTGGCAACATCATCATTATCATCGCCATCTTCTTCGTCGTCGTCGTCGTCATTGGTTTCGTTGCTCGAGGAAGGTTTGGTCGGCGAGTCGGGCGGCAGGAGCGCCAACAACTCGGCCGCAATCGAATTCACACGCTCCTTGGAGAGATCATCATGGCCATCATGTGTACCACTCGATGGATGCTCGACATCATGCGAATTAGCTCGTTGATGATGCTCGGAATCGCGTACATCATGATCGACGGCCATCACTGCGACATGGTTGGTGTTGATCGAATCATGGTGCTCGACATCAAGCCGTTGTGCATCGTGCGAGTCGTTCGCGTGGTCCGCCACGATCGTATCGCTCGATAATCGATCAAGACAAGCTTTGAGATCTTCGGTCTCGACTGATATCGAACTATCCTCATCGCTATCGACACCGCCATCATCATCACCATCATCACCATCATCATCGCCGTCGTGTTGTTGTGCGACTGCAACCTCGCTAGTAGCATGATGATCTCGCTCTCGCTCTCGCTTGTTGAGTGATACTAAACATGCTTGAAGATCTGCCAACGCTGCGAGGTCCGGCGCTAACTCTTGTTCATGCTCTAGATGACCTTGTACGTGCTCCTCGCCATCCTGCTGCTGTTGCTGTTGGTGTGGTTGTAGTAGTTGTCGCTGTAGCTCCTCGACATCTACCAGTCTCCCATCATCATCATCATGATGATGATGATTCGCTCTTGTATCCATCACACACACACTATCCACTACAACTACTGAACGCAAATCCAACTCTCAACTCCACAACCACAATCGTTCTTGTTATGTACGTGAGTAGTGTCAGTGTCGTGAGGATAGATGGTGTGCGGTATAAGTGGGCGTCAGATGATGGAGGAGCGGTGTGATGGGTGTGAGGGAGGTATGTGATATGAGAGAGTGTGTGTGGAGTCTCTGCTCTCAAGAGATCGCTTGAGAGTCCCAAGCTCGGCTCTCCCGCCAAAAACCACATCACAAACAACCGACTATCCATTCCATCAGACTATCGAGAATCGACCCAGATGACCTAGATGCCAACTCTCACAGGCCGGATCATCATCTTCATCACCCTCACCACCATCAGTACTACACCAACCCCCCCTTGCAGCTTCTCCGGCAACATCGAATGAACAAGCCATCATCGACGATCAACCATGTCCCACTCTGACGATAACGATGATTGTATCCTGTACTCGATCGGTGATACCAAACGACGCCAACCGCGACACTTCGACTCGGTGGCTGGGTTAGTGTTCGATCATGATCGAGGTCTCTTGTATGTCGCCGACGCAGAGCAGCAGTGCATCCATGTGTTCTCCTCGATGGATGGCTCGCTTCTACCCAAGGTTACCGGTCCGACGAGGCATGGGTGGCTACGATTCCAACCGCGACATCTTGCGATCGACCCCACGCACGATCGACTGTACGCCATCGAATCGAGTGGCAACGTTCAAGTCCTATCGAGCACGACCTTCTCGATCTTGGCGAACTTCAGCAACGACCCGTCGTCCGACGGCGAGTACTCTACGATATGGCGAGATATAGCGATCGATCGCCATCGTCGCCATATCTGGATTGTCGATAGCGGGAACAATTGGCTGCTGGTGGTATCAGCCATCAATCACGCGCAGCTGTTCTCGGTCGAGCCTCACGATCACGAGCTGCAGTGCCCATCATCGATCGCGGTCGATCACGACCGAGACCGTATCGTCATCACCGATACCGGGCACCATCGAGTACAAGTACGATCGGCGATCGATGGCTCGTTCCTGTTCGAGTTCGGCCGCGAGGGCTCTCTGCCTGGATGTCTCACCGATCCACAAGGCGTGTGCATCGACAACCAAGGTCGCATCATCATCGCCGACACCAACAACCGCCGACTGCAAGCATTCACGCCCCGAGGCCGTCACATCTCATCGTTCAGCTGCAAGCCTGCTCTGCCATGGGACGTGGCATTCGACGAGCACCGAGGTCTCATCGCCTTCACGGCCGACTGCCACGTTCGCGTGATCGGACCCAATCAATGGCTGCCGGGTACCTTCATGTGGCGCCCCGATCGGCACCATCTTGCTCCTGAGAGCATCAAGAGAGTCGTACTGGGGCTGACGATCGTGCGATCGATTGCCGTATGGTCGCTGCTCTCGCTGCTTCCGAACGAGCTTTTGTTCGAGATCTTTGCGATGCTATGATGTGGCCTTGTTACATGACACATTCACTCGCTCGCTCTCACGCTACCTGGTTGACTAAACTGACTAAACTGACTAAACTGATTGATTGACTGACTGAGATGTTGTACGAATGCGACCACCACCATCATCAATACACTAGCGCCCGAACGAATGGCAGGTCAATACCCAATCGCACAAGTTCGAGCCCCGTGATTCGAATCGCGGCTTGTGCGATCGGCGTCAGCTCAGAGCTCTTGAGCGCATACTCGCTGTCGCCCCTATTGCTCCAAGGCAGCGGCTTGAGCTCGATCGGCTCCATGCCTGCATTCGACGCGAGCGGCACCTCTGCCACGACGAAAGCGATAGCTGCCTTGCTCGCTCCGAGTCGCTCGATCATCTCACGGTCACTATCGCTCGATGCCATTGGAGCGAACGGTATCGATAGCGACAAGATGCAGCCAGTCTGCTGATCGAGTACCATGGGCGCACCGACACGCAGCTTGGCACCCTACTCATTCCGATCGATATCGCTCGCCATATGAATCTCCCTTGTCTCCATCCTATGAGAGCAACGGGGCGAATGGGCCAATCGACGTACGACTTTGACTTGCATAGAACCCACGGCGGTCGCAAAACCGGGCGTCTGCACAAGCGATATGTTGTAGCTGACACCATGCCGTACCGACTCGATCGCAGCATCCTTCCATCCAAACAACAATCCGCGTGCTGAAAATACCGATCGATCCGACCCAATCCAATCCAATCCGATCCAATCCAATCCAATGGGTCAGTCCAAAGATATCGGAACGATGCCGCAAGAACAGTAATCGCTACATACGCGGCTGTACATGAGCAGCATGGAACACGGCGATCGTGCGCTGCACCTCGGTATCCTCCGTAGCATCAAGCTCGAGACATCGCGTGAATGCATCAACCGCGAGGTTCGAACGACGTAGAGCCAACAACGCCATGCCTTGGCGATAGTAGGCCTTGGCCCAAGTGGGCTGCAACCCGATCGCATGCTCCGCATCTAGCAGCGATGCCTTGTAGTCGCCCACGCGATAGTACGCAGCTGCTCGGTTCGTGAGCACCATATGAGCCGATGGCTCGATATCTAGGCTGTCTGTATATCGTGCGATGGCGCCATGATAGTCACGCTGTCCGAACAACGCATTGCCCTCGGCCTTGAGAGCCTCTGCTCGATGAGCTCGCTCCAGAGTCTGTTGTTCGTCCTGCCACCAAACGATTGAAAGATGAGCCACGCGTTGTGGTTGGTTGGTTGGTTGGTTCGATCAATCGGTCTAGATACATACGGATTCATCCATATGGTCACCCAACTCCCCACGAGTGAGAGAGTGGTGGAGTGTGGTATGCTGCGTAGGCGGGCACGAGCTGAATGCCGGATGCTGTCGCTGTTCTTACCTTCCTACGCCAATCGCATCGACACCGCAACCAACCAACCAACCAACCAACCAACCAACCAACCAACCAACCAACCAACCAACCAACCAACCAACCAACCAACCAACCAACCAACCAACCAACCAGCCAGCCAGCCAGCCAGCCAGCCAGCCAGCCAGCCAGCTAACCAACCAACCAACCAACGATATTCGCCCATCTCCTGGCCACGTTAGCAGCCCATTCGACTATTGTGTGCTGTCCTATCGTAGTGAGTCTTCCAATCTCTCACTCTTGCCTCGGAGTGATTCGATTTGATCATCAAGTTTGCTCAACGCCAGCCAACTTGAATGGCCGCTCTCGAACAACAGCAACCGCAACTCGCCCAACTGCAGTTCGAGCCTGAGGAACACGGCCATCTTGGCTATGATCATCAAGAACTGGAACAAGCGGAACAAGCACCGCGATTCGAGTACTGCGAGCCCGTGCCAGAGCCACTCCGGTGTCCCGTATGCAACGACGCCTTCATCGATGCGATCATGTGCTCGCTGTGTGATCCTCCGACCACGTTCTGTCGCCGATGCCTCGCTAGCCGACTCGACAAATGCACCCGATGCGACAACCTCTTGTCCCGCGAACGCCGCGAGGTCTTTGATAACCCCGTTGCGACGCACATGGCCGATACGCTTCGAGTCTATTGTCGCTATCGAGTCGGTGGATGCCACTGGCAAGGAGAACGCCGACGATTGGGCGAGCACTGCGGCGAGTGCTCCAAGAGACCATCCGTGTGCATCCACTGTGGTCGATGTCGCGCCTTCGAGTGGATCTCTCGACACCAAGACCGCTGTGGTCATCGCCTGGTGACTTGCACGGCTTGTGGTCGAGATAATGTCCAAGCTCGATGCCTCAAGTACCACGCGAGACAACGGTGCGCCCGCCGGTCACTCGCAGCTGAGAGGGACGAGCTCAAAGAGATTCTCTCGAGGCTTCAGGCTCGCGATCCAGGTCTCAAAGATGTCATTCTTGAGATCTCGTCGGAGCTCAAGGCCGAAGCCCGAGAACTCGAGATCGCGGAGGCCGATGCTCGGGATCGAGAGTGGGAAGTCATTCGAGTGTTTGGAAGTGAAGGAGGCAGTAGCGGCCAGTTCCAGAATCCTCGAGGAGTCGCCGTCGATCAAGAAGGCCACATCATCGTTGTTGATTACAACAATCATCGAGTTCAAGTGATGTCTCATGACGGCAAGATGATCTCCAAGTTCGGAACTGAAGGATCAGGAAATGGCCAGTTCAAGACTCCTTGTGGAGTTGCCATCGATCAAGAAGGCCACATCATCGTTGCTGATATGCGCAATCATCGAGTTCAAGCGATGTCTCGAGACGGCAAGGTGATCTCCAAGTTCGGAAGCTATGGATCAGGAGATGGCCAGCTCAAGAGTCCTGCTGGAGTAGCCATCGATCAAGATGGCCACATCATCGTTGCTGATTACGACAACCATCGAGTTCAAGTGATGTCTCGAGACGGCAAGATGATCTCCAAGTTCGGAACTGAAGGATCAGGAGATGGTCAATTCAAGAATCCTTGTGGAGTTGCCATCGATCAAGAAGGCCACATCATCGTTGCTGATGAGAGCAATCATCGAGTTCAAGTGATGTCTCACGACGGCAAGATGATCTCCAAGTTCGGAAGCCATGGATCAGGAGATGGTCAATTCAAGACTCCTTGTGGAGTTGCCATCGATCAAGAAGGCCACATCATCATCGTTGAATACAACAACCATCGAGTTCAAGTGATGTCTCGAGACGGCAAGATGATCTCCAAGTTCGGAAGCCAAGGATCAAGAGATGGCCAGTTCAAGAACCCTTATGGCGTTGCCATTGATCAAGAAGGCCACATCATCGTTACCGATCAGGTTAATCATCGAGTTCAAGTGCTTCGTATGCCTCGAGTGCTCGATGCTTGATCATCGTCGCTATGTGAGCTATCTCGAAAGATCACCATGATGACGATCATCCAGCATAGCCCACCGCCTTCTCATCCATCACACCATCTCGAACGATGCCATCAAGGCATCATACAAGACTCTCTCCTTCCCTCTCAATCATCGTGTCAATCTCAATCAACCCCTCTTTTCATGAAATACAACGTAATACAATACAATATGCATTCGTTCAGATGTTGATGTCGATTGGAACGGGAGCACGCAAGCAGCATGAAGAAGAGGCTCGTGTGAGAGTGGTTCTTTGTTCCTTCATCGATTGGTTCTTGTTGCTTGGTGTCTCTCTCGTATCTCGTGCGTGTGAGACCTTCGTATCTTCGTCTCTTGGTTTGCAGGTTGGAGCTTGGATCATCTCTTTGTCGTTGTGTGAGGTAGATTGAGAGGGATTGAATTGCGAGAGATGGAAGACGATACCCTTGATCGTGACGCTCGAATCAAGCTCTCGATCGGCACCAACCAATATGGCACTCACGATGGCGTGTTCTACTTCCCTCGAGGCTTGGCGTTCGACCATCATCGAGGCCTCTTGCTCGTCGTCGACACCGCCAACCACCGAGTGCAAGTGTTCTCGTGCGATGATGGCTCGTTCGTGTCCAAGTTCGGCGAGAAAGGCGGTCAACCAGGCCAGTTCAAGAATGCATATGGCATCACGATCGATCACGATCATGATCGCATCCTCATCACTGATCGGGCCCATCATCAAGTGCAGCCATGGTCTCTAGGTGACCAATCGTTCTTGCCGTGCATCGGCCATCGTGGTTCGGGAGATCTCGAGTTCCACAGTCCTCGAGATATTGCGGTCGACAAGCATCATCGTCGCATCATCATCGCCGATACCAACAACAACCGACTGGTGTTCTTGTCGTCGTTCGATCTCTCGTTCTTGTTCTCGGTCGGCGGTACGCAGGGATCACAACCTGGCGAGTTTGTATATCCATCAGGTGTTGCGATCGATCATGATCGACATCGAATCATCGTCTCGGACCGAGATAACAACCGAGTGCAAGTATTGTCGTCGGTCGATGGCTCGTTTCGGATCTGTTGGCAAGCAACCAGGCCAGTTCTTTTATCCTGCTGGAGTGTGCGTCGACAACCAAGGCCGAATCATCGTCGCCGACTTTGACAACCATCGGCTGCAATCATTCACTCACGAAGGCCATCACATCTCATCGTTGGATTGTGCCGGCGCGAATCCATTCGGCGTTGCATTCGACGAGCATCGAGGCCTCATCGCCTTCTCGGCAGGCAATCGAGTGCATGTGATTGGAGCCAATCAATGGCTTGCCGACACGTTCACTTGGAGGCCAGATCTCCATCGATATGCACCATCATGGATGAAGGAAGCAGTGTCGACGATGACGATGATTCGATCGGTGGTCGATGAGTCGTCGGCGATGTCGATGATTCCGAACGAGCTCTTGTTCGAGATCTTCTCGTTCCTTTGATGATGATGGACATATCCAATCATCATCATCATCATCATCATCATCATCATCATCATCATCATCATCATCATCATCATCATCATCATCATCATCATCATCATCATCATCATCATCATCATCATCATCATCATCATCATCATCATCA
>Ga0209935_1003136_pt1 | contig 17824 bp, 26 predicted proteins | sample ThiBio_1000_plan_2_FD_183958 | JGI IMG/M metagenome (GOLD analysis project Ga0209935, IMG submission 183958) | Wastewater bioreactor microbial communities from Cape Town, South Africa - Thiocy_cont_1000_plan (SPAdes) | ecosystem: Engineered > Bioreactor > Thiocyanate-remediating >... | reverse complement strand
CAGACACAAGTCATTCCTTGGAGAGAGGCATGGGAGGCGCACTGAGACATGGCCGAGCCGACCAAGCAGGCGAGCACGAACACGACGAGCACGGCCATGCGAGATTGCATGGTCGATGAGGGTTGGGTCATGGTGGGAGGGAGAGAGGACAACAAGAGGCTGTGGAGGGGGAGGAGGACGCAGCAGGTGCTGGTGTTGGTGGTGTGGCTTGGAGGGTTGGATGAGAATGAAGAGCGGGGATCAGGCGTTAAATACTCGCGCCCACGAGAGCGCGGCCGGAAATGGTGGGCGGCATCCAGGCCGAGAGCGAGAGAGCTGCGAACGGAGGCTCGCTGCTGCCTTTGGGCGGAGGTTGCGGCGCCTGCCTTTTCCGGCACCACTGCGCCTTTCTCTCTCGTCCGCTCCTCCCTCTGTCTCTCTCTCTGCTGGTGCTTCTGGTGGCGCTCTTCTTCGGGCCGGCTGTTTGCTTGAGCCTCTTGCGAAAACTGCTCGAAATATTGCCCGCCACGGTGATTGCGATGGTTTGGGCTGTGGTGGCACCGTTGCGTGCTCGGGTGCTTGGAACGAACGAAACGATGAAAATCACTCGGGATATCTGGTGCTCATCCGGCCGAGCTGCTGGCTTTGGTGGTGGCGCTCCACAAGCAGCAGCATGGCTCGGAGGAATGGGTTTCGATCGTTGAACGGCTCTCGGATCGAGAGGATGAGCGCTTGATGTGGGTGATATTCCTCGGCTGGTTGGTGGGCATCGTCGGAGGAAAGGAGATGTGGTGCGGTCGAGGTGTGTTGGTTGTGTGGTCGTGGGCACCTCGATCGAGTGGATTTGAAGCTCTTGGTGCTTGTGGTGGTCATCGTGCAATCTGTTGGTGATGATGGCAGTGGAGGAGAGATGATCTTAGAATGAGAGTCGATGGCACGCCAGCCAAGCCAAGCGAGGGAGAGAGGAGCACCGAGGGCTGCGTGTGGGAGCCTGTTGTTGTGCCTGTGAGTGAGAGGTGCGGTTGCTGTTCCGTCTCTTCCTCCTCTTGTTTGTTGCTGTTCGCGTGTCTCGCGTCCTCTCTCGATGCAACAACACCAACCAAGCACCAGTGAGTCGGTGGGAGCTCCTCCTCGTCGCGGCAGCGGTCGTGGTGGAGCACGGCGAGGAGGCAGAGGAGGTCGTGGCGGTCGTGGTGGCGGTCGCTCGCAGCACACAGCAGCGTCGGCATCATCGACGAGTGCTTCTTCTTCGTCGTCGTCGTCAGAGCCGCCAGCCAAGCAAGCAGCGCTGCCGTGTGGCGTGTGTCTCTCGGCACCGTTCAAGTACAAGTGTCCCACATGCTTGATCAAGTAGTACGTCAAACATCTCGTCGGGTGCAGGCAGTGTTGGCATGGTCTGATGAAGAGCGGCTCGAGATGCAGCTGCTCGGTGTCGTGCTTCAAGCAACACAAAGGTACACGCGCGCGCGCGCGGAGCACCAGCGCTTTGGTCGATCGGATGGCGACTGGCATGTACCGCACGATCGAGCACGACGGACTCACATGATCGAATGCGCAAGCAGAACTGCCATGCGCGCCGCCAGCGGCAGCTCGAAGCGCAGTTGTGTCGGATCCAGTGGAGGCCATCAAGGTCGACGAAGGTCTCCTGACGCCAGCGTCGAACGTCGAGCGCAAGCGCAAGCGCGATCCTTACGACACTCCTGAAGAGCTGTATCGTGTGTCTGAGGCGCAGTTCCAAACTCTCGGTCGGTCATCGCATCCAATCCGTCTGGCTCGATGGTCGGACACGAGTTTGAGAGCAATGTGAACTGATTGAGTCTGTTGGTTGGTTGGTTGGTTGGTTGGTTGGTTGGTTGGTTGGTTGGTTGGTTGGTTGGTTGGTTGGTTGGTTGGTTGGTTGGTTGGTTGGTTGGTTGGTTGGTTGGTTGGTTGCGATGTCGGCAGGCAACGACGAGCACATTCGGAAGCTCCTCGGCGATCCAGTGTTGCGCAAGGCCATTTGCATCATCGACGGTCGCACTCCTGGCCCATCTTCATCAACAACAGGAACAGGAACAGGAGCAGGGTCGGCTGATGATTGGAGGCTGCGAGAACAGCGACTCGTCGATCTGTTGCGAGTGTCACCAGAGCTGCAGACCTTCGTGGACGCGCTGCTCAAGTGCATCGGTGTGCGAGACGAATCGGGACGCTGCTTGTTGTGAGCATGGCATGGCAGCAGTGGTCTCACTCGAGGCTTCGGTCCATTGATCGGTCGGTCGATCGGTCGATCGATGAGGTCGCATCAAGATGGACGAGAAGGCAACGCAACCCGAGCTGCGGCAGTTGGTGCACGACGCTTGGAGCACTCACCATCAACGACACGGCCACAGACGTTGCTCCTCCGCAGCCGATGGCGACTTGCGCTCCACAGTGTCTCTCTCTCTCTCTCTTGCAAGAAGACGAATCAGCAGCTCCGTTGCAGCAGTTGGGGCTCTTCCGACCAGCTCCTTCGATCTTGGAAGCAAAGACAGCAATGTAGAGAGCACACATCAATGTATGGTCGGACTCTGCGAGTCACACCTCGTGAGCTCTCGTGTTGCACAGATACACAAGCACTGTTTACTTGAGCCCTTGCAAACGTCTGTGATAAATCGAGTTCGAACGAAGGGATTTCACTCAGGTGTCATGAACGAGTGTGCACGCTACTTCCACTTGATGGCTGGATCCTCGAGTGCCTGCGTGAGATGCATCACCCATGGTGCACTTCTCTGTAACGTGGTAGCACTTGTACATCAGCAGCGGTGTGATGCCGAGCCGAGATGAAACAGCGTGCGACGAACGTACATCACCGAGCTTGCCCTTGAGGTCACGGATCAGCTGCGTGGCGGCCTCTCGCTCTCGCAGTTCGAGTGCGGTTTTGACAGCGACCTCCCAACAGTTATACTGCGCGGCTATCAGCAGGCGGTCGGATGGCGGAGTGATGAGGCCCAGGAAGAAGTTCATCAGGTCCATCGGCCCCTTGTTCTCGGCGATCATCTGCACGAATGGCAGGAAGCCGATGCACGACTTGGGTGTGCTCGAGAAGAAGCTCTGAGTACGATGATGGGTCAGTACTTGTGGAGCTCGAGCAGTCGCGTTCCTACATGCTGACGTACTCGATTCTCTACGAGGCTCTTGACTCCGGCCCAGTCGCCCATGATGGCCTTGGCTCGCAACTGCGTCCATAGATACTGCTTCTCCGAGACTTCGAATGCCGATCGCAGTCCCTCAGGTGACGATAACCTATCGAGGCAAACGGCCATGCGGTGCGTTCGTACGTCAACTCGCTAGCACCTGTGGCATGATTGCTCTCTGCAGCAACGTGCGTACTTGTCGCTTGGTGCATTGGAATGATAGAAGTAACAATACAACAGGGTGCTATCGAGCGTCGTGTGAAGTATACAGCCACGTGGGAAGATCTGGTACATCTTCTCGCCCTCGCTCGCTGCGCGCGCATCAAACACCTACGCCGTGACCAATCAGATCGAGCAGCGCTATCACGCGTGCGTGTTGACACTGATGCTGCGTACCTCAACTGGTCGTTGCCGCTCGTACAACTTGAGATGATTCTTCATCTGCGCACGCCAGAAGCGAAAGTAGTCGGGCTCATTCTCCTCCATGAATTGAATGCATTGTGCAATCGATGCCGCTCGTACATCGGCCTACAGTGACGAAGACTCTCGCGTATGAGTTCGGTGGAGACCGATGTGAATGAATTCGGGCATTCGAGCAATGCAGCTGCATTGATACCTGAGGGATGCTATAGGAGGCTTGAGCGAGTGCGATGCCTTCCTCTCGCGAGTTTGGCAGCAGTCGAAAGACATCAGCGACCGACTCGTAGTCGCCCATCTTGCGCAGATACTTGAGATAGAATACCAAGCCGGGACGCGATTGAGGCTCGATCAGGAGGCCGATGAACACATCGAAGGTCAGCGTGTCCTTGAGGAAGAAGACGATCGTGGCGATCACGTTCTCGATGCGAGTCTCGCACGCCTCCTCGAGCAGCATTCGCTTGTGTTGGAGGGTTCGAAACTGCGCCAACGAGCAGAACTCGCCAGCGGCTAGCGTGTGGATGGCACGCACTGGATCGAGTGCCGTCGAGAAGACCAACTGCAGCTTCAGCTGCTCGTTGTCAGCTGTGATGAGGACCACGATGACGATGATGCAACAGCGAGTTGGCATTCGTAAGCAGCTGGCTGTGCACGATCGACACGCGTCTCGCGAATGTCGGTACAGTACCTCGTAGCTGAGCGATCGTCTGGAGGAGCTCCTCCTCGAGTCGAGTATTGGCAGGTGGCACATATGTTGCTGTTGTCTTCGTCGTCGTCGTCGTCGTCGTCGATATCGATGATGCAGCAGGCACAGCAGGCATGGAGGCTCCTCTCGTTGCTCCTCCAGTGAGTGACGGCGGCTGTTGCTGTTGAGATTTCTGTTGAGCCTGCTGGCGTGGAGAGATTGGCAGTTGAGGTTGAGACGACTGGCCGGCCTGGAGCTGCTGTTGCTGTGGTGCGGCTCCTGGAGGGAAGAGCGTCTGGATGACCTTGAGACGCGGACTGGTTGGCGGCGGCGGTGCTTGAATCTCGATCGGACGTGATGTGCCTTCAGGCTCGTACTCACTGCGTGATCAAGTATGTTAGTAGGTTGATCATGGAGATGCCAGCGCTCATTAGGAGCATGGCACAGCCTGGGATTGCATGGCATTGCAGTCGCGTCGTACCGAATGTAGACGTCGATGTATTGAGGAACGGTGGTGGTTCGAGCGCCTGCAGCTGCGGTCAGCGTCTCGGGAGGCTCGACGTGATACAAACGAGGTACTGCGGTGGATGTCGAGGTCGATGGCGGCTGTGTAGTCGAGCTAGGGGCGGTGGCAGTGGCAGTGGCAGTGGCAGGCACCGTCGCTCGAACATCGGGTCTCTTGTTGGGTTGAAGTACCGCAGCTGCGGCAGGAGATACCTGCACGACTGGAGGCAATGATGATGATGGTGGTGGCGGTGCTGAGGTCACCGTGGCTGTGGCAATCGTAGGTCCGAGAGTTGGATAGAGATTTGGAGTAGGCTGCGAGGGGGCCGATGAGTTGATGGGTGGCTGCGAGGTCGATGGCGGCGGTGCTGCTGCTGCTGCGCTCGATGAGGCGGAGGCCTTGCCCGTCAGCAGGTTGTAGAGCGACAATGAAGGCCTGGCTGGAGGACTCGTGGCTTGGGGAGTCTGTGCAGATGGTTGAGGTTGAGGTTGAGGTTGCGGTTGCAGTTGCGGTTGTGGTTGTGGTTGAGCGGACGGCGTGGGAGGACTGAAGAGCGTCGAGCCAGGTGTCGCGATCGATGATGATGGCGGTGCTGTGGTGCTCGATTGCGACGGTGCTGGTGTCGTGGCTGGTGTCGACGAGGTCACAGCAGGTACGGTAGCTCGTTGTGGCTGTGGCTGTGGTTGTGGTTGTGGTTGTGGTTGTGGTTGATCAGGGGCTCCAAAGAGCGTGAACCTCTTCATGAATGACGACGATCCTGACTCGATTGATATCGAGCGCTCGATGTCGATGTCGATTGGTACCCAGTGCGCGAGCTATGCCTCACACACGCTATATCAATGAGTAGGTTCGTTCAACGGCTCACACACACACACACGCAGATATGCAGTGAGTGTATCGCTGCCCCTTCGACGCAAGGTCCTTCGTGGTGGTGTGAGCGAGGCAGCAGCAACAAGCAACAACGACGACGCGAGATCGATCGATCTCGCAATCGCTTGCTGCCTCGCTCGCTCGCACATCATCAATATCCACTTGATCTGTGTTGTATCGAACCTCAACCTCAACCTCAACAACAACAACGACAACAACGACAATGTATCATTCACCACTTCGAACGGTCTCGAGTGGGAGTATCGCTCGTGGGAGCAAGTGAGTCGTACCTCCTTCCTCTCTCTCGCTCGCGCGTGTGATCGATATCTCGCAAGCAGCTAACACACGACATACATTCATTCATTCATTCGTGCGTGTGTGTTTATGTATATTGATAGCGACGAGATCGAAGATGCACCACCGATTGCGTCGTTGGATGACACGCAGCGTGCACTGGTATATCCAAGCCATCACATACATCGCGAGATCTCTCTCTCGCTCGCGCTGTCGGATATCGACTTACTCTCGTGGCTATCGATGGCTACGAACCACGATCTCGACCTCTAGATCATTGACTCAGACACTCAGTTCCTCATGAGTCCCTCTCCCAAACGCACGGTGATCGCGCCAGCGACTCCCAATCTCAAGACTCAGACAGCCCCGATGGCGTACGTCCCACTCGGAGTTCGATTCGATTGGATCGGATTCGATTGGATTGATCGATTGAACGAATGCGTGATGATCACACACACACACGTGTAGTGATACTTCATCGGGATCATGGGTGACAGTCTTTGGGTTCCTGAGCGAACAACGCCAAAGCATTCTCAGCCATGTATGTGTGACGATGCTGCTACTGTGTGTGAGAGAAGAAGACTCTCATCAATCAATCGATCGAACACTGATACTCACGCTGCATACACGATCGATCTCCAGTTCGAGCATCTGGGAGTGATTGTGGATTACCAGCACGGACCGCCTGGATCGAACTGGGTTCATCTCCAGTACCAGTATCACTTGAACTATGAGGCGGCCCTCACGAAGAACGGCACCATCTTCCAAGGCTCCATGATCGGAGTCATCCCTCGTGTATGGCGCACTGCACAAGCAACACGTACACACACTCGCACGAAGCTCATCCATACGTCTTGCTCATTGATGCGTGGATGGATGCCGATAGCATGAGAGGCCCTTGACGACCACCGGCACGAAGCTAGTTCCGCCATCGACGCCATCATCACTCGCGCACCGACTCACGGGAACGCGCAACACGACACTGCTACCTCGGTACATGCCAGATGTCGCTCTTTGGCGTGGAACGACACGCACGTTCTCACTGATTGATTTTCATAGGGTGGAGCAAGGCAACGAGCCCGAGCTCAACGCGTCGTTGTGGCACAAGTTCCTCGAGTATGTGTTTGGGTTGTAGTGGATGCAAACCCGAACCAGAACATGGATCGCGATGCCTCTCGAACGAGATATCAAGGAATCATATCGATCTATCACGATAGAGAGAGAGAGATAGTGTATATCATCGTCAGTCTATTTACTGCTCGAGCAAGCAAACAGCACAGATAATGACCACCACATAGGTGATCGGCTTGGCCGCAAGGTGCCAAGCGGTAGGTAGGTAGCTAGTATCACAACATCATCAAAAAGTACAAGGGCGCAAAATTGTCTCCGGAACAAACACACAAACACATACACACACAACAATCAAACAAGAGCCAAGCGCATCACGGCCTAGCAAGGGTTCCACACGTATGCTCATTCCAGACTCGAGTCGAGCGCCACCATGGTCTGGAGCTTGGCAAGGCGCTCGCGTAGTTGCTCGTTCTCTTGCTTCAAGCGGCGTACTTCGTCGGCGTGACTTGTGGTCACGCGGGCGAGTTCGCTTCGCAGCCACTGATTCTCCTCGGCCAGAGTCAATGGTGGCGAGCTGGGTGAGCCAGCACACGAAGTGGCGGTGGCTGACGGACGGCGAGAGAAGGTGCGTGCCGTGAAGCTGAGCAGCGATCGCGGTGACGTGACCGAGGCTCGTGAGGTGGACGGCGACTCGCGGCCGTCCTTGCGGTCGCGCGGGCTGGGGTCTCGTTCTTTGTCCTTGTCCTTGTCCTTTTCGCGCTCGCGCTCTTTGAACGGCTTCTCGCGCTCGCGCTCCTTCTTGGAGCCGCGTGAAGGCAGGGTCTTTGGTCGATCATCGGTAGCTATACGTAGGACAAGAAGGTTAGCGCGAGCTCACGCGGCGGATGAGAGCGGACTTGAGAGTCAACGGTACCTTCAGAGAAGGCAGGTACGCCGGAGAGCTGTAGAGGCATGACAGTGGGGAGCTTGCTGGTCGAGGCCGAGAGCGGTATTCTCACACCGGTGCCATCGGGTTTCGTGTGCGTGAACGAGTATGAGCGCGCTTCCTCGGACTGGTTGCGGTTTCGCTTCTTCTTGGGCTTGAACGAGTGATGCGTGAAGGCCGAGAGCGGCGAGGATGACGCCGGTAGACTTGAGGAGATCTCGTCGACCGGAGCCGACTCGCGACGCGAGAAGATGGAGCGCCGTCGAGGCTTCTTGGGCTTGGTAGGCATCTGGGCGCGCTGCTCGTAGGCCTCCTTGATCTCGGCGATGGTTTGCGTGGTTGGAATACGTTGAACGAGCATCTCGATCTCCTCCCACGTTTCCTAAATTTGGGCCGATAGATTGCGAGAGCGAGATCGAGAGAGTGAGATCGAGCGATGAGTCAGTCAGTAAGTGACGAACGGCACGGCACGAATGTGAGAGAGAGAGAGAGAGAGAGAGATGAACGAACGCAGACGGAACCACCAAGTGCGTAATCGTCGTACATTGGTATCTATTGAAGCCGACCGCGAAATACGTTCCGATAGCTCGTCGTCGGCCGAGTACTCGATCGACAGCCTGCTTCCCGTGGTGCGCTCCAGTGGCTGAGGTGGAGCGGCCAAGCAGGAGGCGATCGACTGCAGCCGCTCGCGAATTTGTTCGCGGTGCTCCTTCCAGATGGTGGCGAGCACTTGGGCCGTGTTGGGAACCGAGAGTGATTCGGGAGGTAGTTCGCGCTCGGGCACGTCATTATCGTACATCTGATGGTCGGAGCTCTCGGTATCGCGCTCGGGCCAACCAGGACGCTTCTCGGGCAGGAGGAGCTCGATGGCGTCGGCGCGCTCGTCGTCAATGTCGCTCACGGACAGCTCGTCCTCGAAGCTCACGAGCGGCGGGATATCGAGCGTCAGCGACGGGCGGGAGCTGGAGGCCGTGGGGCTCGAGGACGAGTTGTCGACCAACATGATGGAGCGAGGGCTCGAGAGCATGTATGGTACGGTGGCAGCCGGTGCTGTGCCAGGCGGCGGCGACGGCGAGCCGGCGCCTCCGCCGGTCGACGAATCGTTGCCGTCGACGCTGGTGCGGCCGTGGCGCACGAGCTCGTAGCCGGGGCGTGGGCTCAGCATCACGGGTTGCGCGGCGTCCTCGATGGCACCGCCGGTGGCACCGACGTCGAGCAGCGTAGTGACGAAGGTGCGCAGCGGCGCACGGTGGGCCGTCAGGAAGCGATTGAAGGCGGCAAAGTGCGGCAGGTTGCTGTCGCCAAAGTCCGAGTTGTTGGCAACGACCTGCACGGCCTTGGAGCATTGCACGAGGGCGCGCGCAGCAAAGAGGCTCGGCGGCGACTGCGTGATGCGAAAGGCGTATGGATGGCAGATGGCGGGCACGAAGACGCGCAGAAAGAGCGTCGAGCGTACAATATCCTCGGCCAACTCGGTGCTCTCGTCCGAGATCGAGAGCGAGTCGCTGTCGAGGAGGCCGAGCGACGGTGTCGAGAGCGTCATCGCGATCGGGTAGCCGTTGGTGTCGGTGCCGTGCACGATCGAGCTGCGTTTCAGCGGCTGTCCGATGAGGCGCGAGAGATCGATCAGCGGCATGTAGGCGCGAGGCGACGTCAGGCTGCCATTGGTCGACATAGACGACGACAGTGATGACAAGGACGACGGAGAGGCGCCAAGAAGGCTGCTCGTGTTACCACCGGTTGGCGTCGAGGTAGCAGTCGTGCGTTCGAAGCCATTGGCGGTACTAGCGGCAGCGGCAACTGCAGCAGCAGAGGCATCGTCGGCACCAAGAGAAGGGCGGTTCCGATGACTGCTGATTCCGTTGGTACCATTGTTGTCGAAGCTGCTGCTGGTGGTGGTCGTGATCGTTGAAGTGGTTGTGGTAGTGGTAGTGGTGCAAGTAGCAGGCATGTTGGATTTGCCGTCGGCGACAACCATGTTGGCGGTCGATGAGCGAGGCGAGATGGGAATCGGTGGGCTGATGAGTCGCGGGCTCGAGGGCATGGAGGCCGAGGGCTTGCTTCGAGCAATGTAGCGCGTCACCTCACCCAAGAGGTGCGCAAAGACCTTGCGCAGGATCAACGGACAGTCGTTGATCGACGAATACACACTATACAAGATGCAGTTCACGAGTGCTCGCAGTCGCTCGAGGTTGCGTTGGATCTCTTGGTCGTTATCGACGCGCGAAGGGTTCAACTGAGCAGGAAGAGGTGGTACGCAATGTGTTGTTGTCAGCATATTGGATCAACTACGCTGACACACAGACGTGACCGGAGATCAAACCGATCGACACGAAGCATGTACCTCAAGAGCATAATCGATGGAGCACGCGTCATGGATCGCATCGCCCAGCACGGCGGAGAGGTATCGTTGGCAGACGGTCTGCGTGAGATACTTGAGCAGCGTCGTTGCGTAGGTCGTCTCGCGAAACAACGTGCCCACGGGCGCGGCTCCTACAGCGCCACATTGATATACGATCCATCAACGAGCCGCACGACGGAGGATGGAGGTCGCAGTGTGTGTGTGGGCGCGTACTTTCACCGGCCAGATAGATCTCTCGCGATAGAAACGAGGCAATGAGGCGATAGAGCAGCTTGTGGTGCAGGAACAACGGGAAGACCGCGTTGGCGAAGAGCTCCATGCAGCCGTATGGCGCCACCTCGGCCATGGCGATGACGACAGGAACTCCGTCGGGAGACGCCAGTAACTAACGAGAACCAACAGCACGAAGCAACGAATCAGCAACGACAGTGTCGGTTGTATCATGCAGAAACGCGAGAGAGCGAGAGAGAGAGAGAGATAGATGGCGCGCGATAGACAGTATTGTTAGTTCGCGCCAGAGCAGGCAACCGGCCGTCTATGAGGAGCTTGATGATGAAGATGATGGTGATGGCGATGGTGTTGTTGATAATGATGGTGATGCAATGTGCAGGAGATGCGTGCGCGCGCATGTGTGTCTCTCGCGCGGTCGGTCGGTTGAGGCTGCGCAGGTACCTACCTCGAGGAAGCGAGCCGATGGGTCGACGTCGCGCAGCGAGCCATCGCCGCCGCGTGGTGATAGCGAACCACCGGGCAGCGACGACATGGTGCGATGCGCGAAAGGTCTCGATGGGAACGAGGCAGGCAAGGAGGGCAGGCGGATTCACTCAACACAACGGTGAGGCAACTGGCACTGCGTCGTCGGGAGGTCGGAGAACTACGACGTTGGAGCGAGAGAGCGAGAGCGCGAGAGAGTACGCGACAGCCAACGGCTTCGAGCTCGTATCGATATGAGGCAGCAGCGCACGAGAAAGAGATGCAACGGGCTTGGCGCGAACCCAAATGGTGAGTCCCACCCAAACCAAATGGGTCGTTGGTCTCAAACCAGAAATGAGAGCTGATCAGGGATACAGTAGTAGCAGCAACAACAACCAACAGGAGGAGGAGGAGGAAAGAAGAGGCAGAGGCACACAAGGAGCGCAGGGTGCACAGCGAACGAGAGCAAGAGACAAAAGGAGAGAGAGACCACAGAGAGCGAGCGACTGCTCAGATAGTTGAACCCGCCTTCATCGTCATGCCTCTCAGGAATCAATCCATTGGGAGCTTAGTGTTCCCGCCCTTTCCGCCTCCCGCCATAATTCCCGACCTCACCAACCACCTTCAACCTCACCCAACAACACCAACCCCACGAGCCTCCTCCTGCCTCACTTGTCTACCTGTTGTCTGCCTCCTGCCTATCGCGCCACTCCTCGCAAGTCTCGTCTCGGCTGTCACGCTTCGTTCTTCGAGATATGGCGGACGATCCAGCTAGCCCCGTCGATCTGTACTATGAGAGCTTCGAGGCTCCGCGCTTCGTCGACTTTACCAAGATCGACACCGAGGACGACAGCGGCGTCGATCTCTGGTTCGGTACGTCCGCCTGCCATCCCCCGGGCCCTTGATATCGCGCCCACTCACTCACCCACTCGCTCGCCATCCATAGATGTACAAGCACGCAAGGAGCTCGGCGTTGTTGCGATGCAGCAGCCCGCGGCACTGGCGGCGGACTTCTACTATGGCACCGAGGACGACGAGGACGAGCTCGATGATACGTCGTCGCATCGTCCTGTGCGTCCCAAGAGCCGCACGAGCAAGACTCCTGCCAAGGCTGCCACCACTACCACTGCCACTGCCACTGCCACTGCCACCAACGCATACGATGACGACCGCTACGATGCCAGCTTTTGGAAGCAACAGGTCAAGAACGCGCTGCAACAACAGCACCACACTGATGTGTATGCCTCAGATACGTCGGGCTACGAGTCTGCGTGCGATGCCGCGAGCGACGTCAGTGAGTTCGACGTGCAAGAGATGCAGCAGTACCTTGCGTCCGAGCTGCCTCCCGCGGCCACTGTCTCGTCTGCCAAGAGCGCCGTCCACACGTCGAACTCTCGTGCAACCCACAAGACCAGCTCAACCACCAAGACCATAACCACCTCCTCCTCGAAGCGTGCCACCTCTACGACCAATGGTAGCTCGCGCAATACCAAGCCCAAGGCCACTGCCACTGCCACTTCGACCACTTCGAACTCGAGCAAGCCATCGTTCGCCAAGTACTTTGCTACCTCATCGTCGTACGCGTCTGGCTACTCGTCGACCAGCTCGGGAGACGAGTACTCGTCTTCCTCCTCGTGCTCTTCGGCACGTTCGGGCAAGAACGGTACCACGCCACGATCTCTCACCGTGCCAATGAGCCCGAAGCTTCGAACTGCTAGGTACACACACGCATACGAGAACCATGATTGGATTGATTGGAGCTCGAGCTTGCCAACGTTTGCTAATGCCTGAGGTATTTGATATCTCGTCGCTACAGCCGTGCTGTGGTTCGTGCAGCCTCCGCGACACCTCGAGCCGAACACGCACATGATCGTTACGCTCAACAACCGAGCAGCGTCTCCAAGAACCATACGGCGTCTGCGAAGCGAACCAATGTACGTCGTACCAACACGTTCCTCACGTTACTGGCTGTGTGTGTGGCTCTCGTGCTCGTGTTCACTCTTGCTGCCTCTTTGTCATGTATCATAGAACCAACCGCGTCCACTCACTCAGCCAGTCGAGTTCCACTTTCATACCGAACAACGAGCCAAGCTTCATCAATCGATGCAGCGCAACAACGACAGCACGACCGACGACGATGAGAAGCACGGCGCCTCGAGCTCGCGCCCTCGCATCGTGGCAGCGACGCCCAAGAACCCACCTGCTACCGCCAGCTCGTCTTCGTCATCGTCGTACACCTCGAGCGCGAGCTCCAAGAACAAGAACGAGCGCGCGGGCGTGCTCGAGTCGCCGGCGTATGGCAAGTTCGCCTCGTTCCGTCCATCGAGCTCCAACATGTTCACACCCAAGCCGGGTGAGCTGCAGGGCTCGCTTCGACTCAAGAACCCGCCACCATCGAGTGGCCGAACGAGCACGAGAAGCAGCCTCCGTGGCGGCCACTCGGCGAGGCGCTCGTCAGGCAGCTGGGTCGCGTGGAATCAAATGCAGGCACAGCTGCAGCAGAGCGGCCAGCGCGACAGCACGCGTCGATCGATCTCGAAGCCGCTGACGGTGCCGGAGCCGTTCATGTTGCAGACCGAGCAGCGTAGCGAGATTCGCCGCGAGCTCAAGCCGCCGCCGATGACGAGCGAAGAGCGCGAGCTGGCGTCCATCAAGCCCTTCCGTGCACTGCCGCTCAACTCGAAGGCGCTGTACGAGAGCGTCGGCGACGCCGGTGTGCCGCGGTTGATCAAGAAGCCGCTCACGACTGGCGTCGCGCCGGTGCTGCGTACCAGCGAGCGTGCACTCTTGCGCAAGAAACGTCCAGCTGACGACATGGCCTCGGACAGCGAGCAGCAACAACTCTACATGCACTCGCACTCGAACTCGAACTCGAACTCGCACTCGCGGCCATACGACAGTGACACGTCGCACCGACCCAAGCGCCAACGACGCACCGAGCTGACGATGCCCGTGTCGCCAAAGCTCGCCACCAAGCAGCGCGCCGTCGTGCGCGAGATTCACGCTGATGCCGCCGCGACGCAGCACCAGCACGAGCAGCACCTCCATCAGCAACAACAGCCTTCTCGACAGCGGCCGATCGGCTCCACTACCACAACCGGCTGCACGGCGGCCTTCATGTCGTCGCTCCGTAGCAGCTCGCCGGCAGCCAAGAGGCCCCACGACGATCACCAGCAGCACGCCAGAACATTGACCATGCCGAAGCCGTTCCACTTTTCGACTGAGTCGCGCAGCCTGATGCGAGCTGCCAGCGCCAAGTCGCTCGCAGACCTGGCGGCCACGTCAACGACTCATGCCACGGTATCTCACGAGCAAACGACGACGACGAGATTGCCGTCCAAGAAGCACCGTACCAAGATTGTACGTACACAAGGCGCATTCATTATTGGTAGTTCAGCAATCTCACCGTATGCGGCTTGTCGACAGGCGCAAGCCAAGGTCAAGCCATTCGTGTTCCAGACCGACGCGATGCAAGAGACACGCAGCCATCGCGGCGAGACATTGCGACTGGTGCAGGAGCTCCTGCCGATCGGCACGAGCAAGGCGACACGCGTGCAGCCATTCGGACAGTGGGCCGAAAACCAGCAGCAACGTCCGACTCACACTGGCGCCGCCAAGAAGCCTGCCATGCTGGTTGCGCAGCCGCAGTTCCAGTTCCAATTGAAGGAACAACAACAGCAGCAGCAACAACAGCAGCAACACAGCCGCAGTGTGATTCCGGGTCTCAGGTCGTTTGGTATGCGATAATTCCAGGCCTGACCTGGCCTGATTACTCGATCGATCGTGCTACTTGCTCGCACTGCATCATGTAACTATTTACAGTATCTACCCTATATCTATCCTCATACTCGCTCGCTGTCGTTGTCATCTCTCGTTTCGCTGCCTTTTGTTATCGGTGGTGGTGTTGTCGTTGTCGTTGAGCCGCTCCCATCGATTGGATCGTCGCGTCCTCCTCAACAACAACAAATCTCTTCTTAGAATCGACCAATCCACTCGCTCGTCACTCGGCGGATCGCGTCATTCGTTTCGTTGCTCGCTCGCCTCCACACACGCGCGCTCCTCCTCTCTCCTCTCGATATGCGCGTCCTCAACATCGCCGAGAAGCCCTCGGTCGCCAAGGAGCTCGCTGCCATTCTCGCCAAGGGCGCGGCACAACGCGCCACCTCCAAGTCCAAGTTCAATCCCGCGTTCCAGTTCGAGTTCTCGCTGCGAGGGCAACGCGTCACGATGGTCGTGACCTCGGTGTCGGGGCACATGATGTCGCTCGACGTCGTGCCCGAGTACCAGACGTGGCGCAGCTGCGATCCGGCGAGGTTGTTCGACGTGCCGGTCATCAAGTTTGTACAGAAGGACCACCAGGACGTCGATAGCAACATTCGCCATCACGCCAAGTCGTGCCAGATGCTGGTGCTGTGGCTCGATTGCGATCGCGAAGGAGAGAACATTGCCTTCGAGGTCATACAACGCTGCACTGAGGTCAATCCACGACTGCAGATCCTTCGAGCGCGCTTCTCAGCCTTGATTCCACGGTGCGCGAGAATGAGAGCGATTGGGAGAGAGAGTGGTTGATTGGGAGAGTCTAATCGTCGATGCGATGCGTTGCGATAGCGATATCTTTCGTGCGTGCGAGAATCTCGTGGCGCCGAACGAGAACGAAGCGCTCGCGGTCGATGCACGACAGGAGGTCGATCTACGCACTGGCGCTGCGTTCACACGCTTCCAGACTCTCCGCTTCCAGGCCAAGTTCAAGGATCTCGATCGATGTGTGCTCAGCTATGGTATCTCGCTCGAACGCGAACGCGATGGCGAGCATTGAATGATTCGATGTGCTGATCAGTTATGATCGACGCGACACACACAGGCCCATGTCAGTTCCCGACCCTCGGCTTCGTGATCGATCGCTATTGGTACATTGAGAACTTTGTGCGCGAGCCCTTCTGGTCGATCAAGGTCACGGCCGTCAAGGACAATGCCAATGTCTCGTTCACGTGGCGAAGAGGCCGCTTGTTCGATCAGCTGGCGTGCTTCATTCTCTACGAGCAATGCGTCGAGACACCGAATGCCGTGGTCACCAAGGTCAATGGCAAGCCGGTCAAGAAGTAGTACGTCGTGCGAGGCGAGTGTGCTGAGTGATGCGTCGACTCCTGCTCACTTCTCGCTCTGCCACTTGGTGCAGTCGACCGTTCCCGATGAACACGGTGGCGTTGCAGAAGCTCGCAGCCAAGAAGCTGCGGCTCGGCTCCGAGCAGTGCATGAAGGTTCGCACGCTGCATCGTACCGACGCCACTCGAGCGAAGTGCACACTCTCACGTCGCGCTGTGTGTGGGTGCGGCTGCGTCGTTGGGAGGGGCAGATTGCCGAGGACCTGTATCAACGAGGCTTCCTGAGCTATCCACGTACCGAGACCACAGTCTTCCAACAAGGCACCGACTTTCATGCACTGATCAAGGAGCAAGCGTCGGATCGCGAGTGGGGTCAATATGCTCAATCGTACGTCGAAACCACAGCACTGCCAGTACATGACAGACATCGCATGCTCACGAGCGCGGTCTTTCGGCTGGGGGATTGCGCAGGCTGCTGGATGGGAGATTCGTGAATCCGAAGGCAGGCAAGGAGAACGACAACTCGCATCCGCCCATCCACCCGACCAAGCACACGAGCAACTTCACCTCGCCGCAAGAGCGCCAGGTATACGAGCTGGTGGTGCGGCACTTTCTCGCGTGCTGCTCGGACGATGCGATCGGTGCACAGACCGATATCGAGATCGACATTGCGGGCGAGATCTTCTACACGAGCGGCCTGATGATTCTCGAGCGCAACTTTCTCGACATCTACAAGTACATGAACTGGGCCGATCGCGACATTCCGGCCTACCAGGTCGGCGAGCTCTTCATTCCGGCAGCGATCGAGATGCAAGAGGGTCGCACCGAACCGCCTCAGCTGCTGACCGAGGCCGAGCTGATCGAGCTCATGGACAAGAACGGCATCGGCACCGACGCCACGATCGCGCAGCACATTCAGACCATCCTCAAGCGACAGTACGCCGAGAAGCACGAGCAGTACTTTGTGCCGACGACACTCGGTACGTGGTGGCGCTGGCGCTCGTGGCGGCCACACAAGGCTGCGTGGTGGCTGACGCGCAGCTACGTGTCGGTGGATTGGCCAGGATTGGCGCTCGTGGCGGCGTACGAGAACGCGGGCCTGAACATGACACAGCCACAACTGCGCGCCAAGACCGAGGCCGATCTCAAACGCATCTGCGCTGGCACGCTCAACAAGCGTGACTACGTGCAGCAAGCGCTCGAGGAGTACCGACACATTTATGCGACGCTCTCGCGCAATGGGCCCAAGCTCGATGAAGCAATGTCGGTGTTCTTCAAGTAGTAGTAGTAGTACTGCTGATAAACGGCGAGCAAGCTCGTCTTTAGTGACATTGTGGATGAGATAGATAGGTAGAGTGTAAGAGAGAGAGAGAGAGATAGGGAGAGGGAGTACATATATATCTGCGATATCTATCAAGTCTTCTTGATAGATACGCGCGGACGCACTTGAAACGAGTCGTCAGTCTTGTATCACGCGTCGTTATTCACATCAATACGCCTGGGGGAGAGAGTACACACATCTACAAGTACAACGAGAGGTCGAACTTCACGCGTACAGTCCTACAGCTCCATTCGCATCGTGACCTTGCGCCGTTCGGTGACGGTCGACTCCTCAGGTGCGGCGGACGGTGGCGATGCCTGAGCAGCCGCCGTCGCCGGCGTTGTCGGCGTTGCACTCGGAGCGGCCGAAGCCGAGGCCGAGATGACGTTCGAGGAGTGAGAGCTCGCTTGCACATGTGCGTGCGAGGTTGGAGGCTGCGAGGTGGAGC
>Ga0209935_1003133_pt1 | contig 17831 bp, 19 predicted proteins | sample ThiBio_1000_plan_2_FD_183958 | JGI IMG/M metagenome (GOLD analysis project Ga0209935, IMG submission 183958) | Wastewater bioreactor microbial communities from Cape Town, South Africa - Thiocy_cont_1000_plan (SPAdes) | ecosystem: Engineered > Bioreactor > Thiocyanate-remediating >... | reverse complement strand
CACGTTCGATGCCCTCGAGATCGAGGGCGTTGGCGACATGGGTAGCAATCATCGGTGAGGCGCTGTTTTCCTCGAGCATGCTCGAGATGGTGGCGAGGCATGCAAACTTGAGTTCGTTGCGTGCCGAGGCCTCGATAGGCTGCACGGCGAGAAGAATGTGGTTGAGTGACTCACACAACTTGGTGCGTGTGAATGCAAATTGATTGGCATGGTTGGGGCCTTGGCACAGTTCGGTGATTGTGATCAAGCACTGCCTCGTGGCGATATAGTTGGTCTCGTTGATCGAGCGCTTGACAACTTCGAGGAAGCCTGCCAGCTCGACCAAGAGATCGGCCGAGGTCGTGGTGTTGGGTTGCAGTCGGCAGTAGTTCTGCAACTCGGCATTGTGACCCTCGGCCAGTAGTTGCAGCATTCGGAAGACGGCCGTCGTGCTGTCGAGTGCGTGCACGTCGTCATCATCTCCCTCGTCACCGACACGAATTCCTGCTGCGTTCAGCTCCGACGAGTAGAGTTGTTGTCGCGGTGGAAGCGACGACGCTAGCGCTGCACTGAGTGACGATGTTGACGAGGACGAGGACGAGGTCGAGAGGTTGTTGTTGCTCGACAGAGGAGTCTCCAAAGAATCCGACCTGTCTTGGTTCGTTGTCTCAAGGGAGTTGCTCGAGGTGGCAGTATCCTCGTCGACGATGGCGTCGGCTGTAGGTGGCGCACCGGCGAGTTCTTCGAGCGCAGAGAAGGTCAGTTGTGCCGCTTTGCCGATTGGCAGACGTGCGCCGAGGTCTTGAACCGCACTCTGGATTCGGTTGCGCACGTCGACGGCGAACGTATGCGATGGATCCGAGGTGAGTATCTGGTAGATGGCGGTCTGTACGTGGTGGTTGCCGCCCTCGAGGAGGAGAATCAGACACGCTAGTGTGCGGACGTAGATCTCGTCGTCGGTGGTGCCGATAAAGTGCAACAACAACGCCGGCAGCCCGAGGTCCGAGAGCTTGTTCTGGAGTGCCTCGAGCTCGCTCTCATCTGACAAGACGGCCGAGAGCAATGCACATATGGCATCGAGCGACACGAGAATCAAGGTCTTGTGGCGATCGGAGCTGCCGGGGTTGGCGAGGGTTCGGAAGAGCTGCATTGTGAAGAGCTGGTCGTCGAGCGATAGACGCAGACTCTTGGCAAAGCGCGGCACGGTGGTTTGGAGGCGGTTCCAACGTGACTCGCACGCCTGGTATGTGAGGCGCAGCACCCGATGGATGATCTTGGAGCGACGGCCGAGTGCATGAGTCGCCGTGCTGGTGCTGCTGGTCAGCGGGTTGGCCGAGCGCGAGCCGGACCCAAAAAAGCCGGAGAGACGTGCGCTCGACAGGCGTGCCTGCTTCTTGAACCGGTCCAAGAACCGCGGCAGCTCCATGGAATATTGCGGCGGGCATGTGACATTCTGCGAGATCATCGCCTCGATGGCACGAGCGATCGAAAGCAGCTGCTTTTGCTTGAGCGAAGGCTCCTTCGAGAGTCGAACAAGTGAACCAACGAGTGCGCTGGCGGCATTCAGCACCGGAGGCGAAACCTTCAGCTGCTGAGCATGTCGCTCAAAGAACGAGCACGCGAACCACGCCACGTCATTGGTCGCCATCTTGATAATGGCCTCACGACGTGCAACTCGTGCCGGAATCGAGAGCGATTGCACGTGTGCCGCTAGTGGCTCACTCGAGTCGCCATCCCCACCTCCGCTCTGAAAGAGACTATCAATCTCGCGGCTCATGGCATGAAGACTATCTGCAATGATAGCATTCTGCCGTTGCTTCAATGTCTTGACTCGTCGTTCGGTATCAATGTATGCCTAATCCAATGCAATCAAATTCAATGAGTTGAGTGAAATGGAATCACCAGAACGAAACTCGACATCCGAATTACGTACATCATATAACAAGCGCAAGTAAGCACCTCGTAGTACTGGCAGATTCTCGACGTTCAAGATCTGTGACATGATATAGTCGATGCTCAACTTGGATTGAATCTTGACCTCGGCGTCGTAGATCTTTTGGCGACAGCAGAGGCACAAGAGCTGCACTTGTTGCGCATGGTACTCGAGCTCGTTTCCCGGCTCCAACCAAGCTTCCGATTGAATGAGCGACCGAAAGTGCTGCTCACTCTCGGGCGTATTGTAGAGCGTGACGGCATCGGGCACTTCGAAGATGAGCTTCGTGATGCGCAACTGATTGCCACGAATCGACTTGCCTCGCGGTTGCATGAGCTCTTGCAAGAGTTCGAGCAGCACGCAGTACTTGTGAGAGGCCATGTTGAAGACGATGGCACGCATCGTCGCATCGGTGACCGACGTGCACGCGGCGTGGTTGTCGCGAAAGATCTCGAGCATCACGGCGCCGGCCGCCGAGCCGACGAGGTGCTCAGCCAGCAATTCGACAAACACCTGAATCTCGTTGAAGAGTCGCCGTTGCATGGTGAAGTTGCGCGTACAGCAGAGGCGAAGCACATCGAGTGCTGCGAGTGCCAAGCGAACGCGCGAATGTGAGGCCGAGGCGTTGGCGGGGCAGATCGAACCGCCTTCGAGTCGCAGCATCGAGAGCACACGAAGAGCAATCTCAGGCAATCGTTGATCGCGTGCGATGCGCTGATGCTCACGTAGCATCACCGGGTCATTTTGCACGCGTTGCAGCTGTGAACTCATGGCACTCGTCAGTGCCAGCTGTGCTGCAATGTTGCGTGTTGAGCCACAACTCGGCGAATCGAGCAGGTGCTGCAACGATCGAGCGAGTCGATGCACACGTCGATAGACGCGCACCATGGCGTCATCGACCAGGACTTGAATCTCGCCGATGGTCTGCAGCACGTCCTCGATCGAGCAATGGCAGCGAACCAACAACGTCGCGGCTGATAGCGCCAGTTCAGGCTGCGGCGACGTCGTGAGTTGCTTCAGCATCTCCAGGAGGCCGTTCTCGGAGTCGGCAGCGAACGAGAAGGCGGCTTGGTTCAGCTCTTCGAGCAGCATCGACTGGTTGGTTCGAAAATGTTCCGTGAGGCGTTCGAGTACCGGATCGGTGACAGCAGGAGTGCTAGTGCTAGTGGTGGTGGCGGTGGTGGAGGCACCTCGGCCCTGTAGTGAGGCAGTACTTGTACCACGCGCCAATTCTGCCGTTGATGCTGCACTGAGCGGATAAGCGGCAAGCTCGGCGTCGATTGGAATGTGCGCTTGGATGACTTGCAGCACACGCGTCACTCGGCGATTGAGCCGCATGTCAGCCATGATATTGAGCGTCTCGATGACGCACACCTTGGTGGCCGTGAGATCCTCGAGCAGCTCGGGGTCCATCTCGGTGAGGTTGGCGGTGGCCTTCTCGGCCTTTCCGGCCTTGGCAGCCTTGGCACCTTCGGCCTTGGCACGCGAGGTGGCAGCCAGCGAGTCGTTGCCGAAGCTCAGCAGGTGTGTAAGTGTGTCGACGAGCGACACTGACTCCTCGATCGAGAGTAAGCCGCACAGCACGAGTTGCTTGCAGAGTTCGAGCACGCTCAGTGTCAGCTTGCTCTGGTGCTGCTTGATGTGCACCAGGAAGTTGAGCACGAAGCTCTTCATCGCCAGCACGTCTTGTCTGCTGTAGTGCAACTGCTCGCGTCTCGAGAGGCTCCTGCTGCGCGAACGGGAGCGTGCCGCACGGCGATCATCACCGACAGGGTTGCTTCCTACGGGAGTCGACGTCTCGGTGCTGCTGCGATGTCGCGATTCTGGCTGCCCGGCGCTTGGTGGCGATACGGGTGCCGGTGCACGATCGCGCATCATATCGCGGCCACGAGATTGGGTGCTCGAGACGGCTAGTTGACTCCGAGGAGGCTGCAACGCGTGCCGGAACGGTACCAAGGTCGAGGCGGCCGACGAGGCGCGGTGACGCGAGAGGAGATGAGTCGTATTGGTGGTATTGGAGTGGAAGCGATCGAGCGAGCCTGGCAGTTGGAGAGGAGGTTCACTGGCAGGAGACGAGGAGTGCGTGGCGCTCGGTGGCGTCGGAGTGCCAGCAATATTGATCGGAGTGGTAGTGGCGCTGTTGGTACCGGTGCTGCTGGAGTGTGGAGCACTTGCCGGCAAGGGTTTCGGCTTCTCGTTGGCGATCGATGATGAATCAGGGCTTCGAGACAGTTGATACTCACCGCTGGCCAGTAGGTCGGATTCGGTGTCGCTCTCGGTATCGCTGCCATCGGAGCTCGAATGAAGCGAATCGGAGGAGCGGCTCGTGAGATCGAGGTCGAGGTTATCCCAGAGACGCGTGTGCACGAGGTACGAGACTGGGCTCGGGTGGTTGAGGGCGATGTAGACGTTTCGCAATAGATCGACCAAGGCCGCACGCAGTGGCGGCGGTAACGTGTCACACTCGACCGTTCGCAGGACGACCGTGGCATCGAGTGCCGGGCCGAGCATCATGGCCGTGAACGAGTTGCCACCGTTGGTGAGCTTGCTGCACAGCTGGATACACGCCGTCATGTACTCGACCTCCTTGGGCGTGCCTTCCGTAGCGACGCGCTCGAGCGGAATCAAGCGACCGGGCTGCGCTCGCACGCACAATTCGCCATCAAACATCTCGGGTCGGAAGAAATGCTGGCTGGCGCCGGTCTGTGAGGCGAGTAACTCACGAGCAATGGCCTTTTGATTGCGCGAGAGTGGCTTGCCGTGCAAATGAGTCCACGACATGAGGATCTCAATGTAGCGACGCACGCAACGCTTCTTGCGTATGAGCTCGAGCCAAAAGTCGAGTTGCTTGTCGTCGATCGAGGTCAGCAGCGCCATGTTGTTGGTGTAGACGTGCAGCAAGGTCTCTGCCGCGTGCTGATGGAGGCCGACGTGTGCCTTGAGTGTGTCGAGGAAGCGGCCAAGAATCTGCTGAGTCTTGGAGCAGTTGGCCGCCATCTTACTCAGCAGTTCGAACGAGCGCTGGCACACGATTTGGATCTCGGCGTATGGAGATTGGTGCAGGTTCTCGGGGAGCGCCCTGAGCACGATGCCAGTCTCATCAAAGAGTCCTCCGATGATTCCCAAGATGATTGCACAAACCTGGTGATCGAGTGACAAAGAGAGTGAGTTGAATGGATTGGTCAATGAGAAGACACGGCGGCGACGAGGTAGAGGACGAGGAGGACATACACTTTGCTCTCGATAGAGATCTTGCATCACTGGCGAGACACATTGATTCACCAAGGAACGAAGAATTGAAGCCACCTTGCCGAGAGTCTTGTCGGAGAAGACCTTGCACTTGGTGGGCGAGAAGGTCAATATGGTTCCGGCCGAGAGAGCAGCGAGCTCTTGTTGTTTGTAGCGCGCTCGATGGTCGGGAATCTCGCGGTAGGCGTAGTTGGCGAGGAAGGCGATCTTGGTACGCACGCGACCGAGGCGCAAGATCTCATCGGTCTTGGCGGAAACGAACACAAACACATCGGCATCATGGATCAGCGGCTCGGCTGTCAGGTCCAGGCGTACGGTGTCGATGCTCGATGAGGCTGTGGCATTTGAAACTGCGAGGGCAGCAGCAGCGAGTGACGTTGAGGTGGTTCCAGAGGTGGTGGAGGGTACGGGCACCGAGGTTGCGGATGAGGAGGTTGTAGTAATGGTGGGTGGCATCGAGCTCGACGGTGGCGGCGGCTGTACAACCGAGGCTGGCAGAGAAGTCGACGAGTCGGTGGAGGGAGAGGAGCTACGAGCCTCCAGGTTGTTGGTATGCAGGTAGCAGCCGGACTCGACGTGCTTGATGCGAAAGTAGTTCTCCTGCCGAATGGTGGTGTCGGTTGCACCAAGCTCCGACCTCTCGGCAGGGAGCAGCACAAAGTAGCAGCAGGGAGTCGGTGGGCCCGAGACGAGCTTGAGCGACAAGGTATGAGTGGTCGAGAAGGAAGATATTTGTGGGAGCGAACGCGTGAGCGAGCGCACGGTTTGCGAGAGTCGATGGGCGGCAGGTGAGGCGGTGCTCGAGCCCATGCCGTGCGCGAGATCGACAGCAAGGAACTTGCCGGTCGCGAGATGGCGGAAGGTCAACACGTCGCTGATGCTCGTGGTACCGCCGCGCATTCGATCGAGCCGCTCGACGACGAAGAGCGAGTTCGAGTTGGCGGCGTTCTCGGCCTTGTTGGCCTCGAGAAAGACTCGCGCTCGGCCATGAGATTCGATGGCGTACGCTGGTGGAGCACGACTCGCGTTCAAGAAACGCTCAGCGCCCCAGCTAACGCCCGGACGTGCAGAGCGGCGGACTTCATGCGACGAGGCGCGTGACATGAGCCGCGGTACTCCAAGGCCGACTCCACTGGTGGGGCTGGTTGAGTGGATCGTCGGTGATGCAGAAGGGCTTGCTCGTTCACGTTCGGGTGCGGCTTCTTTGGCGTTGGCGTTGGTGTTGGCGTTGGCGTTGGCGTTGGTGTTGGCGTTGGCCTTGGTGTCGGTGTCGTCGTCGAGCAGCAGGTCATCATCAGCAGCCTCTTGCTCCTCGAGGACGCTATCGAGATGCTCAGCAATCTCTCCATCGAGGTCGCTATCAGAGAAGTAGAGCTCGTCGGTGTCGGACGATGAGTCACCGTCTTCGGCGTCCTCAGCACGACGCGTTCTGCGACCGCTGGGTGGCTGCGAGTCGCTGAGCACGAACTCGCACGTGATGACGCCCTCGGCTTCACGATGATAGAAGCGCACAATGTCTCCTGCACGCAGGTATCCGACGGCATCGGCCGGACGCACGAATGGCGCGTACGGAATGGTACGCCAGGCGCCCCAGGTGCTCGAGCAGTCGAGATCGAGAGCGTCGCCGCTCGAGCTCACGTGCAGGTACATGTCGAACTTGCGCGATGCCAGAATCAGCTGATCGCCAATGTAGACGCTCTCACCCTCGGAGCGCATCTTGAAGCGTGGCATGACCTTGAACCACGAGCCCTCGGTGCCGTCTTCGAGCAACTTGACGCGAATGCACGCATTCGAGAGCTTGGCGGCCGCTTGCGACACGGTGAGGTACTTGCCGCTCTTGTAGTGTCGCAGCTGGATCGTGTCGCCGAACGAGACCGTCTTGCCGATGGCGTGCGCGTACTCGGCCTCGTTCTCGCGGCTCTCCGACTGGTTCATGCCCTCGAGATGGCGTATGTAGTCGAGCTCGCTCGCCGTCAGCTCCTGCTTGTCCTTCTTGGCCTTCTGCTTGACCTTGCCTTTCATGTTGCGGCCTTTGGCCGTCAAGGTATCGCGTAGTAGTTGGTACGCGACATACTTGTGCCGTGTGACGACTTGAAAGACGCAATCTTGTTGTTGTTGTTGCGTAGACGAACCACATATCAGTGAGGGAGTGAGGGAGGTCCTCGCCAAGGTTCGACATACCAATCACATCTAACGGTGCTCCTTGTGCAGTCGTGTGCAGCTCGAGTGATTTGTCAGCGAATCTAGAGCACAGCAGCAACAACGACATTGGCATCATCAGCGTCATCATCATGAGCATCATTGGGACGTAAACGGTATGCCATACCCATCGGCCTTCACGAATGCACTCGAGTCGATACTGAAGAGCGTGATACTATCGAGGATACCACGAGATTCGCACGATTACACCACGGTTCATTCGCGTACAAGGGCGCGGGAGATACGTACCAGTCTCCAATACGAAGCAGAACAGGATCGTTCGGTAGTAAGGTCGGCTCGTATGGCACTGGAGCTGCTTGGGATGGTGATTGTGAGGAAGCCATCATGACCACCACACCACCGCAAGCGAGCCAGCAAGCAACAATAAGAGCTCGCCACCACACGCGAAATCTCGTCAATCCGCCAATTTGCCTTTCGAGCAGGGCACGACGTTGCTGTTCTTTCCCTCTTCTCTCCTCTTCGTCTCGTTGTTGGTTTGTGCGCGTTTGGCTCGTGCACTATGCGTCTGGTGTTCCTGGGTACGAGCGCTGGGGTCCGCTCGGCTGTGGCTCTCGTGCATCCGAGCTCGGGTAGTGTTTGTTTGGTCGATTGTGGCGATGGCACACAGCTGCAGGTGCGTGACGTCCCTGTGTGATGCTTCCAGTGTTATCGTATCGCTGACATGACGTGAACGAACGATCTTCTGGTGGTGCTCGACAGCTGCTGCGTGCCAAAGTGAGCCTCGCCAAGGTTCACGCCATCCTTGTGACTCACATGCACCCTGACCACTCGCTCGGCGTCGTTCCACTTCTTCGTAGCATGTCAGTAGCTGGCCGCACTCGGCACCTCTACCTCACCGGCCCGACCGGCATTCGTCAGCTGGTTGAGTCGACGCTGGCTTGGACCTCGAGCAAACTCCACTTTGAGGTCGTGTTTCGCGAACTCGACTGCCACGAGCCGCACCACAGTGACATTGTGGCCTTCTCGGGCTCGTCGGTCACGGTCACGGCGCACCTGCTGCAACACCGCGTGCCGTCGTTCGGCTTCGTGTTCCTCACGTCGGCCGTCGTGCGCCTCGACCGCGAGCGCGCTGTCGCGCTTGGCGTCCAACCTGGCCCAGCGCTCGGCCGCTTGCAGCGTGGCCTGGACGAGACGCTGCCAGACGGCCGCGTGGTACGCAGTGCGGATGTGACCGTCATGCGTACGCCGGCGCAGAAGGTTGTCGTGCTTGGTGACACGTGCGACTCGAGCAACATTCTCGAGAGCGCACGCGATTGCGATCTGCTGGTGCACGAGGCGACGTTCGATGCCTCGCGCCACGATCTCGCACTCAAGAGGCAGCATTCCACGTCGGCGATGGCCGGCGAGTTTGCTCGTGCAATCGGCGCCAAGCGCCTGGTTCTCACGCACTTTAGCTGCCGCTACTTTGACCTGCGCCTGCTCGAATCGCAACAAGAACTCCAGCAAGCAGGAGAAGACAGCGTTGCCCACGACCAATCATCGGCTGATGCTTCATGCCGTTCTTCGAGCGATGAGCCATCGACCGCTTCTGCCACCGGCGGAGGCCCACGAATCTCGGTGCAGACGCTGGTACAGGAGGCCTTTGAGCGGTGCCTGGTGCCCACCGAGGCGGCCATGGATCTCGTCGCGATCGATGTCACCGCCGCGCCATCCCCTCAGCAATGATGATATGCTTTCGACCGTGTTCGAAATGTAAATCTTGATTGATTGATTGATTGATTGATTGATTGATTGATTGATTGATTGATTGATTGATTGATTGATTGATTGATTGATTGATTGATTGATTGATTGATTGATTGATTGATTGATTGATTGATTGATTGATGGCATGGCGATGCTCATTAGATTAGTTCGGGGAGCCAACGAATCTCGTTCGTCTTTTTGCTCGTTCGCTCGCGCTCGTATGCACGCAAGCTCGTACTGCCCACGCACCTTACACAACGACAGCACCGATCCATCATCGTGATGTTTAGCGTTCTGTCGGCGCTCTTTGGTGTGAGTGCTCGCTCGGTCGTACGCCGCTACCAAGCGCGACTTGCTCGGCTATCGAGTGCTGCTGCCTCCTCGTCGAGCGCGGCAGACTCTACTTCCACCACTCGGCCTATCGTGCATGGCTCGTTCTACAAATTCGTTCCGCTGCATCCGCTGCATCATTGGAGGTACTAGATCATATGCACGGCTCACTCGCGCGTGTGAGTGAACGCGCGTGCCTCTCGACCCAGCACGTGTGGCCTCTAATGACGCTCGTGCGACGGCAGATCGCGCGTGCTGCAACTGTTCGACAGCTTCGGTGCCAAGGGCCGCATCTACCTCGCTCACGAGGGTATCAATGCGCAGTTCCAGGTGCCGGCATCGCAGCGCGCACAGCTGCAAGCCGCTATCGAGGCCGTGCCCGAGTTCCAAGGTGGCGTGCTCAACATCGAGCACCCCGATCATGCACTCGAATCGGTCTACCGGCCGCTCCCGTCGGCGTCGCAGCTCGCGCAGGATCCGCGCTTCTTGGCGCATCCGGCCTGCTCGAACAAGCAACGCGAGCGCCTGCTGCGCCGTCTCGCTCGGCCGGCTGCGTTCGACAAGCTGCAGGTCAAGCTTCGCCCGCATCTCGTCGCCTCGCCCGGAATCGCGCACGAGCAACTCGAGCAGCTCGAGATCAAGCACGAGTCCGAGGCGCGTCTCAGCCCCGAGCAGTGGAACGCGGCACTCGAGCAGCCGGGCGCCGTGGTGGTCGATGTACGCAACTACTACGAGGGCGCCATCGGCCGCTTCGAGAACTCGACACAACTCGACACCGACTCGTACCACGAGACCATGCGCGTGATGCAGCAGCACGTGCTGCACGACAAGCCGGCCGACCAGCCGATTCTCTTGTACTGCACCGGCGGTGTTCGGTGCACCAAGGTCGCTGCGTATCTCAAGCAGGTGCATGGCTTCACGAACGTCAAGCAGCTCGACGGTGGCATCATACGCTACGCCATGTATGCCAAGGAGCATCCACACTTTCAATCCAAGTACCGAGGTGCGTTCGAGTGCTCTGGCTGGCTGGCAGGCTGGCATGGCAGTTGCTCATCTCTCTGAGAGTTGATGGTGGCCTATCTATACGCGACAGGCTCGACCTTTGTCTTCGACAATCGATTGGCGGTCGAAGTGACGCCCGACAAGCTCAGTAGCTGCACCTGGTGCGGAACGCAGAGTGTCACGTACCAGAACTGCGCAAACGACTGGTGCGATGCTCTGTTCATTCAATGCGACTCGTGTGCCGAGCACTCGGAGCGACACTTTTGCTCGCCGCAGTGCCTCGAGATCGGCCAGCTACCGCCCGACGAGTATCAACGCGTGGCGGTCGAGAAGCGTGCGACTCGCGAGGCATTCAAGAGCATGGGCTTTAGCGTTCGGCGCCTGCTGGCACCCACGCGCTCCGCCGCCGAGTCTTGTGATGCTGATGCTGATGATCGGGATGCCGTGCCACACTGCGGAGCGCCACTGCGTGCCTCAGACTCTTTGTACTCTCATTCACCTCGATCCACCAAGCAACAGCACCGCAGTTACTCGACCGTCACCGCGGGAGTAGAGTGCCCCCGCGATGCCACACCTGCAGCAGTTAACTCTCGGGCATTGCTGAGCGACTGCGTTCATCAGTATGCACAACAGCACTCGACGCCGCTCGACAACCAGCGCCTGCTCGAAGAGCTCCTCGAGACCACCAAGGTCGTGGCAGCCAATCGGTGGCAGCAAGCGAGCAGCATCGCGCAGTGCCAGCTGCTCAAGGCGCTCGTGCGCCTGCGCGCTGCCAAGCACGTGCTCGAGCTTGGCACCTTTTCCGGCATGGCCTCGATCGCCATGGCCGAAGCAGTAGCGCCCAAGGCCGGGCGCGTCATCACGTGCGAGACCGATCAGCAGATGCGCGACGTTGCTCTGCAGCACTTTGCGCGCTCGAGCGTCGGCCACGTGATCGAGTCACGGCTTTGCGCAGCGGCCGACTTGCTCGAGGCCTTGGCTCGCGAAGGCCGCCGCTTCGACGTGGTGTTCCTCGACGCCGACAAGCGCAACTACCTCCACTACGTCGAGACCATTGCGGCGCACAAGTTGCTCGCCGACGACGGCGTGATTATGGCCGACAACACGCTGTACCGCGGATTGGTAGTCGAGCCGGCGAGCGCCGAACGCCCTCGCGACCAACGGCAAGCGCAATGTCTGCACGACTTTAACGTTGCCGTGCGCGACACTCTCACTGGAGGAGCGCAAGTCGCGATCGTGCCACTGCGAGATGGTCTCTCGCTCATCTGGCTCTCTTGACAGTGACGGCTCGAGTTGTCCAATACACGCACATATCCGTAGGGCTCGTTGGTTGGAATGGGTTGGCGACATTGCCCGGTAAGAACAGTAGCGCCACTCCCTCCTCGTCGACACGTCTCGCTCGCTCGCTGGCTCGCTGGCTCGTGCTCGAGAATGAGCAGCGCTCACTTGTTTGTGTATGGGAGCCTGATCGTGCCCAAGGTTCATGAGATGATTCTCGGGCGCTCGGTGCAGTCTCGCGCCGCAGTGTTGCTCGAGCATCGTCGCCGTCTCGTGGCTGGCAAGCTGTATCCAGGCATGGTGGCTGCCGCTGGCTCTGGCGAACGTGTGCAAGGCCGTCTGCTGTTGGATCTCTCGCCCGGTGAGCTGCAGCTGTTCGTACGTTATGAGCATGTGAGCAATGTGCGCGAGTCGTGCGTCCTCGGAGGCTGAAGCGCACGCGGTCGTGTGTCGCAGGACCTGTTCGAGGGCAGCGAGTACGAGCGCCAGCGCGTGGCGGTACACGTCTCGATCGACGAGCAGTACACTCAACTCGAGCCGACCACCACACCAGCCATGACGTATCTATACCGCGATGCCAGCCGACTGGACGACTCGCAGACATGGGAGCTGGCAGCCTTCCTGCCGCGAGTCGACGAGTTCCTCAGCAGCGAGAGCGAGCGTGGCTGGTTCGAGGAGCAGCGTCGCGCCCTCGGGCTCACAAGCACCCCTCCCTCGTAATACACCTGATATCCCATAGAAGACTATCGATCGATGAGTATCTTACTTGCTTGGTTGGGAGATTGGTTGGTTGGTTGGTTGTGCCATCAGCATCATCGTCGTGAAGAGGGACGCGAGATCTCTTGTTGTTGTTGGTTGGCTGCTCGCTCGCGCACGCATCTCGATCATCGATCATCATCATGGCCGCGAAGAGTGCGCTCCCGATCATCGCCGCCATCGTTCTGGCGTGTGCCGTGACGTTGTGTGCAGCAACGGCAGACACCACGCGTGTGTGGATGGAGCAAGATATGCGCCCGCGAGTGCCTGACGGCTGGCAGCGCATCGGCCGTCCGGCTGCCGACGCGCCGCTGTCGCTCACGATCGTCATGCGCCTGCGCAATCTCCGCGAGCTCGAGGTACCGCGCATCTGGCTTCACGCCATATCACTCGCTTACCCACGCTCTCACTCACTCCCTGTATGTGTGCGTGCGTGCTGGATAGCGCATCGCCGAGGCGGTGTCGACGCCGCAGTCGCCCGAGTACGGCCGCTACAAGACGCTCGCCGAGATCCACGAGCTGACGGCGCCGCCAGCGTCGGCCGTCGCGACCGTGACGTCGTGGCTCAGCGATGCCGGTGTGTCCGAGATCGCCGTCAATGATGGCGGTGCATTCGTGCGAGCCACGATGCCGGTGCGCAAGGCCGAGGAGCTGCTCGGCGTCACGTACCACACGTACCACCACGCCGAGTCGGGCGTCGAGCTCGTGCGCGCGGTCGAGCACTACTCACTCCCGTCGCGCGTCGCCGAGGTGGTGGCACTCGTCGGTGGCATCGCTCGCTTCCCACGTACGCACAAGCGCGCGGGCGCGCGCACGACAGCATCTTCATATCGTAGAGCGTGAGCGTGCTCGCTGACCTGCGTGGTGGCACGATGCGCAGGTGCGCCGAAGAACCTCGTGCGCCAGCAGGCCGAGCGCGTGAGCATGCGCAGCACGCTCGCGTCGCAGACCACGCCGGCCTTCATCCAGTCGCGCTACAACGTCACGATCGCTCCCTCGCAATCCAAGAACATTCAGGTGTCTATCGAGAGACCGCTTGCCAACGACTCATTCGCCACACGTTAGCTAACACATGCCGAAATGATTGTGATCTATCATGCTATGCTGCCATGTCTCGCGAAGGCCGTGGCGTCGTTCTTGAACCAATTCTACAGCCCGTCGGACCTCACCAAGTTCCAGACCAAGTTCAAGCTCACCCCGCTGTCCATCGAGAACACGATCGGACCCAACCAGGCCAACAAGCCCGGAGTCGAGGCCAGCCTCGACGTCCAGTATCTCACCGGTATGACACCACCAACAACAACAATGCGAGCGATGCTGCTCGGTGTGTTAACCAATGCTGCGCTCGGTCTTGTAGGCGTTACGAACGACACCATCCGCACTTGGGTGCGTGGCAGGCATCTTGCCAAGCAATGGCATCTCTCTCTCTCTCTCTCTCTCTCTCTCTCTCCGTCTCTCGTCTTGCTGATTTGGAGAGCTTTGCGTTCGATTGATTGATTGATGCATTAGGTTTGGAGCACGGCGGGCGAGGTGAACGGCAACGAGCCATTCCTTGATTGGCTGCAGGCTGTCGACAATGCCACGACCGGTACCGTGATGAGCGCAACTGATGCAGCTCGCGCGCCCGAGGAGGAGCTTCTCACGATCGCGCGTTGTATGGGCCACAGTGCCGAATCTGTTCTCGATCAGCTACCAGGATCTCGAGTACACCGTGTCGCTCGAGTATGCCACGAGCGTCAACGCCGAGTTCACGAAGAACACCGTGCGCGGCATCACGTTCCTCACCGGTTCAGGAGACTGGGGCGTCGGTTGCGAGGACAGCGCACACTGCAACGTCTTTACGGCCGACTTTGTACGTGTTCTGGCTCGCTTGCTCACTCGAACTGCCACACCACCAGCAGCAGCAACAAATCACTAATATCATGAAATGCACAATGCGGTACCGAAAAAGCCCTCGTCGAGCCCGTACGTGACTTCGGTCGGAGGAACGACCATCACGGGCACTGCCGGAGAGACTGGCGTCTCGTTCAGCAGCGGAGGCTTCTCCAACTACTTTGGCCAGCCGTCGTATCAAGCAGCCGCCGTGCAGAAGTGGTATGTCTCCCGCTCTCCCGCTGACGCCACGTTACTCACGCTCATCGAACCGACAGGTTGAGCCAGAGCAACCGACCCCCGTCGCAGTACTACAACATGTACGTTGCGTTGCAGCGCCCGTCTATCTATGACGGCATCCCGTGCTCAATTGCTGTCTGTGCGTGCGTGTGAGTGTAGCTCGGGCCGTGCCTTCCCCGACCTGAGTGCCGTGAGCACTAACTTCCAAGTGGTTGTCGATGGTGTCGTGATGCCAGTCGGTGGCACGTCTGCTTCGACGCCGACCGTCGCTGCCATGATCTCGATGATCAACTCGCTCCGGTACCACATTCTTCGACGCTTGCCAAGCCAACCAATCTGGCGTGTACGCTCCGTGACTCACACGCGCACCACTTTGCTCGAGCACAGCATCTCGCAGGGCAAGCCGACGCTCGGCAACATCAACCCGGCGCTCTATGCCGCGTGGGCGCAATCGGCCGCCAACTACCACGACATCACCACCAACCAGAAGCAAGACACCGGCTGCTGCCCGTACTCCTTCTCGGCTGTCGCTGGCTGGTACGTGGCGGCTCGCACACTCGTCCACCTCGTCCACCACCACCTCTCGTGTCGCTCACCGCATGGTCAATCTCTAGGGACCCGGTGACTGGCCTCGGCACGCCCAACTACGGCAACCTTGCGTCGTTCATGCTCTCTTCGACGCAGTTCAACTTCCCCAAGAAGGCGTAAGCGTCGTCGACCCGCGCGCACACCAGCCAACCAGGCTGCGCGCTCGCATCACGTTCACAACTAAATCTCACTCATTCACACTCAACACTCGACAGAGATTTGCGTGTCTCAACGGTAGAGCCTTTCGCATTTCACACTTCTCGCTGCTCGAGTAGCCTCAGGGCAACGGTGCGGCGACAGCGAAACCAATACGCTTGTTGGTAATGTCGAACGTCGTGTAGTAGGCGCTGCAACCATATGAGTGAGTGGGGAGCAGGCAGCAACCGCCAGCGACCGCCAGCCAACGTACGAGAACCACGAGCCGCCAAAGATGATCGGGTACTTGAAGGCCATCGAGGTGATACCTGCCAGGCACTCGTCAGCGCCCGACGCGGTGCCGTGGGCCACGACGTAGTTCTTGGGCGTCAGCGGCAGCTTGAAGCCGTTGATCACGAACGTGAAGGTCGGCAGCGAGGCGATGTTGGCTGATTGATCGAGGCACACGAGTGTCAGACGCGCACCACATGCGGGGGCGAGCGCGCGTGCTGGTAATGTGGCAACGTACAGCAGTCGGCGTTGATGGTGGGCGCCGGAGCCGTGTTGCCGAGGTTGGTGACGCCGGCGGCCGTATCGACGAAGAATGCACACTGGTTGGTGGTGCAGTAGCCGGTGCTGACGCCTTCGACCAACACGTCGTCGACCACGCCGGCCCACAGGTAGTAACCGCTGCGCTCGGGCGTCCAGTCGCTGGTGATGAGCGGCACGTAGGCGAACGGCGACAGGTGCGCGGACGCGAGCGTGCCGCCGAGGTGCAGCGCGCCGACCGAGTTGTTCATGTGGATCGAGAACTGGCGCGCTGGAATGCTGCCCTGCGCACATGTACGGCAACGAGCGAACGTTCGATCATGGCGGCCTGCATCACAGCGCGCGTGAGAGAGATAGCGCGACATACGCTGTGGTAGAGGCGCTCGATGATGTTGAGCGAGCCATTGAGCGTGTTCGGGTACGCCAGTCCGAATGGACCATCAAAGTCGGTCTCCTGCATGACAGACAGCATGAGCACACACGCACACCGATACTCACTCGCTCTCGCGGTCGTGCGGCATTCGTACGGGGAAGTAGAACGGCTCCTGGAGCGAGGACGCCAGCAGGAACGGCAGCGAGTGCGAGAAGGTGCGCAGCTTGGCGAGGTCCTCCTGCACCGTGCCGGTGACCAGCAGCTGGCCGCCGGCGTACTTGAACGACAGCGTGGTGTTGCTCGAGTGGCTGCTCGACGACAGAAGCGGGTTGTACGTGGCGTGCGCCTTGGCACAGTTGCGCGGCTGCGTGCACTCGCTGCTAAAGACCCACACAAAGTCGATGCCGAGGTCGAGCGTCATGCGGTACTCCCTCCAGGGTGTACCGAGAGCCAGCGGCACCGCAACCATCGGCACATACTGGTCGCGGAAGGTACTGTGCGTGGCCACGGGCGCGTCGTTCGCTCGCGCCATATCAGATGCCTGCCGAGCGCTGCGGCACCAGCACGTTCACGCACATGAAGCTGATATCGAGCGGCACGATCGCGACATCGCCCGATGAAACGAGCGTCGCTGCCATGGCCACGAGCACCAATGCCGTCAAGAAGGCGAGTGGCTGACGGTGCTGCATCGTTGCGATGGAGAGACCGAGCGAGGTGTGTATGGACGATGTGTGGTAACGAAGCAACTACCGACATCAACTCGATACCGCACGCTATGATGTGTCTCTCTCTTGCTGTGACAGGCGATCACACTCGCTGGGATCATGGAACGCACAATGTTGGCTATCGATATCAATGACGGATGGGATTGGATTGCATTGGATTGGATTGGATTGAGAGAGAGAGAGAGAGAGAGAGAGAGAGAGAGTACAAGGGCGACGGCGCCTATATCGTGTCGGCCTTGAACCAGTCAGGGCAGGCCCAGATGACCAGCAGCGCCACGGCGAACAAGCCGACACTGGCTCCGTGTGCCTGGATCGAGTCCCTGACGATGTTGCCTGACTCCACCGGAGGTTCGGGATCTTCCATGTGTATGCGTGTATGCGACCACCGACTGCGCCAACGAACACGAGCGAGCGAGCAGCATCACCATCAGTTATCTCGGCACCATATGGCGTGGTACACCTGCTCGTCCGCGAGATGCAAGAAGGGGAGGAGACATACTTGATGTCGAGCAACGAGGTGTCGTGTGTGTGTGCGCGTGGCGTGGCGATGAAGAGAACACGCGGGTTCGAGTTCGAGATCGATATCCCACTTCCAAGAAGAACCATCACCTGCGCCCAACCGCCCGCCTATTTCTATCAACCTCACCGATCGACTCGATTGCCGTTGTTCCGTCGCGGCGGTTGCTTCATATTTCTCGAGCGCTTCGAGTTCGTACACAGGATGGATGGGTGGTGTGGTGTGCGTTCTCAACGACCTCCTCCGCGTGCTTTGCCTCGAGCTCCGCCGCGGGCACGGCCGGCACCGGTGCCGCCTCTGCCACCTCGGCCTCGTGCTGCTCCTGCCGTCGCTCCCTTGACCGCTCGCGGCTTCTTCTTCTTGATCATCGGATCGAGCTCGTAGCTGTCTTCGGTCTGT
>Ga0209935_1003132_pt1 | contig 17840 bp, 30 predicted proteins | sample ThiBio_1000_plan_2_FD_183958 | JGI IMG/M metagenome (GOLD analysis project Ga0209935, IMG submission 183958) | Wastewater bioreactor microbial communities from Cape Town, South Africa - Thiocy_cont_1000_plan (SPAdes) | ecosystem: Engineered > Bioreactor > Thiocyanate-remediating >... | reverse complement strand
AGAGGCGCACACGCGAGCTCCGAGAGCTGAACCAGCTGCTCGGTCGATGAGATTGACGACGATGTCAGTGCTCCGAGCTGGGCCTGCTCGAGAGGCAACGAGTCGTCATTGACATGACTCGCTGTTGTTGCTGCTGCTGCAGCAAGTGTACGGCCAGTACGGTTCGATGTGGCAGCGATCGATGCCCACGAAGAAGCTGGCTTCTTGGCGGTTGCCACTGTTGATGGCGGCGATGAGACCACAGCAGCAACAGCAACAGGCTCAGGTGATGTGGTGTCGGTCGTTACTGGCGTCGCTACTGGAGCAGGAGGCACAACAGGCACCTGCGCCTGTTGCTCTCTTGGTTGCTGTTGAGGAGCACCACCACCACCACCACCACCACCACCACCACGGGCAGGAGAACGATGCTTGCCGCCTCGTTGTTTTGGCGGCGGCATCGTGAGAGACGAGCAGAGGTGTGGGGCAGCAGCAGCGGGCGACGATGACACTGGCGCCATCGAGCGGCGTCTGCTGTTCTTCTGGCGCCAAGCGAGGAAATACCGAAGAATGAATGAATGTCGCCTCGCAGGCGTAGGGCATACTGGATATTGAATCGTATATTCAAGAACGTGGGGGGATGATGGATATATCATTTACAGGCGTACGGCCATACAGCCAGCCAAGCCTATCGGTCGGTCTAATCGACACCATCAACATAGGCTGGTCGCGGCACTGCAGCCAGGTCGGCACTAGCAGCATCGTCGTCGTCGTCGTCATCATCATCTTCGTCGTCATCGCCATAGTTAAGCTTGCCTTCGTCCACGAGGTCGTCGTCATCGTCGTCATCATCATCGGCGTACTCCCACGCAACAGCTGTGCTCCCTTGTGAGGCGCTCGGGGAGGCGGTTGCTCGCACGGGCGACGGAGTGGACTTGCCCTGCTGCTGCCTTCGCGACTCGAACTCGGAGCTCGACGTGTGCCGGCGGAATCCGTGCATCGCCTGTACCGGTGGCTGGTTGGGTTTGTGAGCCTTGAACGAGAAGAGCGAGCGCTTCTTGCCTCCGCCTCCTCCAGGCGCCACAGCTGGCACGGGAGTGGGACTGGACGAGAGTCCGAGCGCCTCCGACGCTCCGAGCTCAATGTCGGGGTTCGAGACCGTGGTCGTCAGCTGCCTGGCAGGCCGCGTCGCCGAGGTGGTGCGCTCTCGTCGTGTGACTTGGCCGCTCGAGAACGGCCGCCAGCGCTTCTTCTCGTCGCGCTTCTTGGCATCCTTGTCCTCTCGCACTGGCTGCGCTTTCGAGCGAGCGAGATCACCCGGTTGTGGCAGAGACGTGCTCTCGTACCACTGCGTCACGAAGCTGATGGCCTGCATCCATTTCTCCATGTTGTCCTGACGCGGCGTGCAGAAGAACAGCTCCTTGCCTTTGCCGATCGACAGCTTTGACGAAGCAAGTCAGTCAATCAATCTATCCGAGCAACTGGAACTCATGAGGCTGTGATTGTTGTGCGGTCGTCGTACCGAGAAGCAGAACTTGTGCAACGCCGTGTCGTCTTTGATGATACGAATATGGTAGCGGTCCTTACGCAGGCGCAACACATCGCTTGGGTGTTCCTTCTGCATGTCGGCAGTGCACATAGCAACGAGTTAGTATACCGAGCTTCGTGCCATGCGATGCCGCTCCGTGCCATGCCGTGCCGTACATCATCCATCCGGAAGAGAAACAAAAAGTTGTCCTTCAGCACGCAATATCGCTCCTTCCACTGCGAGCCGAGCAGTGTGTCCTTCTTGTAGAACAACATGCCCTTGGTCGAGTCCTGGAAGATGGCCGACAGCTCCAACGAGCCATAGACGGATCTGTGGTGGCTCTCGTGAGTCTACTGCACAGCCTGCTGCTCGCATTCGCTCAGGCTCTTCGTACGACGCAAGCTCCACGTCCGTGTGCACTTGTGAAAAGCGCTCCTCGAGCATCACGACCTTGTCGATCAGCGCTTGCTTGTGCTGTGTGTGGCTACCGTGTCAATGGATGGTTGAAGGCGCTCTCGCCCTCGCGAGTGATTCGGGTTCGATACCTTGAGGAACAGCTCGTGCTGTTGCACGACGGCAGTCCATTTGGCTTGCATCTCGAGGGCGCTGGCGTTGGTTTGAGTCACAGTCGCCAGCAGCAATTCTGTCCCATTTGAGGAGGTCGTGAGCAAGTGAGTAAATGAGTGAGGGTAATGAATGAACCAATGAATGAATGGAGTCAGAAGTTGCAAGCACTCCCGTGTACCATTCTCAGCCTCAAGTTCCTGGTACTTGGCATGCAGCTCATCGACGTTGCGAATCGCAGCAATCCTGAGCAGCAACAACAATAGAGACGTCAATTTCTCGACTCTCTTGTGAGCCCAACAAGAAGGAGGAGGAGGGAGGCTGTGGTGTACGCACTGCGCTCGGATCTCCTGGCGCTTGCTCAAGGTCTCGGATAACTTGGTGTGCAACGAGAGCGGAATGACGGCATTGGCTCCGAGCAACAGCTGCTCGGAGCCCTGTCGGGGCGCTTGGCTGCACGAGATCTTGGACTCGTGGAGGTTCGCTTTGGTGATCGAGCTTGTGAGCTGCTCGTACGAGTGATGGCGCGAGTCTGCGCCAATCGCGGCACCGGTGTCGAGATGTGCTGCCAGATGCTCGCGGATCCACTCATGCTGGCACAGCTCCGAGGCCGTGGCACGTTCCTTGGGGTTGCGCACGAAACACTTGCGTAGAAAGTCCTCGAGTGCCTGTGTGCGTGTGTGTGTGTGTCGCGTCACATCTCAGTCGATCAGCCATCGACCAGGAGGAGCACGACGATAGCGTTCACGCACAGCAGAGATGCCTTCCGGCAACGGGGGCATGTCGAGCTCCATGATGTTGTGCACGGCTGCGAGCATCGGCAGGCCGTAGTACGGTGGATTGCCGGTCATCAACTCGATGACCGTGACGCCGAGCGACCAGATGTCGCTGGCTGACGTGGCCTTCTTTCCTTCAAAGATCTCGGGCGCCACTACCGTCGATCGATCGCAAACATGCAATCGTCACTCGCCTACATCATGATTCGATGGTCGTTGCACAGTACTGACGACGTACTCCAAAATGGCGTGCCTGCCGCACCGTTCGCTCCCATGGTAGCAAGTGTTTGCATGGTCTGCTCGCACACACACCAATCAATCAATCAATCAATCAATCAATCAATCAATCCACCGAGTAAGCAACAGCAATTCAGCCCATCAATTTCTCAAAGTTCGAGAAGCATCATTGATGATACCTGGTTCTCAATGGCGACGCCAAAGTCTGCAAGGCGACACACGCCCTTCCGTGTGATGAGCACGTTGGCGGCCTTGATGTCGCGATGCACAATGCTCTGCTTGCTGAGATACTCGAGTGCCGAACATATCTGCGCCACATACATGGCTCCAAGCTTCTCGGGGAAGTGACCGAATCTACAAGCGCCGTACAATCGCCACTCAGCTGTCTCGCACGCCATTTGCAGATGCATTCATTCGGATATGAGGTGTGGAGCTTGTACTTTTGAAGAACGTCGCGCAGTGAGCCATTCTCGACGAACTCCAACACAATGTACAGCGCCTGTGCAGATGGAATGCAGCGTGGGATTGCGGTGAGTGCGAAGGAGGAATGATGGGCGTTGGTTCTCGATCAGCGTACGTGTGGTAGCTGGAGGTAGTCTATGTATCGCACGATGTTGGGATGCGAGAGCTGCCGCAGCATCCCGATCTCCTTCTGATGGACGCAGACCCAGCCAAGCACGTGCGCGTGTGTGAGGTTCGAATCTTGTTGGACCGACCACCGACTACGACTAGCGACCGACTAGCGACTACCGACTACCTTGAGCGATAGCTATTGCTGGCGTTGTCGGCGAGCGTACCATGATGACCGTGCGCTGATCATTCGGCAGCGCGCCAGCGACCGGTTGCGATTGGTCTTCATCGGCGAGAAGCAGCTCCTTCACGGCCACGAACTCGCCGGTCTTGAGGTTCAGGGCCTTGTAGACGCTGGCGTAGCCTCCCTGACCGAGCCGCTCGCCAATCACCTGGTGATAGCGCACATGTGCGGTGTGGTGGCCAGACAGGACAGGACCGGAGCATCAGCTGATCCAGGCGGCGGTATCGCACGATATCTGGCTATCCCACACAACGTACGTAATCACCGATGCGCTCGTTCATGGTCGCGCGCGAGGCGGATGGGTTGCGGCGACCCGTCACCCGACGCCCCTCCACGAGTGAGTGAGCGAGTGAGTGAGTGAGTGAGGTACGTGAGCCTTGAGAGCGAAGCAGCCAGCAGCGGAATAGGAGGAGCAACACGACGTCGTCGTTGTTGTTGTTGCTTTCGTAGTTCCGGCGATTGGATATTTGAAGGCCGATTGGCGGCTCGCCGGTCTCTCTCTCTCGCCTTCTCGATCGCAGCAGGCGGCTACATTCTTTGCCCCCCAGTGCACGCCACGGCTCTTGGCGGCGGCAACTCCCGCCTGTTCTGGAGAAGGAGAGAGAGACCGTGGCGTCAGAGCAGAACAAGATGGATGGCTGTATTACGCTGGTGCCACTGCAGGTGCTTCGAGGAGGGCTGCGTGGGTGGTGGAATGCAAAGACACGGGAGTGAGCGCGCGAGGTCGCGCGGGTGATTGAGTGCAGGCAAGCGAGGAAGGGAGAGCGCCGATGGCTACTGGCTTCGGCGCACGCACAAGGCGCGTTGCAAGGCAAGGCTTACTCGGCCTCGACCTTGGGAGCCGCTGCAGCGGCCTCGAGACGCGCCAGCACCTTGGGGTGGTTGTACTTGCGCGCCTCGTCGATGGCGGTCGAGTTCCAGCGATCGCGGAGCGTAGGCGAAGCGCCCTTGCGCAGCAGCCACTCGACGACGATCAAGCGGCCCTCGGCGGCGGCGAGATGCTGTGGTACCCAGCAGCCAGATGTGTATGTGAGTATACGGTGGTCGCGAAGGCACAGAGCGACGCTCGTACCAGCGGCGTGCGGCCGTCGTAATCGGCAGAGTTGATCGGGGTGCCCATGGCCACCAAGCGACTACAGTGAACGATCGAGTTCGGGGGTCAGCGGCTTCCGGCGGTGGTTGGGTTAGGGTTCGAGAGGCACAACGTACCGGAGCAAGGTGAGATCGCCGTTGGCAGCAGCGTAGCACATCTCGGTAATGTGGTGCAGCGTGACGTCGGCCGGCATGCGCACGCGAGGGTTGCGCTTCTTGGAGACGCCCGAGACGGCATCGTCAAAGATGTGCAGCGCGTAGCGCTGGTTGAGGCGCGTAAAGAAGTCGACTCCCTTGGCGCTGTTGCCTTGCGCGTCGAGCGGCGGCGCCCAGACGCAGATGCCCATCAGGTTGGGCACGACAGCAATGACGCAGCCGGCGACACCGGACTTGGCCGGCAAGCCGATGGCGTACGCAAACTCTGTAGATCACGCGAGAGTGAGTCGACAGCAGTCGATCGGTCCGAGGTAACGGAGAGGGAGAGAGAGCGAGAGAGAGAGAGAGAGAGAGAGAGAGAGAGAGAGAATGGCATGGGCTGTATCGCACCTCCGCTGTAGTCGTACATGCCGCAGCTGAACATGAGCGACATGGTGTTTCGCACCGTGATGGGCGAGAAGATGGAGCTAAACACACGCACACACATCACCACAACCGTCTCTCGGTGAGTACACGTGCTGCGATGACAAATCGAGCCAGACGTACTCGTTGGTGGTCGGGTGCACGCCACCGTTGGCGAGCGTGGCAGCCACCGAGGCCATGTCGTCGGCGTTGGCGAGGATCGAGCAGCACTGGAAGTAGAACTCGAGATGCGTCTGCAGCTGCTCCGAGGTCTTGACATGCTCCGAGTCAAAGGCACCAGCGTCCTTCTACTCTCGCAAAGGAAGCCATACGCTCGTCACTCAGTCATGTTCTCACAGGAAGGGAGAGCAGAGGGCAGAGAGCAGAAAGATTGGGTACGAACCATGAAGTAAGCCAGCGCAAAGTTGCGGTCGGCATGGCGCAACTCGGACAAGTAGGTGGCGTTATCGAAGCCGATGCGGTTGCCGCCAGCCAGACGACGCCAAAAGTTCAACACATAATCGAAACGCTAGGTGGACAAAGGTTGATGAGCAACGAGAGAGAGAGAGAGAGAGAGAGAGAGAGAGAGAGAGAATCGCCGATCGATCGATCGATCGATCGATTGGCGATTCGATTTCATTTGATTCGATTCCGCCACTTTGGACGTACGTCAGCAGGCTCGAGGTCAGGGCGCAGAAGCGACGCCGTCATGATGGCTCCCGAGTTGATCATCGGGTTGTGCGGCAGCTTGTCGTCATCGAGCTCGAAGGCCTGCGATCACGGAGCGACAACCTGGGTCAGACGCGAGGCGCTGCTATTGTTGCGAATGAATGCTTGACGTGAACGTACGTTGAACTTCTTGCCGCTGGGCTCGTGGCCGACGTGCTTGCGCACCTTGTCGACGCCTGCACAGCGAGCGAACAGGGCAGCGACGCGAGTGAGTGATTTTGGTCTTTAGTGAGCAGAGGATGATGGCAGCAGCGTACCAAGGAGCGTCTCCGAGATGGCGTAGGTGATGGGCTTGCTGCACGACTGCACGGTGAAGGCCTGGTCGACGTCACCGTACGACCACACCTGCGAGTCGACCGTGTAGACCGACACGCCAAAGAGGTTGGGGTCGATGCGGGCGAGCTGCGAGCAACTCGCGAGAGTGAGTACTGCCGTCTCTCAAACGCCCACTCGTCAAGTGCGCGAACGCAGGTACCTGCGGGATGTACGTGGCGACATGGCCGCTGGTGTTGCTCTTGACCTCGTCGAAGATCTCCTTGAGCTGCGAGTGGCGAGAATGCTGCGTCAGTACGCGATCCACAGCGAGAGTGCGCGATTGGGAGACCGCGAGCACTACGTACGTCCTTGCAGAAGCCCTGGAAGTCGGGGATCGCAAGCTTGCCTGCTCGGTCCAAGCGCCAGTGCCGCAGCCATTAATTTAGTGGCAGATCAATTCAAAGGAGCGCCAGCCGCCGTCGCAGTCGAGCCGCGCTCTCGCTCGCTCTCTCGCTCGCTCAACCAACATCATTACTTGCGCCGGTACGTACCACGCAGCGCACGCTCGACGAGGTCGGTCTCCATCTCGCGCAGACGCAGGAACTGCTCGAGTGTCAGCTTGCGCGTGTTGTCGGGGTCGAGGTGCTTGACGGCGCGCTTGACCACCGAGTCCTTGAGGCCGCTCTCGGCGAGGGCCTGATGGCGCAGCGAGCGCGCGAGTGTGAGCGACCAGGCACGAGTAAGCCCTCGCGTCCTGCCTCCTGCCTCCTGCCTCCTGCCTCCTGCGAGCTGCGCGCGAGCGCGACCAGTCGCCCCGCCCTCGCCCAAGCAACCACGTACATCCTTGAAGGTCGTGATGGAGATGACGCCCTTGTTGTCGGTGTCGAGCGTACTGAACAAGAGACGGAGATCGGCGATTCGCTTCGCGTCGTCAGCCATGGCTGCTGCTACTGCTGCTGGAGATCGAAGGGGAGAGAGCGAGGGAGCGGGCAAGCTACAAGAGAGCGAGGGACGCGCGACAGGCAAGGCGAGGCAGGCAGGCGGGCCAAGAGCTAAATGAACGCAGAAGAAGAGGAGGAGCGAGCGGTCCCTTCCTCCTCCTCTGTGGTGCCTCTCTGTCTGTGTTCGATCGCTGGATCGGCCAAAAGACCGATCGAAGGCAGTGGCGAGCTTACGATCGAAGCTCGTGGTACGCTTTACGGATTCACCCGGGGTATGATATTGTGGGGTACGCTCCATTCCCTCAACCAACCACACGAATCCAAACCAAACAAAACAAACCAAACAAACCAAACAAACCAAACGAAGCCACAAGCCAACGAACTAACGAGCCTACTCACTCGTTTTCTTGGGCACCATGAACATCATCACGTCGGGCAAGTCGACCAGCTGTACGCCATCGACCTCGTACAGATACGCGACGCCGTTGGTGCCGATGCCCGTAACGCCGAAGCACGAGTACAGCGGCGCCAGGACCGTGTTGTAGCGGAAGGCGGTCTTGGCCGGCTCGGCGAGCGTGCCGGGCGTGTCCTGCGTCACGTCCCAGTACAGCACGATCTGGTTCATGTTGGCGGCCGGGAACGTGCCGCTGAGCATGCCAGGCGGCACCTGCGAGCCGCTCTCGGGCGCCGTGATCGAGAAGATGTTGCTCGAGCCGTAGACGCCGAACCAGCGCGTGTAGTTGGCCGGCAGTGCAAACGGTGCGCGCGCCATGTCGAGGTCGCGAATCAGCGCCGGAATCAGCATGTCGAGACCCTGCGCGCTCACCTGGCCCACGGTGCTTGACATCATGTTGGTGGCGACAAAGATGCCGAGCTGCAGCTCGGGCACCATGGCGATCGACGAGCCGAAGCCGCCCCAAAGACCGGCCTTGGTCTGGATCCAGAAACCGTTCGAGTACGCCTGCTCGAAGGTACCCAGCCCGTAGCCGCTGATGCCGTTGCGCTGCAGCGCGCCGCCTTGCATCCACTCGATGGCACGCGAGCGCGACACGATGCACTGCTTCGACGAGCGCCCATTCGGTCCGAGGCACGACGAATCGTTCGCGTTGCGCTGTGCTGCAAAGACCGCCTTCATGAACTGCGCCACGTCGGCGGCGCTCGAGCCCATGCCACCCATCGGCGCGCCATAGTACAATGGCTTGGCGTAGCTCAACACAGGCACCTGGATGCCATTCACGAGCGTGTAGCCGACTGTGCGTGCCCAAGATCAGCTCACAAGCTCGCCCTACTCTCACTCTCTCTCTCTCGCGCGCGCGCGCGTACTTGGCATTCGCTTCACGATATCAGGCGGGAACGAGAAGGTCGAGCTGCTCATGCCGACCACGTCGAACAGCTGCGTCTGCAACCACTGCTCGAAGCTCGTCTTGGCCGCTCGCGCGATCGACTGTCCAAGAATCGACGTGCCGAGGTTCGAGTAGCGACTCGTCGAGTACGGAGCATACAGCAGCGGCGACTTGTTGACCCACTTGAAGACCTCGGCGTCGCTCATGTTGACGGTCGGCTGCGGCACCTCGCGCGAGAGACCGCTCGAGTGCTGCGCCAGCGAGTGCAACGTCACGCCCGAGAGGTCGGACGAGTAGGGATTGTGCGGCCCAAAGACTGGCGGATTGGCTTGGTTGTAGAACTTGGTGACCGGGTCCTCGAGGCTCACGATACCGCGATCGAGTGCTTGCATCAACATGAAGCTCGTAAAGATCCTATCGCGAGAGTTGATCGCGCATTGAACAAAGATCAGCGCCTATACTACCACCACCGCCACCACATATACGGCAATGCCAACGCCACTCGCCGTGGCGTACTTGGAGATACTGCCCAATCGCATGACCGAGTTCTCATCGGGCTGCGGCGACGACGGCCGTTGATTGACGTTGCCGTAGCCCTTGGCCAACACGACCTGATCGCCGAGAACGATACTCATGCTCAAGCCCAACGTGGCATTGAGCTGCGAATGCCAGTTCTTCACGAACGTGCTCGCGAGCTCGTCGACCAACTGCAGCGCCTCGTCAAAGTACTTGTACGTGAGGTTGGCGGTCGGCGCAATGTTGTAGAAGCGCGTCGGACACGTGGGGCCGCTCCAGTCGCTCCACGTGTAGTTGACGCCGCTCTTGATGACGCCCGGCGGAATGGCATCGAATGCCGATTGTGCATGACCACTCGAAGCGAGGAGACACACACTAACGACCAACAACGCCAGAGATAGGCGGCGTGGCGAGTCGAACCAAAGCATGAGAGAGAGGTGTTGGTGGGAGAGTGGTGGAGAGCGAATGGCGCTTGGTCACTTTATCCTCGTATCAATCCACTCACTCACTGGACATCAATCTTGGCGCCGCGTTTGTAGTGGAACGTAAAGGAATCATGCGTCGCGCCATGTTGTGAGAGTGTCTCGAGTGGCAGCGGCACTGAGACTTGGTGTCGCTTGGTTTGCTTGAACGACCATGTCAGCGTGCGCACGTCGTCAGCGGCGCGTGTTCCACCACGAATCGAGAGTATGGCTGGTGTCGATTCTCCGACGTTGTGCGGCTGAGGCTGCTTGCTGCCAGACGAACCCTTGGAGCGCTCCGATCGAGGCATCGAGCGTTGGTTCATGCGTAGCCGTACGCGAGAGCGAGAGAGCTTGAGCTTGCCGAGCAGCTCATCGGGGAACACCACCGCGGACACTGGTCGATGGTTCAGCCACACGTTGACCAGGAACGTCACGCGCTTGGGAGAGAGTCGATGTGCCACTCGCGACCATGCCGACTGCAATGGCGGCACTACGGGAGTGGTTGCTGCCGTTGTACTCGCTTCCGAGCGAGTCTGCAGTGCCTTGCTCTTGGATTTGCTCTTGGACTTGGTGCTGGTACTGGTGGCGGCGGCTCTCCTCCTGCTGCTCGCATTCGCCGATGGAGCGCTCGTTGGCGCTTGCGACCACAGAGTGGTGAGATCGTTCGAGGCGCCATGCAAGTATCGACCGTCGAACGAGATGTGCTTGCACACGAACGGCCGACTCAGGTGCGCGACCGTCGCCTTGCCGGCGAAGCTCTCGTCGTACATGACCGGCGCTGTCTTCTCGATCACGAGCGTCGGCGCCCCGCGCTCGCTCAAGTACGTGACGGTCGACAGGATCGGAAAGACGTTGACACCGCAGTCGGCCTCGACCGTGTAGTCCTTGTCCCAGTGCATGCCGACCGAGTCGCTCTCGCTGTCGAGCACCAGCGTCCACCACTCAGCGCCCGAGCTCTCGGCATCGAACCACTCGACGTTCGCCGTGTGGAATTCGAACACCTCTCGAGCGAGCTGCTCGAGCCCCGATCGTGGCGCCACGTTCGATGCGAGCCAGAACGTGTCTCCAGCGCTGTAGTCCTTGCCGCCAGTGCTGCGTGCCGTGAACGCCACTTCGCAGTCGCCGAGCAGCTGCTGCAGGTTCGCGAGCTGCGCTTCGTCTGCGGGCGCGCTCGCTGGCTGCTCTACGAACTCGACTGCATCCATGAATGATCGAAACGAGTAGTCCATCGTGCCACGCCAGCCGCCGATACGCCCATTCTCATCGAGGTCCAACGACAGCTCTACGACCTCTGCTGCGTCGTCATCGTCGTCATCGTCGTCATCGTCGTCATCGTTGTCGTCGCTGCTATCATCACTACATTGCTCGTCATCTTGGTTGGCATCGTGTTCGTTGTCGCCCTCCTCGTAGTGATGATCATCATCAACGGTGATCGATTGGTCCTCGAGGTCGGCGGTGCGAGCTTTGCGTGGCATGGCGGCAGCAAGCGAATGAACGCGCGAATGAAGAGGAGCAAGAACAGCATCCACCATCGCGGTGTGGCCACACTTTATCATCATTCATCCAGCTATTCAACACAATCATATCGTTCGATCGATCTCTCATGGAATCAAGTACAAAGAGAGAGAGAGAGAGAGAGAGCACGCCTGGAGTTCACGAGAGCTGTGCCGAGCAGAGCTGCGCTTGCGCCTCGAGCAGCCGCAGTGCCGGTACATCGGTGCCACACTTTCGGCTCCAAGTCTGCACGAAGCGCTCCGTGCGCTTGACAAACTCGTTGGTCAACTCTTCGAGATTCGTGATGGCCAGCGTCGCGTGCACCTGTGTTGGACAAGGCCACCGAGCGTGAGTGCAGTCCAGTTGTGATTCGCTTGAGGCGGAGTTGCATGTACCATGTGGAAGACCAGCGTCACAAACACGGCATCCGTGTTCGAGGTGACCTTGGGCTTCGCTCGAGCGGTTGCAGCCTTCTTGGACTTGGTGCTGCTGGTCGGTTGTTCGTAGGGCTCGAGGCAATAGATGAAGGAGACGATCTTCTCGAGCGACGGCGGTGGGACGTTCTTGAAGCTCAGCCCAAAGTCCTTCTTGGCTACCGGCGGCTTGAACTCGTACTTGTGCACGAGAATAAAGTCGATCAGCTGCGCCTTCTGTCGGGCATTGCAAAACGACTGTACTCCACTCGACGTGAATGAGAATCGGCTGCCCAACAATCACCGCCAGGCTACTGCTACTTGGCACATACGCTAAGGAAGAGCTCCACGGCATCGAGGCCTTGAATACCAAAGAATCGGTGAATGAGCTCGGTTCGTACGATCGTGTTGGGCGTGTCGTCCAACGAGCAGTAATGAAGCACCTACACGAAGCGACGCTCTCGTTGAGTGAGACTCGAGCTCGGGGGTTTGTACACGCACACGAGCACGCACCTGCTCAAAGAACATTTGCATCGATTGGTGACCTTGTCTGCAGCTGGTCGATCGAATGAGCGCCTCGATGATGAGCTCGAGACGACGGCGCTGCGTGGTTTCTGCGTTGAGGAGTTTGGAGATGAGGTAGTCTGTGCTCGACGGCAGTGAGTGAGTGAGTGAGAACCGATGCATGCAGCCTTTGATGGTCGAGAGGAAGCAGACGCATACCATGCCGACCATTGTTCTGGTTGTGGTTAAAGTCTCCTTGAAACAGAAAGACAAAGTACTGCAAGATCATGGCGTTGTTGGCAAGCTTGGTGAGGTCGGTAGGACCGGCGCCCGTCATCGAGAGCCTGCCAGTGGTGGGTGCTCGGGTCGGTGCCGCCACGGCGCCGGGTGCATTCGAGACGATGTTGATCACAGGCAGAATGAGCTCGTCCCAATCGGTCGGCAGCTTGCCCGGGAACCAAGTGGCATAGCGCCACGGCGGGAAGGCCTATAGAGCAGTGAGTCAGCTCCTGGGCGCTTGCAGCAATGCAGCCAGGCATCGAGGTATCGAAGATGCCATGGATGCACGTACCTCGCAGATGATCTGCAGCACATTGCCGACATCTGACATGATTCGATGCGAGGTGGTGGCTCGCGCAAGTTGGATCAATGCCTTGATGACACGACTGGCTATCGAGGTGAGCGTGCAGCTGCGTATGCGTGCGTGCGTGTGCATCATCATCATCAGCGAGAGCCTCGCCATGAACGTACGTGTGTGGCATCAATCCAGCATGCACCAACGACGTGATGAGATGGAAGACATCGACGACTGTCGTCGACCACATGGTGGGTGCGCAAGCGAGTCAATATCCAAGGTCGTTGTTGAGCGCGCCAAGTACCGATCAACACGTACAGTCGAGCGATTCGGTCTCGTGCGCGGCCTCCTCGAGTTGCTTGATGATCTCTTGTTCGAGCGTCGGTGTGAATCCAGCAGCGAACGCTTCTGCCGCCGTGTTGAGAGCCGTACTCGACGAGGTGCGAGAATGTGGCGGTGTCGCGGTGCTGCTGTTGGTCGAGATCGTGGTGTTGGAGCGCTGAGACGAGGATGTGGTTGAGGTGCTCGTCGAGGTGCTCGTTGATGACGACGAAGATGACGGCGCCACGGGCGAGGTAGGCATGGTGTCCATCGAATAGGCGCCGTCGTCTTCGTCGTCATCATAGACCAAGGCGTCGTTGAAGTCCAAGAGATTGTTGGAGGACATGTTGTGAGATCGAGGATCGTTGATACGATATGAATGAATGAATGATAACTATCACTCGAGAGAGATATCTATCTATCCAGTTGATACGATGTGAATGGATGGATGATAACTATCTCGAGATAGAGATATCTAACCAGTTGAATGAATGAACGAATGAATGATAACTACCACTCGAGAGAGATATTGATATCGTCGAGGGTGATGGAAGAGCGGAGCAACGAACGAAAGACGCTTCAGCCTCAGCAGCCACTCACTCACTCTCCCTCACTCACCAACACCTCCAGCGCCGACCCTCGTCAATCCACCATCCAACACTCTCCCCACACCCACACACCCACACACACAATGGGATCCAAGATACGAAAGAGATGCGATGGTGGATCGTCGATGCAAGTCCCTTCCTGGTACTGGCGCAGGGCGATGATGATGGTGCTGGTGTGCTTGGTGGTGCTCGTGGCCCTCGCTCGCGGAGATGGCGGCGTGACTCGAGAACGACACGATGAGTATCTCCAACGTGTCCGACACCAACCACAGGAGCGTCACCAACCTCCACAGCCACCGCCACGAGCTCCGACTCGGCGTGGAGGCCTCGAGTTCCGACCCAATCAAGGCGACGAATCGCGCGTCGTGCATGCTGCTCGAGCGCTCGACGACACGACCATCACGCTACCGACCACGACGCCGCCGCCCAACTCGCAACTCCTTACGAGCGCCGCCGGCAAGTCGGTGGCCGGCATCTTTGCGGCGCTCTTCGTCATCTGCGGCGTACTGGCGTGCTTCTTTGGCTATCGCATCATCAAGATCATCGTCGTCGTGTTCGGCTTCGTGTTCGGATTCCTCGCCAGCTACTACATCATGACGCTGTTCATCTGGTCGACTCCGACCGGAGCCTGGGTCGCCATGACGGTCGGCATCGTCGTTGGAGCCGGTCTCGCTGCTGTATGCTTCTTCTATCATCCGTTCGGCATCTTCCTCGTCGGTACGCAACGAGAGTGCTCGAGAGCGAGAGAGCTCGCAACATTGGCTCATTCATTGGCTCATTGACTCATTGATTGATTGATCTCGAACATAGGTGGCGGCCTGGCGGTCGCGTTGACCTACTGCGCCGACTATCTGTTGTACGAGTGGCTGGTGCACGACGACACCTGGCGCGCCATCGCCTTCTGGATCACGCTCCCGATCCTGTTCGTGCTGTTCGGCCTGTTGTCGCTACTGCTGCAGCGAGTGATGATCATCCTCGGTACGGCGTTCACGGGCGCCGTACTCGTGGTGCAGGGCCTCCATTTCCTCGCCATCACGCTGCCGTTCGGAGATAGTCTGCCGACGTGGTGGCACTACTTGTTGTTCCTCCGCGTGGGCTTGATGATTCTGCTTGGCGGCTGTGGAGCATTGCTGCAGGCACGTGCGAGCACCTCGCACTCGAACCCACGCGACGCTTGCGACACACGCTCTTGCTAACCGATCCACGATGCGCATTCTGAATCCTGTAGTGGTCGGTGACATCGTATTTGTTCAAGGAGAACGATGCCTACGAACGCGTGGCGTGAGCTGCCTCACGCATGATCGTTCGACTTCCATCGTCGTCCTGGGATAGCTCATCTCGTTGCCATTGTCACAAGACAAGAACGTCGTCGGCGTTGTATGCATTAAGTCCGACCAGTGGTGAGAGACTGAGAGATCGAGATAGGCTCGATAGGATCAATATATCCATATGGCCCTGTTGTGAATTCTAACTCGCTCATTCATTCATTCGATCGATCGATCAATCGATTCGAACTAACATTGGAGCACTCGGCGCCATAACTTCCGCCACATCAAGGTCCCCGATATATCGAGTATCACTGGTGAGAGGGCTTGATTGTTCAGCGTCGATATGAGAGCGATGCGGTCAGTCACGCTCCACCATACACTCATTCGCTCGTTCACTCGCTCGCGCCAACACCTCGCTCTCGTACCTCTGTGACACAGTGCACGTCGTGCTCCGTGTACGACGTCGTAGTCGGGCGAGAGGTTATTCAGCAAGCTTGGCAGTTGATTGTAGAGACTCGATCGATCGGTGTATACGTGCACAAGCAAGGTGTCGCTCGCCAGCAACGACGATTGATATCTGACACTTCCTATCGATGCTGTCGATCGTATCGCAACTTGCGCTATCACGCTCCCATCGCTAGCCTCCCTCCGCCATCATCCAGGAGCACTCGCTCAAGGCTCAAGAGCTTCGATACTTGCGATCCGCACAAGCAACCAACCAACCAACCAGCCAACCAGATAGACAGACGAAGCGAGAGCACGCGTGGGTGCTTGGCTGCGCAGATACATGGCGTGTCTGATAGCTCGCATCTCTGCGGTCTTCAATCAGGACCTCTCGGTCGATACACTCGCTTGGAGCCTCGCGTTCGGTACGTGCCAAGTCAGACCCTTCGTCGTTACGCTGCCAATCTTCCCCCGATCGAACCGCGAGCTAAGCGCGCGATCTCGACGTCCAGGCATCACTGGCGGCGTGTTCCCTGTCCCGGGCGCCACGACGCTCATCTGCATCGCGTTGACTTGGTACTTTCGGCTCAACTTCGCGGCGACACAGCTCGCGAACCTGCTCTGCACGCCGCTGTGGTTCGTGCTCGTGCTGCCCTTCATTCGCATTGGCGAGTTCTTGTTCGGCGTCGAGGAACCCGTGTCTGCGTCGGAGCTGTTCGCCGCCATCAGACACGACCTCTTTGGCTCGCTGCAGTCGTTCGCCGGCTCGCTGCTGCATGCCACGGTCGCGTGGATCATCTTCACGTTGGCTGCGACGCCAGCCTTGTATGTGTTTCTGCGCTTCATGTTGCACACGATGATGCCTCGGCCGCTTCGTGCGCGTATCGTCGAACGCAGCTCATCTCGGAAGGCTCTCTCGGAGCCATAGCCTGAGCACTCGACGACCGAACAGACGAATGCGCCAGCCCGTGGAGTCTGCGAATCAAGCCCACGTGCCTGACGTGAAGTAGTCGAGGCAGCATGGATGACGCGTGTTCATTCTCGTCGTGTCATGTCGTGTTGTTATTGTGTCGTGCTGAGATTCGATGTGACATTAGGATAGCTTAGCTTGCCAGTTTGAGAGAGAGAGTATGCGCATATGCGTGACCGTGTGTTGTTTATTATTATTTGATGTACCTCTACCACGACCAACAACAACAATGACAATACCACGCATCGAGGCACCCAACCCGTCAGCGGTACCGACTCGTCAAGTGCACCTTGGCGCTCAATAGTGAGAGAGGAACTGCCCAGGAGGATGCCTCGCTCCACCTCTAAGGTACTCTGGTAAGGATCTAATCCATCAACAGGAATCGCTGATTCCGCTGCCAATCTCATCTCATCTCATCCCGTCTCATCCCAGAGTACGGCACTCGGTGGGTGTGTGGGTGTTAGTGGTGGCCGAGTAGGTCTCGATTCCGCCACGCATTTCGAGCGAATGGTGAGAGAGCAACTTTTGAATAACGGGCCGCGCGGACTTTACCGTAACTGCACACGGCGGAGATTGCGCGAGGTGCAGCAGCAGAGGCACAGGCAGCACAGGCGCAGGCAGCAGCCAGGGGGAGAGAAGGAGCGGCTCAAGTAGAACGCTGGCGAGTGGGAGGCGAGTAGTGTCAGCGTGGTTGTTTGCTTGTTGGAGCTCGGAGGTGGGTTCAAGCGAGGATTGCTGTGGTTGGTTGGGTGGGGTGGTTGCTGTGGTTCGGGAGTGCGAGCGGAGCATTTGGCTGCTGTCGTCGCGTTCGGTAGGTCGGTCGGTCGGTCGGTGTGAGTCATATCCTCACCTGCGAGCAAGAGCGACCACTACCAACAGATAGGCGTGTTCTCTCGAGGTAGTGCGTGTCGAGTCTGGTACCAGCGCGTGCTCGCTATCGAGAGAGCGCGGAGGGCATACAGACACCACACACACGAGCAGCGTCTTGTCGTTGTCGCTCCCTCGCTCTCCCGTGGCTACCTGCGCCATACCGAGTAACTGCGGTCTCCACAGAACCCCCTGCTTCCTTCGTTGAGACCTCTAGAGATACACAGAGATAGCGAGAGAGCGAGAGAGATAGACGAGCGGTGTCGAACCACGCTGGCTGCTGGCTGCCCTGATGGTATCGACGTCGAGCACCGCGCCCATCGATCGATATCTTGAGAGCTAGCGAGAGCGAGCGCGCTACCCATCATGGCCACTCCATCACCATCGATATCTCCAGCGAGCGTCACGTCGACCACCTCGTCATCCTCATCAGCATCATCATCAGCAACAGCAGCAACCACCACCGATCTCACCAAGGGCATCGTGCTCTTCACGACGGTCGCGTGCGGCCATTGCCACAAGGCTCGCTCGCTGCTGCAGACCAACTGCATCCAGTTCACCGAGATCAACCTGCACTACCAAGC
>Ga0209935_1003131_pt1 | contig 17850 bp, 19 predicted proteins | sample ThiBio_1000_plan_2_FD_183958 | JGI IMG/M metagenome (GOLD analysis project Ga0209935, IMG submission 183958) | Wastewater bioreactor microbial communities from Cape Town, South Africa - Thiocy_cont_1000_plan (SPAdes) | ecosystem: Engineered > Bioreactor > Thiocyanate-remediating >... | reverse complement strand
CACACACACACACACACACACACACACAAATCTTTTTCTTATCATACCACAGAGCAACGATTGAAGGATGTGAAGGATTGTAAATATGTACAAATAGCACCCCGAGTGGTATGTAGGAATATGGAACATATGGAGACATTTTTGCAAGACATCCTCGATGAAGGTGGGGAGGGTGTCATCCTTCGCGATCCCTCGGCGCCCTATCAGGCCGGTAGATCACCTGGCTACCTAAAGCACAAGGTATATAGTAATTTCTCCTCATCTAATCTAACTAAAATACAAATTCTCAGAAATATCGAGACGGTGAAGCCAAAATAATCCGGGTGTCTTCTCCTCTTCTATGGGAATGTGAATTGTATATCGCACTCACACTATCACTCCCCACCCACAACATTTCCTTATATGCTTCTTTTTCTCTCATTTAGACCTAATGGGGTGACATTCACGGCATCGGCAGGAATATCGGAGTTGACAAAGCGATGGAAGCTCAAAGTTGGGGACATCGTGAGCTATAAGCACAGAGGATTCTTGGCCTCTTCTAAGAAACCCAAGCTACCTATCCTCTATCGGATACGTCAAGACTTAACATGGGAGGATGTCATCAATAACTGGAAAGAACCCTCAACACATACCAGAAAAGGTAATTTTTTGTTTTACTTAATCCAACTAAATGGCTAATTAATGATAGTGCGTTCTGAACCCACGAAGAAGCCCGTCACTAAGAAAGGCCATTGGCACAATGTCGCGAATAGACGAAAGTATTTATTGGAATTTGCTGAAAAAATGGGAATCAATCCTACGAAGGCTGATAATTGGGACCCTATCACAGCTACCCAAGTGAAATCTACAATGGTACTTTTGCTTATTTGTCCTTTATTTATGGCCTGTAAGTAATTTTTCGCCAACAGGGCAATGCTGGGCCTTTGATACTCTTCAGAGGCTCCCTTATTGAGGCGCTAAAACAAACATTCCCAGAATTGAAAGAAACACTCAGAGGTAAGTACCTTGACTCTTTTTTTCTGCTGGTTCGAATTTCTCACATTTGTTTGTGCAGAGGGACAGAAGCCCAAAGGATATTGGAAGAATATCGAGAACAGGCGACAATTCTTTATATCCTTTGCGCGTGAGAACAACTTTGATCCATTCATTCGAGAGAATTGGAGCGGTGTAACCACATCGCAAATCCACGCAAAAAAGGTACTTTGGCTTCTGTCTCTATCATTCTCACACGTTTTTGTATTTGACAGGGACGGGGGATGCTTGCAGTCTTTAAAGATTCCTTACCTTTGACGCTTTATGCCACCTTTCCTGAATTTGTGCCACAGCAGACAAATACTACTATGGAATAATTCCCCAAAAAACAATAATTCTTGTTACAACTTATTTATTGGGTAGAACTATGGTAGCAATGACAAAGGTTGTTCAACTGAAGGCGCGTCTGAGATGAAGAGGGAGTGTGAGATTGGTGAATGCTAAAGTAAGGACTAGGCAAACTTACTTTTTCCAGGCATCCAGGTCCTCTTTGTTAGTCACCGCCCCAGTCTCCTCCAAAGCTTCTTGTAATGTCTCAATTGTGTGAACGATTTGCTCTCCGGGGTTCAAGAACACAATGATGGCTTGATTTCCTGTTGAGTATAATCCACAGATCAGATTGAGTTGAAGAGAGGTTAGAAAGATAAGACTACCATCATGAACAGCCTTCTTCCATTCCCCCAAGTCGATTTCAGCATCATGGTCAGTGTCGGCGGAAAAGGCTTGATCTACTATCTCCTCAACCACCGAACCTTGTACCTTTTTCATTGCCAACTTGACTGACAACCTCACCGCAAGGCCCATTCCTTCCGCCTTGACACTCTTGTTCACGAGAGTCTAGAATAACGGGAAGAGGGGGGAGGCGGTAAGCCGAGAAGGACATCAGTTAAGTATATACAAACCTTGGCTATATTTACAGCCTTGGATACATAGGTTGTGAACTCCTTTTTAGAAATCTTCCCGCTGTCATCGTAATCGATCCCGTGAAAGACCAACTCCGCTTTTTGTTCAGCTGTTCCCGTAGCCAAGGTATTCACTCCCGCGATAAATTCGATTACATCCACAGTACCGCTACTATCGGCGTCAAAGATATCGAAGAGAACACTTTGGGGTTGTTGGGGATTCAAGATTAGCGACAAAGGTAATCGATAAGAGGGGGGAGATTTGCGGATAGAGGGGAAAGGTGTTCGTACTCAGCGAGTTCGGGGGAGAAATTCTTGTTGTCAGGATGTAACTTGTGGACTTCAGCGATGACTTCCCTGAATTGTTTCAGGTTCACAGGATTATCTTTGGGACTGCCGGCTTTGAACGCCTTCACCAGATCCTTAGCTTGGTCTGTCGAGATGCCAGTTTTTACCGCCAACTCAGCGTGGTCTAGTCCTCCCGTCTTATGCATTTATCTTCTCCCTTGCTTGCCAGACAAATCAATGAAGGCGCACTTTAGGCCATCATTTGTCTTTTGGGCTGACGTGGGCAAAGGGGGAGAGAATGGAGAGGAAGAAGGCAATTGGGAGCGCGGAGAAAGCGGACGATATTATTTATTCTCACTTATTTTAATTTTTCAAGTTAGGACTGTCCGCTTTAGATGGCTTCAATAAATAACATGGACCCTTATTATTATGACGATGATACTGGGATAGGTTGTTGTTGCCAACTGATTTGTAGTTCAGGATAGGCCTGCTGCAATGCCTTCCTCCATCCTTTATATCGAGCCCGTATTGCTGCGCTTCCCTATGCAAAATTGTTCCGATTAGGTTTTCTTTTCTTATGAAGTAGATATCTTGGCTTCCTTCTTTCTTTCTTACCTTCAGGGTGTCCATAGAATGAAGAGTGATAGAACTCCATGTTTCCGCATCCAGAGGGTTGAAGCCCGTATTTTGAGCAAAGGAATCAAAGAATCCGCGGACATTCCTAATATCTGCCCATTTATCTATAGATAGGAAATTGCATAAAATATGAGCAGATTGGGGGGGGGGGTGGATCAGGATGAGGGAAGGTGGGGATTAGGCACCTTTTCTTCGAAACTCCAGTTCTGGGAATGCGTCTTGCAACGTCAACCAGACACTCCCACCGAAATGTCTTAAAGGTGAACTCTGAAAGAGAAAAAAAGAAGGAAGTATCAGCCATTTGCTAAAGACTGCTATCTTCTCACCTTTCCCGCACGGCGAAACTGTCTTGTGGTGACCTTTTCCCAGTTTTCTACCTTGAAGGGATCGAATCCCAACTTGTGTGCCATCTCAATAAAGAACTGTCGTCTGTTCTCATGATTTCTCCAATAACCCCTCGGTCGCCGAAGTGCATTGTCACCCCGCCGAATGGTTGGCGCTAATGAAGAGGTAAGTAAATACCAAGAAAAATAAAAATAAATAAAAATAATAAATGATAGATAACTAAATAAATAAATAAAAACCTGATGGAGTAGCTTTTTGTTCTTTCCAATTATTTACAACGTCTTCCCAAGTTAAATCTGTGCGGAGTCTATATAGGGCAGGAAACTTGGGCTTCTTGGTAACCATCAGGTATCCATGATGTTTGAAGCTGACGATGTCTCCTGCTTGAGGATTCCATCGCTTAGCAAATTCGGCAGTGCCCGCTGCAGCAGTAAACCTTATCCCATTCGGCCTTGTTGTAAAAAAATAAAAATAAGATTTTAAAATATACTAAGAATTGATAATATACTCACAACTCACACTCCCACAGATGAGATGATACACTGCCAACAATTCGAGCCTCCGCGTCTCGATATTTCTTCATTCGAGGAAAAATAAGAATTGAATATGGAGAGAAGTTGGGTAGAGGATTACCTTGTGTTTTAGGTACCCTGCCGAGCGCCCTGGCTGATAGAGCCCCAAGGGATCTCTGAGGATGATGCCTTCCCCTCCCTTGTCGATAACATCCTGAAACAGCCTCTCGAGATGACTCATATCTTTACATTCTTCTTTCGTTGCCAATTCGATGTATTTTGATTGGCTGTCAGCATAGCGTTTCTCTAATTGAAGCAAAAGAGAGAGAGAGAGAGAGAGAGAGAGAGAGAGAGAGAGAGAGAGAGAGAGAGAGAGAGAGAGAGAAGGTAAGAAAGGTAATGCCAAATTTGGATTTTCTCAGCCTATACCTAATACTGCATAACGTTCATTGTAGGTGCCAGGATGATTGGGCACATCGAATACCATGTATTTCAGGTTGCTCCATTTAATGTCTTCTGTACGAATTGCTATTTTGAGGGCATCCTGGAAGTTATTCCTGCCAAACCTGTTTTAACAAAAAATAGGATATTAATTGACGCTAACTACATTTTTTTTGGTTAAGGTATATGCATACCAAAATTCTCCATCAAGAAATATATCAGTTGGCATGCTGTCTATCACATCTTGAGGTATGTTGGTAAACTTGTTTCCTTTCCGAGAATAGAACGCCTTTTTCAAGGGATTCCAGAAGCCTCGCACTCCATCATATTTCTCAAACATCCACCTATCATATAACGACGCTTAGAATAGCTATATTTGAAACAACAAAAAAGGAAAATACCAGTTTGTAGGATTTACGCTCGAGAGGGTGAAAAAGCAAGCGTTCATCGGCTCTCCTATGTCCTCGATCTGTATTGTCTGTTTTTCGAAGAAACGCGGAGGGATATCCTCGGGGATGGGAGGAATCGAGGTATCGATATTCACACCCTCAAAGAGCTCCGGTCGTACTCGGACGATTGTGGCAGCGAGACTACAGGGAGTGTGGCGGGGAGTCAATACCTAAAGGTGAGTTGTTTTTGGAGGGGGAGGAGGTAAAAAACAACCTTTCAGTGGTGCCATCCCACCAACAAGGTATAATGACGAGAGTGATCCCTTTTGCCTTGGCTACCTCTTTTTTCTTTTTATCTTTTTCTTTGAGCTCCGCCAAAGGTTTATATGCGAAATCGGTGCTGGTGTAATGATGCTTCTCCTGTTATTTTAATTTGACAATTGATTGGGTCGTTAACATGATAGCAAAGAGAGGAGAAATAGAAAGCATTTGTACCTGGTACTCAAATGCGAGTTGTAAAGAGGGGAGGTAGATATCCAGTTCAAAGTACTCCCCAGTATCAGGATCGAGCAAACCGGCTTCGGCTCTTGTATTTACCTTCATCTCATGTCCCTTAATAATATTTGAGTAAGCTATTGTTAGATTTGTGGGAGGTGGGAGGAAGTACCGAGAAAAGAGTCTCAACGACTCTCTCCAAACCCCTCTGTTGTGCGAATCGGCCTTTCAAAAGATATACTTTCTCCCATTTCTGTTCAGGATATCTTTCTGCCAACAACTCGGCCAGTTTGGGCTTTGTGATAGAGGAGGGGAACTTGATCTGTTTTAGATCCACCAGAGTGACAGTGTACCAGTCATCAGGCTATAAAATAGAGATACTCAACAACTCACACTCTCACAACATTAAAGAAGATGTGAAGTAGTAAGAAGGTACCTTTTTGATGTCAAGAATCTTCTCTGCTCTATCCAAGGCCTTGGTCAGATTGCTATGGACGGACCAGAACCCATTTGGTGCTTTTGTTGAATTGGCGCTGCGGTCCGAGAAGTCCCAAGGGTATCCAGGATAGACTGACTTCAGTAGACTCTCCAGCGAAGAGTGGTAGGCCCACAGCGGGCGCCCTCCCTTGGCGTTCACATCTTTTCTGGACACCGAGTACCAATCGTGGAGCTGGTCAACAAAATAAAGGTAAATTGGATGCTGAATCAATTGATAAGAATCTTACATGCTCTACGCCTAATTGTTTTCCAATTGATTCGAGGCGTTCTTTCAGATGAACAGGCTGTTTCCAATACCCTCGAGGTACCGGTTTAGCAAATTGATTGCTATCCCATTTAAAATCAGGGTAGATAGTTTGTAATGCATTCTCCAACGATGGGTAGTAATCAAAAATTCTTCCTCCATCATCTCTTCGCGTGACGTCCTGTCTTAATATTGAGTACCAATCAGACAACTGGTTAAAGATCCCGTTAGCCTTTTGATATACTCTTAAAACACATACCTCTTTTACACCAAGTGATCGACCAACCCTGTCCATGAGTTCTCTCTGTGCATTGATATCGGAAGCAAAGTCAATATGTCGCTGTGGAGCAGAAGACGCGGTTTCGACAGAAACAGAGCGCCAGGACACGGGACAGTATGTTGGAGGCCTGATGAGGCTCCCTATGGAGATCCCAGTGCGCCCTCGGCATCGGGTGTGAAACAGCAAGTCGCTCGCCGCTCGCATGGACCTGTCCTTCGTCTTGCTCTTTGTTTTGATTCTTGGAAGAACTGTGCGCGATACTTGTAAAACCAACACCCTCAAGAAGCTCCCTGCATACGTAACGCCTTACGGCAAGGGGAGTTTACTTGACGGTATAGAACAATTTATAAATAAAATTTTACGCGATTAAAGAGAATTAGCTAAGTTGACCAATGTGTGTTCACAAGAACTTGAACTGAAGTCTCCCTGAGGAGGTTAGGGCTTATTAATACATTGTATGAGATGCGTCATTTTCAAAGCCAGCGTCACAATATTTTTGGATGATAATAATAACGGCTGGAAAATAAGTCGAGAAAATATTCTCTAAATTCGCAATGTAAGACAAACGACGAACACGCTGGAAGAGCGGCAGGTAGGACGTCCTTCTTGGCTTGGTAGCTTACTTGCAGACTATTGGTTCTGACGGAAAACCACTCTAGGTAGCGAGATGTATTGATAAGGAGGCCAGACTACATTTCCTGGAAGTGGTATATTATTTGTAGACCCGAGAAGATGTTACAGAGGAAGAAGCGAACAAGCCTCCTGTTCATCAGGAACCTTGGCGAGGCAGCGGGTATGTGATTTCCTCTCCCCGCATCTAAAAATAACATACTTGGCTTATTAGGGCCAATTCGCTCGCTTTGGAGTCGCAATCCAGTTTCAATTTTCCCGCGCAGCAATCAATGCACCGCCCTCTCGTTTTTGCAGAAAGGATTACAAACCAAGGGAGGAAACCGTTTCCTGCGAATCTTTTATCGCTCGGATCAATCAGTTACCAATATCAGAAATGGCAAGCGAAGAACCTACTGTACACAACCGAACAAAGCCGAGATATTGCCAGCATCTCAAGAGCAATCAGGAATGGAACCGCAGTTGAAACAAGGATGGAGAGAAATTATCTTCCATCCCAAGAATTTTGGCCACTTTGCATCGATATTATCTTTGAGTGCGTTCCTTGTTACCGATATCCTCTGGCTCCGACTGCTTTCGATCGCTTCTTCATGTTTCTTTATCGCTTTCAACGTCTTTTACACAAAAGTCTGGCTTTCGATCCGATGGAGTGTTGTTTTTATGACTATCAATGCCATTCAGGTAAGCATTGCCGATAATTGTTCAAAATTTCAAGGGCTTATAACTGAATTATTCAAGATAATACGAATCTTGATGGATAGAAAGGCAGTGGAGTTCGATGAGCAGGAAAGGGTAAGGACAAGGAACTTACAAATTGAAGCCGCTGATTTTATATGATCGAAAGGAAATCTATGAGTCTATTTTTTCGAGAATCTTTACGGAGGTGGAATTTAGAAAGCTGCTCCTTGCCGCCGAGGTGGTGACCTTCCTCAAAGGGTAACCTACAGCCACCTTACTCTCCAAGTCTCCTCCAACTAACACCTCCCTTCCCCCCCCCCTCCCACAACAAAAACAAGAGAGGAGATAGTGCGTCAGGGAGAGGACACCGATAACATCTATCTCATATTGAACGGCGAGTGTATCATAGAGCGTGCCCAACAAAATGGAGACAGCAAAAATGGCAATCATACGAACGGCGAGTCACCCAAGGAGAAAACACGTGCCGAGGTTCCGGAGACTCCGGGAGTTGTCGACACATTATTGCGATCGCTCAATCTGTTTCAAGGGATGAAAGACCGCCGAGATGTGCAGAGACGAGAAAGGAAAGAACAGCTTCGGAGGGAGGAAGAGGAGAAATTACATTCGACCACCATCGGGTTTATGAAAGACGGCGAGCTGATTGGCGAATTTGAATTGTTGAATAATCACGGCGAACACAAGAAGGAAATTCAACCCGCTCGACAACGATTCGATGGCACCATACCCTTGACTACTCCTACTTCCACAGGTTCGTACACTATACACTCTCTCACTCACTCTCTTGCTCACTCACCCCTCCACTACCTGCTACAACATTCCCACCCACAGTGCGTGCAGTTGAGCAGACTAAATGTTTGATGTGGACACAAGAATCATTAAAGGCTCTCCTGTTGAGGAATCCAACAATGTGTGTCGGATGGAATGCGTTCATCAGTTACTCGCTCATGTCAAAACTTGAAGAACAAAGGGTGAGAATTTTGAACACCTGACTTGTTTTTCTACATGAGAAAACTAACCCTGTTTTCAAATACAAACATAGCATGCTTCGAGGGAAAAGAACTATAGAGTATTTATATTTGGTATTTTGGTGGATGGGATTGTAAACAAAGATGAAAAGGAAGCAGTGAAGCGCTATCGAAGACAAAATAACATCCCTAAGGATATGCACGAAAGCGTCTTACATGTAAGATTTGAAAATTGATTGGTTTACAGGATTAACTTTTTCATATATCAAAGGAATTGGGATGGACTGTGGCAGACTACAAGCGGGGTTATCTGAGTAAAGTGCAGGAGAGAAAGAACCGCGAGGATTTCGCGAAACAAGAGGAACTGCATGCAGCCCGTCATGCTATTCCACCTGCCAGTGCGGAACATTCCCACCCACCACCACCGCCACCACCACCACAACCGGAAAGAGAAGAAGAACACAAAGAAGAACATCAACAACATGCACACAAACCTGAGCATGGACCATCGCATATTCCCTCATCTTTGACACCACCAGGAATTCCGCTCACACAACCTTTCGATAACATTGTCATCCCCGAACCCTCCCTAGGGAATCAGGAGAGTTAAAAAGAGACAACACAAGTGGGGGACTGAATGATCAGTGTAATGTACAAACAGATTATAATACAATACAATATACTTCTACAAGTTAGCCAACAAAATAGACAGTCTTGGGCTTGTTTGCTTGTCTTGGTTCGTGTTGGTGTCGCTGCGGCGATATTTCTGTAGGTTGGGGATTCGCAAGGATGTGGAACATATAAGCATACATGGGGTGTCCTGTTTCCAACTTCGTCCAAAGCTGCGAAGGGTCTTCTTGCCAAAATTCGCTAGTGCCGTTCATGTAGAGGTCGATGAGCAGAGCCTCGTGATGCCTTCTAGTTTGGTTTGGAGAATGTTGGTTTTGCTATTGGCTACACTGCAAAAAGACGGTCAAATAAAAGGAGGGAGAGGACCAATAGGAGAATACCTTCTGAGGGCACACAAAAGCTCTTCAAAAGATCAAAACATATAAAGCAACGACCAGTTGGACGATTCGATGGGAGCCAATAAGAATTAAATGCATCTAACCAAAGGCCTTAAACAGAAAAATTAAGGCTCTAATGAAACGCCGTCATTAATTTTTTGATCTTTGGTGGATGATTGTAGGGGTAGGTTGCATAGGTGTCCGTACACCGCATCCTAAATAGATCGCGACGACGGTAGCAAATTCCTGATGGTGCCAATTTGCAAAACATGTAAGGGTAAAGGTTGTCTGACAAAGTTATCGTTGCATGTTAACAAATATCAAAAAAGACAACTTTAATATTTTGCGTTCAACCTTAACTGTACTGGTACATGACAAGGAGAGGGTGGTTGTCTTGGGTATCGATAGCAAATACTGTGCCTCCCACATTATTTGGTGTCTCTAATACGTTCACCGGTTCATGCAACGGAGGTGGGTAGGCAACTGCAAGATTGGCGCCAAAAGAGAGACCCCCGCTTTGCGGAGAGTTCAATTCCACCAAGAAAAAACTGTTGGCGTGTTGCCCTGGCACTGTAACACAAGGAGACACCGTCAAGAGTGCCACGTCACCTGGAATAATTAATGTAAGTAAATAGAGAGAGAGAGAGAGAAAGAGAGAAAGAGAGAAAGAGAGAGAGAACCTTCTGCCTGTTGGCCTGCGCTAGGTCCCCACGAATAGCATCCTGATCCTAAAGTAGAGGTTGAAAGCGTTGCCGTAGTCTTTTGCTGCCAGGTGTTGAAATCAACGCGGGTGACGATCAAATCTTGGACGGGTGCCACAGCGTCGTTGTAGCTCGGAGTCTTTAGAGGTTTAGTCTGCCCTTTTGGCTTGCTGGTCAAGAAATACAAATTAAATCCCCAAGAATTGTTCCAAGAAAAAAACCTATAAATTGAGGGGGAGTTAGTGAAAGTGCGGGATTGAGGGAGGTAGGGTTCGAACGTACTGATTGACTATCCCATCTATTTCTTTGTAGGTCACGAACTTGATGGGGGAGGAGGTTAAGTCGAAGATGCCGATCTGAGTCTTAGTCGATCCGATCACGTTTAGAGCCAGGAACGCATAATTCGATCCCCAGAAGTAATCGAAGGCGATGCAGTTGACCCGCACATTAGCCGGGCGAGGAATGTAATCCGATACCTTGAATAGCTTCTTCAAGGAAAGAGCCTCTACCTCCGAGATATTCACCGACAACTCAGCGATGTAGTCTGCCGAGTATGCAAATATCCTATCAAGCTTTGTGGCATATTGATCTGACGTCAGCCCTTTCCACTAGAGTAATGAAGTTAACCTCTGCACAACACAACACAACACTCCACTTCACCCACACAACACGCAAACTATTGTACCTGAGTAAAGAACGGGACGGACATGTTGACTTTGCTAGTGACGGTCCATTGAGAGGTGAACGCGTTGGGGGTGTATTGCAGTATCGTAGTTGGATTATCGCGCGGCACCACCGCGATCGATGCGACCTCGTAAGCCAAGCTCGCCCAACCTGAGGGGGAGATTTTGAGTCGACCACGCAAAAGATTCCGTGAATCGGGAATATCGGGGCAAGCAATGATCCTCGAACGACAAGGGAGGGGGGAAGATTAAGCTTACCTAGAGGAGTTCCAACAGTGAAGGGGTGTACATCAGATTCAGGAAGGATAAAATTCTTCGATGTCAGAGACCGTCCCGCAAAATCTGTTTCCGCCAGATACAAGGATTGATGGGTCAACCACCACTGTACCTCCTTGTAGTTATCGTCTGTATAGCCATCTTCAACAAAGTAAGTTAAAAAAAGCGAGCTTAGGCGGATGAATACCGTAGAGACCTCGCCCGGCCCAGGGCGATGTATCTTGGCTGTTTTTTGTGCCCGATAAGAAGGTGATATTTTGGGAAGAGATTTTGGCAAAAGGCGTCGAAACAGATGGTGCTTTAGTCTCTTCCGAAGCTGCCTCGCAGATAACGGGCAGGGCGACAAACAACAAACACCACAGAGAGACAAGCCGCACGGTGCCCATCAGTAATTGTAAATTCCGGTAATACAAACAATTGTTTTTTTGGAAGGAGTTATTGCTTGTTTGTAGTCCTATGTTGAAATAGTTCTCGTTGTTGGAGATAAAAAAATTACAGACCACTTGCCCTCCCCGACACCCTCTTCATCTTTCTTGTGCTAACTGCCATGGCCTTGCTCTCACGCAAGCGCGCCCCTGCTTGTAAAGCTCTGCCTCCTTTCTTGCCCTTTCCAGCCCCTTCGCCTTCATTCATTTCGAAGAAGTGAGGTGCGACATCGACGATCCACTGCGGCTCGATCTCGCTGACTTCCCTCATGTACTTGTCGGAGGTCTCCAAGAGATGATGATAGACCACCCACATGGGGGGTTTGCCAAAGAGCGCCGATTGGGGATGAATCCTTATCGGGGTGCGCTTCCTGTTGATTGGCAGATAGAACCCTCCCCTCTTCTGCAGCTTCGCAGCATGCAAGAAGTAACCCGACAGGAAACACTTGGTGACCACCACAGCTGTGTGCGTTGAGGTGGATGTTGTGGTTGTTGTGGTGGTGGCATCTGCAGCAGAGACAACAGGCCAATCATTGCGCTCGAAGAGTTGTGTCAGTTGATCGGCTATCTGGCGCGCACGGTTGAGGGACCTGAACTGCAGGAAATACTCGCTGCACCACTGCCTGCTGTAGCCGTTCTCTCTCCACCTCTCATAGGTGTTGAGGAGAGTGAGGTGGTCCCCTTGAGGCTGAAAGAACTCGCGGTGACAATTCTCGGCCTGTTGGCGGATGGAGGCGCTGCGAGGGCGTATAAAGAGTGCGTGCGAGACCGAGAGCATCGCGCAGAGTCTGATCATCTCGAGTGAGCATGGTGTGGTTGTTGTTGTGGATGTTGTGGATGTTGTGGCTGTTGTCCCAGTAGAGCACACGAGGGCTTTAGCCATACAAGGCTCAACAGGCAACTCGGCCATCTTGCGGCCTGTTGTGGTGATGTCTCCTTTATCGTTGAGTGCCCCAAGGGCATAGAGTTCCTCCAATGCGGTGAGAATGGCCTCGGCCGAAGGCGGATCCATGAAATCGAATGCCAAAAAGTCCTTGATTCCCATGCTGCTTAGGAACAACAGGACACTCCCCAGGTGCGCGCGTTGCATCTCAGGAAGTGCCACGGGGTCGAGCTCCCTCTCGTAGCAGAACTTGGTGTAGAGCCTGTATGCTTTACCGGGAGCAACACGCCCGGCCCTCCCGGACCTCTGATCGGCATTGGCCCTCGAGATCTGTGCCAGAGCCAAGATATCCATGGACTCCCTCGGACTGAATTCCTTGCGCTTGCAATAGCCACTGTCGACAACATATGCGATCCCGTCGATCGTCAACGACGTCTCGGCGATGTTGGTCGCAAAGACAATCTTGCGAGTCTCCGGCGGAGTTTTCTCGAAGATTCGCACCTGTTGCTCTGAGGGCAGCACCGAGTAGCAGGGTAACACCAGCAGGTTGTCCCTCACCCTCGATCTCCCTCCAGCTCGATCGTACACTCGCAGCTTCTCTTCAAGCATCTCGATGGCGGTCTCGATCTCTTCCTGCCCGGGTAAAAACACGAGGATGTCTCGATTCGGATTAGACGTCGACAGATCCGCACGGTTGTTCACGTGGAGTCTCAGCGCGGTGTCGACCGCTGCGGCGGTGGGGTCGGCGACCGGCGCGGTCGAATAGAAAATGTCGACAGGAAATACGCGGCCAGGGATGTTCAGCACCTTGGCGCCGTCGAAATAGCGCGCGAATTTGTCGGCCTCCAGGGTTGCCGAGGAGATGAGGAGGCGGAAGCCTTCATTTCCTCGAAACTTGACGAGGTCCTTCAAGAGGGGCAACAGGACGTCAGTGTGGAGGGACCTCTCGTGTGCCTCGTCGATGATGATGTAGGCGTAGTCCGAAAGAGTGGGGTCGCGCAAGAGTTCCCTCAGCAGCATGCCGTCGGTCATGTAGGTCACGCGTGTGGCCTCGGAAAGTCTTTCCTCGAATCGTATCGAGTAACCCACCAGCCCTCCCAGCCTCTCTCCCATCTCCTCTGCGACTCTCTTGGCAAGACTCATCGCAGCGACTCTCCTTGGTTGGGTGATCCCGATTTTCTTTTTTCTCAAAGAATTGTTAATCTGATTTTCCTCCCCCGACCTTAAAGAATCGTATAAGTATTGTGGAATCTGGGTGGACTTGCCTGAACCAGTTTCGCCCACAACGATCAGCACGGGATTATCTCGAACGGATGCAAGCAGTTCCTGACGATATGCTGCGATAGGCAAGTTCTCTCTCTGCACGGCTTCTCCGTCATCAGGAGGTGGAGGCCCATCAAGCTGCATTAATTCGGATGTCAGATCGGACTTCCCCTCGCCTGGTGACCCCGGGGCATCAGCATCCAACAGAGATTTGGAAACGCTGGACCAGTCGAAGTCTTCAAGTGGATCGAAAATGTAGGGGTATTGCTCTTGGCCGGTTGCGGGAATGCTCTTCTGGCTCGCATGCGTCTTCGCAACTTGAACATCTTCCCATTGAGCAAGAGAATTTTTGTCCTCTGATTTGGGCGCTTCATCGGATTTGAATGTGATATCGGATGGAGGCATTTGGGACAATTCGCCCAATCGTTTCGGACTGCCTGGGAGCATGAAGTAGGTATCCTTGCACTTAGACGTCAAGTCGATCTTCTCCTTTATCACGTTGTATAGATGCTTCTTCTTCTCGTACGCGTCTATCTCTTCCCTAGTGAACCGAAATCTCCTACTCGCAGCCATCTTCATCAACTCGGCTTCGAACAGCAAGTCGTCTCTCATTTCTTCCAGCTTTTTCAGTTCACGTGTCCCCAGATACTCCCAGCGAGATTTCTTCCTTTCCCTTCCCAACAGTTGTTTCAAGGTCACATCTTCTGAAGAGGCATCTCGCTCGGGTTCTTCTTCGTCGTCATCTCGCTTCTTCTTACGAATAGTGCGTTTTCTCTTCTTGGTCACATTAAACCCAAAGCTTACTTTCTGTGACGCCGCGGTATCGTCTTGTGGTATCTCCATGTACTTGTGTTTGCGTTGGAGAAACTAAAACACTGATAGATACCCGCATAGTGCGCCAGTTCCCTAACTTTTCCTTCTGTGCAGCTCCTTTCTTTCAGCAAATTTCTGAATTCCAAGAACTAGTGTCTGACTTTGATGCGCAGGACAAGGTTGTCGCTTGCCCTCCCGCGCTGGAGGACCATCCCTCTTACAGGGTGCAGAACGTTTGCTACCAGCCATCAATATGGTACCGCATTCAATCAATATTTTGATCTTCAGTTCGTTTATTTTCAATTATTTTTAGCTCAAAACATAAATTGGCGCGCTTTGATGGAGCGCATTGGCGAAAACCTTCAAGTGAAAGAGGTAGCTGGAGTCGTTTAACCCGCTTTAACTTACCGAACCCACGAAAAGCTCTCAGATTGGTACCGCATTTCAACACACCAGCTAAAAGCAGCTGGGGGTGGCGAATTATTGAAAGAGTTTCGCACAATTCCCAAGACGCTGCGCAATGTGTATCCTGAGATCATGTGGGATACGTCAAAGTTTGCCAAGAGAAAATCGGCTGTATATTGGAAGAAATCTACTCGACAATTTTTGGACAATTTGGCGGTAGAGCTGGGTATCAAAGATGTAATAGAAAAATTCGCACCTGTTTCTGTCTCATACATTCAAATAGTTAGCAGGTTGGTATCCAATCTCTCGAAAACAAGTGATTGAGCATGGAGGCGCCACGTTACTTCGGAGATATGGTTCCCTACAAGCAGCGCTTGCGGCCGAATACTCAGATTTTAACTGGGATCCGTCTCTGTTTAACGGATCTGATAAGCATCCTGCTGGCTATTGGAACACAGACAATCTCCTCAAGGCGCTGACCCGAATGGAAGAGCTCCTCGGTTTAAAGCAGGCAAGGGATTATCATTAAAATGATAATTTAACTAATCATTGATTAACATTTACATTTAAGCCTGAGGATTGGTACTCTGTGACGCTGGCCGACTTGAAGCAGCTCGGCTTTCCCACAGGAAATGCTGTGGATAAGCGAAGGCTTGCTGAGCTCTTGAGCCAAAAGTACCCCGAGCATGAATGGGAGAAGGTGTATTTGCTGAGGGGCCGATATGCTGGGCAAAAATGGCTTGAACGGACTGTAGCGTCTTTATTTCCGGTACACATCCTTCCCCGCCCCCCCCCCCCAACCCCAGACATGCCAAGCTATTTTGTTCAACGGAGTTTATTTCCTTTTAGGGATTGACAATCAAAAGAAATGTGAGAAAGGACGCTAATATCAAGGATAAAGGTGTCCCATTGGAGTTGGACCTGTTGATACCTTCTTTGAACTTGGCGCTAGAATTTAATGTACACTCCCATACACGCCTGAACAAAGCATTTGAGTACTCAATTTCATGGATAATAGGAAAGACATCATTACACTCAAACCGAATTTGGAAATTTGGAAGCAATAAAAGAACGAGATATCCTAAAGCAGAAACTGGCCCAAGAACGGGGACTGACACTCATTGTAGTTCCATGTTGGTGGGACGGTTCACCTGAAAGGTACATTTGTGTGTGAAAATCATATCCTAAGCCTCATTACACTATACTATAACAGCCTGGTCTCCACAATACGAAAGTCCCGACCTGAACTGCTTCTCGAAAAAGAAAGCAGTGAGCCAATACCTGATAGGCCTCCGCCTGGATTTTTCGAGAAGCAAGCAGATAATATCGAGGACATAGGAGAACCCTCTTTAGCCTGCTTTTTCATAATGTCTTCCATAAATCCTGGAAAATGGTACTATCGCCCAACACAACTCGAATGAACTCTCTAAACTTGCTTGTTTAAGGTGGCTATTTGAAAAATATGATGGGGTGAGAGGGTTTTGGAACTCATCGAAAAAGACCTTCTATTCTAGGAAAGGGAACAAGTTTAATCTACCTCAGCATATTATCGACAGCATGCCAACCGACATATTTTTGGATGGAGAATTCTGGTAACAAAATATTCTTCTTATTCCCATAAAAACTCACATCCTATGGCAACGTGGATAGGTTTGGTTTCGATTCCTTTCAAGAGTCTCTGAAGTTGTCCCAAAGAACAGACCATGCACAAGTCGATTGGTCTAGATTCAAATATATGGTATTCGATGTGCCTCTACAGGGTGGGACCTATGAAGAACGATACAATGTACTCGGTACACTCCCCACCCCAAAACTTCCCTCGTACACTCACAGCCACTCTTCCCCACACAATAGTCAACAGATTTGGGGGTGGCAAGCATCCGTTTATTCAAGTGCCACGTAGGGAAGAATGTAAAGATATGGATCACTTGGAGAAGTTCTTACAAGACGTTTTGGATGTGGGTGGTGAGGGTATCATCTTACGAGACCCCAAGGCTCCTTATCAGCCTGGCAGGTCTCCTGGGTATCTGAAACACAAAGTAAGTAAATACTCGCCCTCCTTAATTCTCCCAGGGTTAATTTTTTGGTTCCTAGAAATATAGGGATGCAGAAGCCAAAGTAATCGGCACTGCGACGAGGCACCAATGGGAATGCGAGCTGTATGTGATCCTCCTCTATATATATTCATGTTAATTATATCCCAGACCAAACGGAGTCCGATTTCAAGCAACGGCCACTGCTGGGTTCATGAAGAAATGGGAGCTGAAGCCCGGAGATATTGTGAGTTTCAAACATCATGGATTTTTGCTAGCCACAAAGAAACCCAAATTTCCTACCATCTACCGGATACGAAGCGATCTTGATTGGGAGGATGTTGTAAATAATTGGAAGGAACAAAAGATCAAGGGAGATGGTAACCTTACTTACCCACAATGATCCAATGATCTGAATTCTAATATTTGTTTTATTTTATTATTAGCCTCCCCGTTAAGGCATGTGGTAAAGGGAAAGCCTAAGGGCTATTGGGTATCGATAGACAATCAACGCAACTTCCTTATTGGGTTTGCGAAGAAGAATGGGTTCGACCCTTTGGATAGCAACAGTTGGAAGAATGTCACCATTCATCACCTTCTTGCAGAGAAGGTAAAAAAGCAACCTTCCGCCCCCCGCCTTAACTAACTTGCTTATTTTACTTAAAAGGCTGCTGGACTACTCATGCGATATAACTATTCGATCAAAGCCGTCCTCGAGGCTGTGTTTCCCAACATACAATTTGAGTTGCGAGGTAACACTCTTTTCTTGGTATTTTTGTTTTACCATATATCCTAAAATTCTATCTATGCCAGAGTATTTCCCTCGCACACATTGGGCAGATACACAGAACTGCAGAGGGTTGTTTGATGAATTCGCGAGAGAGATCGGATTCGATCCGTTGGATGTACAGGAATGGTATGGAGCAGATTTCAAACTCCTTAGAAAGAAGAAGGTACACCACACACACACACACACACACACACACACACACACACACGCACACA
>Ga0209935_1003124_pt1 | contig 17884 bp, 29 predicted proteins | sample ThiBio_1000_plan_2_FD_183958 | JGI IMG/M metagenome (GOLD analysis project Ga0209935, IMG submission 183958) | Wastewater bioreactor microbial communities from Cape Town, South Africa - Thiocy_cont_1000_plan (SPAdes) | ecosystem: Engineered > Bioreactor > Thiocyanate-remediating >... | reverse complement strand
ACGTTCCGCCGTCGATCTGCTTGTCGTAGTAGGCACGATAGTCGAAGCTACGAACGCCGTCCTCGCTCAGCTGCCGCTCCCAGTTGTTGGTCTGCGTCACGGCCCACGGGAACGAGATCAGTTCGGCCACCATCTCGAGGTCGGTACAGTTGATCTTGACGCCGAACAATCGCAGCAAGCGACACGCCTCAGCGACAACGCCCACGAATGCATCGGGTGGTTGTGCGCTCTTGAGCGTGAGATTGAAGGTGCCGCTATCATGGCTGCCAGGCAGAACCACCTATCCAATCCAATCCATTCAGCAGCAATCCATCAAGCAGCAATCCATCAAGCAGCAATTTACACTGTTAGTTACGAGACTCCAATCTCGCTCACAGATATACGATGGCATCGCGACTGACCTGAACCAACGGCAGCGATCCAAGAGCGCCAGTGTCGTTCGACTGCGAGCCCATGAGCTCCATCCAACGTGAGTAATCCGCCGCTTGATGCTGTCCTCCCAGCTTGGTGCCAACGATGGCGATCTCGCTCGAGCTGTCGTGCGTTCCAATGCGTTGTATGACTGCCGCATCACGAGGTCGAACGAGCACCATGTCCCCGGCCTCTGATTGCTCGTGCGACGGCTGCAGCTGCAGCGTTGTCGTGCATGGCGGTACGCGAATGACCGCCAGCTCGACATCGGTGTGATCGAGCGGCGATACCAGCTTGAGCGAGATGTCCGTGGGTTGCGGCTCGTCAGCGTCGAGGCACTGCCACACGCGATAGTGCGTCACGCCGAAGAAGCTTGGTGCCACGGCATCGACCTTACGAACGAGTGTCGCGGGTTCGTGCGCATTGTTCGTGGCGATCGAGATCACTTCGTATCCGTACACGACGAGGTCGATTTGACCTGCCAGACCACACGAGAGCGTCGTGTACTCGATGTCAGAGCGACATTCCAGCGACGTAGATGACGATGAATCATTGGTGGCTGCGGCACTCACCACGATGGCGAGTAGGAGCAGCGCCAGCGGCACCAACGAACGTCTGGCAGTCGACATTCGCGTTGTGTGGAGCGAGGTGCGCGTGCGCAGCGGCTGAGAGGGAAATGCGTCCTCGCTGCTGCTGCTGCTCGTCACTCATTCGTTTGCACGTGGGAACAGAAGAAATACATTGAATCCGCGAGTCGAATCGATCGATAATAGAACACACACACACAACATCAACATAGCGTCACATTGGCGATACTCACTCAAATACACGCAAAGCAAAATAGAATAATACTGTCGCAGCAGTAGGTGGTCGGCAGTCAGGCAGTCTACTCGGTGGCTATCTATCTACACATTCATGGGCGTTGTGACTCCGAGCCGGCTGGTATCGAGCGTGTAGATAAAGTCGGCGGCAATCTGGAGCTGCGCCAAGAGATAACCATAGACGTTGAAGCGCATCGATTCGTCGAGGAAGGTCTCAATGTAGTTGCTCTCGGTTTGCAACTTGGGCGGACTGGCGTGCATCACCATCAGGCAGAACATGGGCAACAGCTCGTCGGCGCCAAAGGTCTTGAGCATCTGCTTCAGCAGGTTCTCGATGCAAGTGCAGCAGCTGTACCAGTGGACCACGAAGAACGAATCAGCTTCCCACAGTGACCGCACGCGCACACACTCACACTCACACGATGATGCATTGTGGCGAGAGTGATTCGTTACGTACTCTTTGATGCAGTCGAGCTTCTGTTTCGGTGATTTGCAGTGCGTGATCTGTCGCAGAGCGGAGACCGCTGCCTGGAACGGCCGATCCTCGGTCGACGGTGTGAGGTCGAAGGCCGTGGCTTGGAGCTCGCGATCCGAGAGCTCGTGCATCTTGGGCCAGTGCTTCTGGTCGATGCCGCACAGCGACATGCGCTCGTCGAGCGTGAGCTCCGACAGCGTCTTGAGCTTTTGCGCAATCTTATGGTCCTTCTCCTCGAACTTGAGCGAGTGCAGTGAAAAGAGCGGTGCGTAGATGCGCGGCATCAGCGCCTCCTTGAGCGCCGTCGAGCAGTCCTCCTCGAAGATCGAATCGACCTTGAGCAGGCGTATGAGGAACGGCCCAGCGAGTGCGTTGCAAAACGACAGCACGTCGTCGATCGCCGACTCGTGCAGTTGCTCCGAGTGGCTCTCGTGCTTGTAGTCGTAGCACGCCGCAAAGATGCTGGCAAACTCGTGCACGGCCTTGCCCAATACATGGTGCTACAACCCGAAACGGTTGAGAAGGCGCTCGTCACATGGAGACGCAGGCTGTGGCGTACCTTGGATTGGAGGATCTCGAGCACCTCGACAAAGACCTCCTCGGCGCCATCGGCGATGCGCTTCTGCAGTGCCTTGTCCATTTGTTGCGTCTTGTCCTCGAGCGGATCAGGCTCGGGGATGCCAGCGGCTCGCGGCCGGCTGGCGGTGCCGTTCGCGTAGCCCTTGTTGAGCGTCGCGCGAAAGTACTCCCACTTGTCGCCTCGCAAGGTCGACAGCCGCATGACAGCGCCGCTGGCTTGAGCGGGGTCGCAGCGTGCCGGCAGCCGTTCCCACTTGAAGGCTCCTTCGGTCTGCAGGCACATGCCCGACTTCCAGTCGCCCGACACCTTGCCGTAAAAGATCCAGTTCGGATCGCCAGCGAAGCGGAGCGAGCCTGTCGATCGTGAAGGTAGTGAGCATTCGAGAGCTGACGCGTGCATGCGAGAGTGCGAGTGCATCCATACCCTTGCCGGACATGAGATTGCCCTCCCACTTGCCAAAGTACTCGGTGCCGCACGTCGTGACGAAGAAGCCGTGGCCAGCTCGGAGATCGTTCTCCCACATGCCGTAGTAGCGATCGCCCGTGAGGTAGATCGAGATTCCAAAGCCCTCACGCACGTACGCTCCCGAGGTTTGGTGGACGCGGAACTGTCCAACGTAGCGCTCGCCTCGCTCGTACACCATCGACATGGGGAAGGTCGGCTTGCCATTCTCCCAGCGCGCACTCATACGGTCGCCGGTCGAAAAGTACACCTTGCCCGGCCCGTTCATTTGGTCGTTCTCAAAGTGGCCCGTGAACTTGGTGACGAGCGTCTTGCCAGCGTACACCACCGAACCTGCTCACACGCACGACACCGACAGCTGTCATCTTTCGGCACGTTCACTTGCACCTCGCATACGACGTACCCTTGCCATGTCGCTTGCCGTCCTTCCACTTGCCCTCATAGATCTCTCCCGTGTGCAGCCGCAGCGTGCCGGTGCCGTTCTTGATACCATTCACAAAGTCTCCTTCGTACTTGTCGCCGTTCTCGCTCATAAACGTGCCATGCCCCCAAAACTTGGCGTCCTTCCAGCGGCCATCGTACACTGATCCGTCATCAAACTTGTACAGCAACAGGCGCTCGTTGGCAGACTGCTCGTTGGGATCCGAACGACGCTACTCGATCGACAAGCGCATGAGCGTTAGTCAGTTCGGCTGGCGTCTGGCGCAAGCAATGGGTGGACACTATTCCATACCAAGATGCGCAACACGTAGGTGCTCCAGAGCGACACAAAGTATTCGGTGTCTGCTTGCGAGGAGGTGTGCAACTCGAATTGTTGCGTCGGCGTGAGAATCCTGAGTGCGTTGGATTTGATGGTGCGCGTCTCGGGTGCGCGCGGCTCCTCGACCTTGCTGCTAAAGAAGCTGCGCTTGACCGGGCGCTCGTTCTTGGGCTTCTCGACCACGAGCACGTCGACCACAGTCGAGTACAGCCACGTGTGCTCGAGGATCAGCGGCTCGACGAGGCGCTTATCCTTGGTCCAGCACAATACATCGTCGAACAAGAGTACCATGCCCGTGTTTCCAGTCGAGTGATCGACAATCTGATGATGACGACGACGATGGTAATGATGCCATATGTGTGAGTGCGATCCTGACACGAGCGTGCAGATGCAAGTGGTAATGGTGGTGGAGAGGTGGTCTACCTCGGTCGTCGTGACAAGCTTGTGAGCAAGCTGTAGCTGTTGTTCGAGACCGACCGTCTCTTTGGCAGCATCGAGCACGGCCTTGGGGATCTTGTCGGCAAAGACGTCGTTGACTCCTTCATAGTTGTCGCGAATATCAAGCTGCCGAAAGTTCTTGACCACGCTCGAGTCAGAGACCGATGCTACACCGAATGGACGTCAAATCTTGGTTAGCAAAGGCACATTGTACGCGAGAGAGAACAGGAGCGAGAAGGTGTGAAGCGTACGCTTCAGAGGATCAGGCAGAGGTGCTGAAGGCTTGGCGCCAGAGTCATCGTCTCCAAAGAGGCTCTGCCGAGAGACACCAAGGCTAGCACGAAGATCAACCTACACTCACACGCGAGCTTGTTAACTTGATGGAAATCAACGTGCTGCAAGGGGAGAGCACGCCCCATACCAATGAACTGGTGGCGCCTGCACTTGGCAGTGTCGACGAGATGGGAGTCGTGTCGCGTCCTCTTCGAGAGTTGCGTTGCACACCGCGTGCTAGCGTCAGCGTACGACTCATCGAGCTGCCGAAAATGTCCTCGCCGATCGTGTCGTCGACCTGCGCTGGCACGACGGCTGAGAGTGACAGTGCTCGCGAGAGCTCGGGTCGCAGTGGCGAAGTATCAGCAGAGAACTCGAGTGGGTGCGTCGACACTGGCTGAGGAATGGTGAGCGGCGCCGAGGCGGCCTCGGCCAGTGGGTGCAATGACGATTGCGCTGGCGAGGCGGCCGGCGTGCTCGAGGCGCTGCCAGTGGTAGTAGGAATGTCGGTGGCGATGGCGGGCGACTTTGAGTCGTCCTCGCGCGACTTGAGCCAACTCATGTCGTCGTCGTCATCGTCTCCGAACAATGGCGGACGTGCAGGCGATGGATGCGTGACGCTCTTGCGCTTGATGTTGAGCGTCACGGTCACACCAGCATTGTCGTCCAAGAAGCTCGTGACGCGTTTGCGCATCTTGGTGTTCGAGGAGCCGAGCGAGCTCGATAGCGATGACGCTGCTGCAGGTATGCCGCTAGCACCTTCGGGTGCATCGATCGCTCGCGGTGACGTCGGGAACAGGCTCTCGACCTCCTGGCCGTCGGTGTTGCCAGCGACAACTACGACCGACGCGTGTGCCTTCTTGCGCCAACTCGTGCCGCTGTTGTTGCCACCTTGCAGCAACTCGGGAGCCGAGCTGGCGCCCGTTTCAGAGGCGCTCGTAGCTGCAATACGGCGCGGCGATGCGACCGGCGAGCGGGCGTTTGGCTTCTCGAGCTCGGTGGCAGTGGCCTCGACCGCGATGGTAGGCACCGCCGCAGACGCACCATCAGCACTGCTACTTCCAGCTGGCGTGCTGGCAGGTCGTGCGACTGGCAGATCATCATTCAAGAGTGCCGAGTCTGGCGTGACACTCGAGTCGGTGCCCTCTTGCGATACGACATCGACCTGGAACACTCCCTCGTCGCTCTCGGTGAGCTGCTGAATGTAGTACGTGAGCGTTTGCGTGTGTTGGATGCGCGTATGCGACTCGTCGTGCGAGCTCGAGATCGACGGAGCGTTCGAGCTCGGAAGCGAGCCACTGCGCTGTCGCGTGTGTCGTGTGTGTCTCGAGCCATCTTCACTGCTCGAAGAGGTGGCAGACGATGAGCTCGCGAGCAGTTGATGCTGCTGTTGCTGCTGCTGCTCTCGGAGCGCCACATCGAGTCGGGCTCGAACGCGCTCCTCGACCTGGGCCTCGAGAGACGCCTCCTTGCTCTTGTGCAGCTGCTCGCGCTGCTCGATCTCGACTTGTTTGGCTTGGAGCTCACGGTTCTTGGTCTGGAGCTCGTGCTGCTGTCGCTGCAGTTGCTCGCGCAGTTGTGCAAGCTCTCGGGCTTGTTGTTGTAGTTGTTGATCGTGCTGCAGTCGCTCTTGTGCCACTTGATGTTCGAGCTCGTTGATTCGCGATTGGGAGGTCGAAGCTGTTGCTGGTTGGTCGGTATTGTTGCCATCATCATGGTGCTTGTGATCGGGAGTTGAATTCGACTGATCGAACGATGGAGGAGTCTGTGATGATCCATCGACGGTCGCAGGAAGCGTGGACTGCACGGCGACGCTTTGTACTTGGATCGGAGGTGCTGGTGTTGGTGGTGTCGGTGGCAGTGCGGGAGTCGTCGACGACGACGACGACGAGGGCATCGGCAATGGCGCCGAGGACTTGGGCGTAGATGGTGCGGACGACGTCGAAGCACCGGCCTTGTGTGCTGGCGGCAATGGCGCCATGTGGCTCGGAGTCTTCACTGCGATGGATGGCAGCTGATCAGTGCTTGATGCTCGCGCAGGCGACGAGAACGGGCTGATGCCTGCATCGTCGATATCATCGAGTACGCTCGAGGCGACGCGTCGCTTGCGCGATGCAGCACCGTCGTCGAAGAGGTTGACGCCATCGTCGTCGTCATCGTCGGCGCCAAAGATGCTGCTCGGGCGAGCGAGCAACGTCGAGGTCGGAGACTTGACTTGCTCCAAGAGAGTGTCGACAGAGCGCCAGCCCATCAACGATGATGATACGGGAGCGAGCAGAGGGTCTCGAGGTGTGGAGCTCGAGCCCGACGACGACGACGTCGTTGCTGTCTCCCCTCCTGATGATGATGGTGCTGCCGCTGCCGCGTTCGGTATCGACATGGCAGAGGAGGCAGCTGGCAGCTTGCTACCTCCACCTCCACTACCACTACTACTGCTCAAGTGAGCGTTGGATGTAGTAGTCTTGTACGTCGATGGAGTCTTGGGCTTGACCGAGAGTGGATCGTCCCATGATTCATGGTCATCCGCCATGGTCTAGCCGCACACGCACAAGCAAGCGAGTACAAACACAAATAGCGTAGTGTTCTAGTGCTATCCACAGGTGAGATAAAGAGAGTATCTCGTCAGGAGGCAGAGAGAGAGAGAGATATAGATGCCTCCTCGAGCGAGCTGGTTGATGGTGGACAGGTGCCTGTGTGTGCGTGTGCGTGCGCGTGAGCGAGGGAGAAGAAGCGAATGAACGAGAGACAGCAGCACCACGAACAGTAGAAGAAGCTCGGAGACCTTCGATCTTTCTGACCTCGATGATGATGGCGATGTTCGATCGATTGACAATCTCTCAGACTATTCAAGCCGCCCCCCTTGAGAGCATCAAGAATCAAGAGTGAATATTGCGATCGAGATCGAATCATCAAGTGGATTTAATCAAGTCAATGAGGCGCCATACGGCGCTCGCTGGTTGGAGAGAGCGAGGCACGAGCCGGAAGCCAATCGACGTCGAAGGTCTGCGCGAGCAATCGGTCGGATGGTCCGGTACAACGCGAGCTTCTACTCACAAGCGCCACGATACATCACCGACCTGTTGACAGACACGATCCTATCAGTGACGTTTCTTTGCAAGTGGGTTGAGCTCAGTTGGCGAGAGAGAGAGAGAGAGAGCACGTACATGTAGGCAGCTTGGGCGTAGCACGAGTTCGAGTAGGTACGATTGTCGCAGCCACACACGGGCGAATAGATCAAGGGGCAGAACTGAGGTGCCACGACGCACGTTCCAGGAGCCACACACTTGGGTGTGTCGCAGAAGCTATCGGCCTCGGTGCAGTCGTTGTTGCTCTTGCACTTGGTGGCTGTGCAATGAGGCAAAGATGGATGCAATGTCAATGTTCGCTCGATCGAGGCATGGATTGACTCAGAGGCGTATACGTACGACAAGCTCCATATGCTTGAACCGAGACCTTGTTGGATTGTGCCTCGCACTCGTTACCGTAGGTGTTGCCATCGCAGCCACACACCGGAGCATACTATCCAATCCAATCCAATCATCAATCATCAATCCAATCCAAACATCAATCCAATCATCAATCCAATCCAATCATCAATCCAATCATCAATCCGATCCAATCATCAATCAATCATCAATCCAATCATCCAATCCAGCATTCGTGAGTGTGCCACCAACGGATGGAAGTGTGGGCACTCGTTCTCGACGTACGATGAGAGGGCAGATCTGAGGAGCACCATCGCATTGGCCAGTGCCTCCGCACGTTCCAACGAGGTAGCGGCAGTACTGCACGACCGCGAGCGCCATCAGCGTGCACGCACGCACGCATTCCACCATATCGTACGACGATGATATCGTACCTGTCCCTTGGCACACGTGGATGAAGAATTGCACGTTCGAACAGCTACATCCATCGATAAGATCCGAGCACGATTAGGAGTGGCGCGCACGTGTGGCTCTGATGATTGGATGCGACTCGATACCATCGCACGGGCCTCGATACAAGACAGACGTTCCGTTGGCAGCTGCGTGGCACGGGTTGGAATACGTGACGTAATCGCAACCACATGTCGGCGAGTACTGTACGTTGTATCGATTGAGTCGATTGGATATCCATCCAATCAATCGATACGTGTACGTGCGTGTGCCAGCGAGCCTAACGGACCTCCTTGGTACAAATGGTCGGAATCGGCTCACACGAGCCCAACGATCCCGAACCCGAGTCACACACGCCGACTACATTGGATACGACTCTCACGGTGAGCTTGCTGCCATCATCGTCCACGGATGGATAGCGGCTCGCGTTTGGTGTGGCTCGGAGGGATGGATGGATACCTGGTTGTCGACAGTACTGCGTCGACGAGCCGCAATCGCTCGAACGAGCGCACGGCTTCGGCGGCGTCATCTGCGCGACCGCGATCGATACCATGATCAATGCCACGAGCATCACCAATGCTCGCATGCTAGAGACGTTGTTGCTGTTGCTCATCTTGGGCTCAACGAATGAAGAGGCAGGCAAGGAGGGAGGAGGTGCAGCGAGGGCGCGGGCAGGAAGGCAATGCCGTCAATATCGGCAGCATCAGCTGTGTATTGCGGCACCACAATCGCGATGGCTGGACGGATAGATAGGAACGATGGCAGGCCTGGAGCTTAGGCCGTGACCGTCAAGGCATACTGGCACGCACCAGACACTGCGAGGATCGAGAGCTGCCAGCTCTCGGCTCCGGGAGCGTTGGCCGTGAACGTGAGCGGGGTCTTTCCGGCAGCGATCGGTTGGTTGACGGCCTCGTTCGTGACTCCGGTGGAGGACTGGACCGCCCGGGGGCATCAACGAGGGACACGCACATGACCCATCAATCGCTGGCAAGTGTAGACAGCGGCAGGCGAGCGTACCTTGTACGAGGTATTGACGACACACGAGCCGCTGGTTGCCGACAGTGCCAAGGTGAATTGGCCTGCAAGGACCTTGTACAGCACGCCAAGACCAGCCGATAACTCGCCAGTGCTCTTGGCATTCACGTTGATGGGGTTCACTGGCTCTGTGATGCGATTCAGATCGATCAATCAACCAAGCAATACGATGGACCGCGCACGCTGAGATCGCTTCGTGCAGCAGTTAGAACCTTCGATGAGCTGGATATTGTAGGAGCACGAGCCGACCATTGCTCGGTATCCAAGCGAGCAGCGATCTGCTGGCTTCAAGTACGGAAGGTTCATCGTGTTGAGGACGTACGGAGCGCCACCAGCGCTCACAGAAGCCGAGTCGAGTATCTCAGTGTTGCAATACAGCTGCAGTGTCGCATGTCAGCAGCAGCCAACCAGCCAGCCAGCCAGCCAGCCAGCCAGCCAGCCAGCCAGCCAGCCAGCCAGTCAGTCAGCCAGCCAGTCGTCCACATCGCTAGGAACCTACCCGAACAGCCAATTCGCAGCTACCCTGCGTGGCCTGCAAGCTCACGGCGAACTGCGAGCTGTTCTGATTGAGCACAATGTAGTTGGCCGAGATCCACTCCGGCAACGATCCAGCGAGAGTCTTGCCGAACTCCAGCGAGATCGGAGACTCTGCATCGTCACCACGATGAACAAGAGGATCGAACTCGTGATCAGCAGGCCATTCGATCGGTTGGTCGAGCGTGAGGCCGCAGATATCAGGATGGTACCGGAGATTGCGAGTGCTTTCACGGGACACGACGAGTTGCGAGTCGCGAGCGTCGCCGTGTAGACGCCCGAGTACTGGCCAGTGTATGGCGATTGGTTCCACACGACAGTGTCATCCAAGCGTGCCTGACTGATCTGTTGACCATGAATCGTGAGCCACGAGCCACGAGGCGCTTGGATTGCATCGATATGATACGATGCAGCATCGTACAGTCTGGCTTCCTTTAGGTCCCTTGACCGACATATCAACGACACAGTTCGGTACGCCATTCGGACTGAACTGAATAGCAAACGAATCCGTGTTGTTGTGCACGATCTACAGCACGGCACGGCATGGCATGGCACGAGTGAGCAGCTGAAAGCATCGTGTGTGTATGTCGAGAGAGAGAGAGAGAGAGAGAGAGAGAGAGAGAGAGAGAGATGCCACATACCGTGAACGACAGGCGCGTCGTGCTAGTCACGGTACCAAAGTACGGCGCCCCACCGATCTCGAGATCGATGCCATTCACCACATGAATCGTGGCAATGATGGAGAGCAAGAGAAGGAGCAAGACGTTGAGTGGAGCCATGGCGACGGGAGTGGAGGTCGGCGGGGAGCGCGGGCAACAACACAATGCACTTGCGGCACTCGGACCTTGAGAACCTATCAATCAGTCAATATGACTCGGACCTTGAGAACCTATCAATCAATATGAATCGGACCTTGAGAACCTATCAATCAATATGACTCGGACCTTGAGAACCTATCAGTCAATGACGCGAACCTATCAATCAATATGACTCGGACCTTGAGAACCTACCAATCAATATGACTCGGACCTTGAGAACCTACCAATCAATATGACTCGGACCTTGAGAACCTACCAATCAATGACTCGGAGCTTGAGAACCTATCAATCAATGACTCGGACCTTGAGAACCTACCAATCAATGACTCGGAGCTTGAGAACCTATCTATCAATGACTCGGAGCTTGAGAACCTATCTATCAATCAATGACTCGGACCTTGAGAACCTATCTATCAATCAATGACTCGGAGCTTGAGAACCTATCTATCAATCAATGACTCGGAGCTTGAGAACCTATCTATCAATGACTCGGAGCTTGAGAACCTATCTATCAATGACTCGGAGCTTGAGAACCTATCTATCAATGACTCGGAGCTTGAGAACCTATCAATCAATGACTCGGAGCTTGAGAACCTATCTATCAATGACTCGGACCTTGAGAACCTACCAATCAATGACTCGGAGCTTGAGAACCTATCTATCAATGACTCGGACCTTGAGAACCTATCAATCAATGACTCGGAGCTTGAGAACCTATCAATCAATATGACTCGGACCTTGAGAACCTATCAATCAATGACTCGGACCTTGAGATCCTATCAATCAATGACTCGGACCTTGAGAACCTATCTATCAATGACTCGGAGCTTGAGAACCTATCAATCAATGACTCGGAGCTGTCGCGCACCGACAGACACCGCGCACAACCATCGTTGTCAACTCTTCATTGCTGTCGTCGCCCTCTCCAACCCCACGCACCCATCCACTCCTTCCCTCACTGGCCCACTGGCCCACTGACCCGCCCGCCCACCCAGCGAGCCAGCTGGCTATTCAATCTTCCAAGCCAGAGAGCCACCAGACCGAACCTCCTCGCTCGTTCGCTCCCACTCTCGACATACCACATTTCGCATCAAGTGTCCCACATCTCTCTCGATCCTCCAGACCAACACCAACACCAACACCAACACCATAGACATCAACGATGCATCATGATGAGAGCGAAGCCAGTGAGCGTGAACGTAACATTACGATATGGACTCGATCCGACGCGAATCACTCGGCGCGTACCGAGCTGGTCGAGCGCCTCGAGGACATGTTCGCGACGGTGCGCGTTCGGTTGCCTCGCTCGTGGGCCAAGCGACTGAAGGTCGACGCCGCTGCGCGTATGTGTGATCGAGATCCCGCTCGCACATATTGAGCCCACGTGTCGTATCCACGAGTGATTGATATGCGTCGTGTGGTTGCGTCATGTCGTAGCAACGCATGAGACGAGCGAGCCGAGCCCAGAGCCAGGCACCGACGACCTTCGTGTCTACGAGCTCATCAGCAAAGGTATCTACCAATCGATCTATCAATCGATCATTGGAAGATCGAATCAACGGCTTGAGATACTGACTATACAACGACGACCATCAAGATTCGCGCGTTCGGCTGTCGGTTGCACTGTTCTCGAACGATGGAATCCTCGACATCATCGATGAGGCACGAAGCGAGCATGCGACCAACCCTCCTTCGATGTGGATCGTGTGTTGATTGGGTTGGATTGAATCATGACTCTGATCGTTCTCGTGTGCGTGTGTGTGGTTGAATGCTCGACAGACATGCGGTACCGATGCGTTGCAGTTCACTGAGAACTCGGGCAATGTCGCTGGCACTTCAATGTACGTGCGTGAGTGTGTTCGAACGATGGCCATTCTTGCTCGATCACGAGAGCCACTGACACGCCAAGCAGGTACCAGAAGGTGCTCCAATTGGACCCATCGATCATACCAGACAACGTCCATGGCTTCGTGGTGTTTCTACAGAGCGGCGATGCTCCTCTCGAGTCGTGCGAGCTCGCGTGCTCGAGGCTGTCGCCACTACCGAGCTCATCGAGTGCTGGAAGTGGGTTACTTCCGTCTCCGAGAGGAGCCACTGGTGGATTACTGCCATCCCCGAGAGGAGGCTGCTCCGGAGGTGGTAGTGGCAGCAGTGGAACCTGTACCACTGCTACTGGCGGAGTGCTGCTATCGCCACGAGGAGGAAGTGGTCGACCCTTGAGCAGCGGTCCAATTTCGACCGCGACCATGACGGCGACTGGTACACAGAGTTACCTCGAGACAACGCATGACACGACGAGACGCACGACTCGCGAGATGCAGCGCAATCAAACGTGCTTGATCTCGATCGAAAAGCAGCGCCAACACAACTACCTGTGGTTCATGTATGACACCATGTGCCAACTCGTCGAGAACTCGGTGGCCACTCATGCCGAATGATCAATGTAGGTTCACCAAGACATCAGAAGGCGAGTGGAAGCAGCAGTTGCTGCGTCACGCATTCACGGCCAGCAACGCAATCAAGTACGCCGATCCAATATTGGCGATTGTGAGTGCTCGCCAATGCTGACACGTGCGTTCGTGTGCTCGTAGAGCCAAGGAGATCATTTCGTTCTACTCGCATGTACCATTGTCACCAACGATCCATCCGCCGATTCTGATCGTCGTCGAAGCCACGTTCGAATTCGAGGTCGTGATTCTGCCGTTCGATCGATTGCAATTCCTGTACGCACATTGCTGCTGATCGCACGTTGCAATCGTGACACTGACGTGCAATTGCTACCGCCGTTAATGGATGTAGCGGCACGCCCAAGGTAAACCGCAGTGCTGCGGTCTCGAGCAACGTCTATCGAATGATGACGCAGTTGCAGCCTTCGTCGAGCTCCTCCTACCAGACCCTCGCGTTCGTCATGCGTCCAGTCGAACACCCGAGCGTTCCTGGGTCGTTCGACCCAACGGCTCCTGTCGTTGGCTCGGTTCGACTCGAGTGCGCGACCGAGAACTGGAGCAACGAAGTGCCGTTGTTGGCATCGCCGGTGCAGTTGCTCTTGTCGATGAGCTCGCGCGCCAACATTCACGCGCCGTTCTCGAGGAAGCGCCCTGATGGTGCCTGGCATGCGAGACTCTCGCCCATGGTACTGTAGCAGCAAGAGACGCCGCATTGATCCGAGTTTGCTTCGTGCCGCCTAATGCATGCGTTGGCTGTACAGGAGGTCCCAGGGAGCGCGAGAACCAGCACGCTGCGAGACATTAGCCACATTACCAAGCTCTTTTCGTGGCAAACGCCGACTGGAGTGCGAGTGACGGTACTCAAGGCCGTGAACATCAACAGTACGCGAGCAACCTCGAAAGTGAGCATACCTGGTTCAAACCACTTACTTACTCGTAAATGATGCGAGCAGAGGGCCGCGATTATGGAGTTGTGATCAAGTTCAACGGCGTCGAGTATGCAACGATACCAACTCGCGTACGTTTCAAGCAGAAGCAACGAGCGAGCAAGCGAAGGCTCTCGCACCTGTACTCAACTCATTGGTCCCGACAACAACAACAGATGCTACGTACTGGACATGATGGCATCTGGGAGCGGGAGAACAGCTTCGACTTGTACGTGGCCTCGCGTCTATCTCTCGCTTGAGAAAGTCGCTATTGGCACTGACTTGGTGTACCCTCTCTTTCGCAATCTACTTGCAGCACTCTCGATGCTCTCTGGAGCAAGCACTCGCTCATCTCGCTCGAGTTGTGGGATCGATCCAAGAGCAAGCTCGTGTATGTAGCGTGGCATGCAAGCTCTCTCTCTCTCTCTCTCTCTCTCTCTCTCTCTCTCTGTCTCTCTCTCTCGTAACGTCGCTCATTCTCGATATCATCCAAATGGCATTCATGTTTAGCGGCACGTTCTCGTACGATCTCGCCAAGTTTCGACTGCCGTTCTGTGGCAGCCTGCTGCTGCCCGACTCGGGCCAAGTACAACTCGTGGCGTGTATCGATCTCTTGCAACACAACATGCCGATCGCTGTGTAATCATCACCAACGCAACACTGACTACCGACCGCCTCTCTTTCCATCATCGTCGTACGACGCACTGTGCAGCAAATGTGTGAAATGTACATCATACACAACGAGAGATCGTTGTTGGCGCTTTACTATTGGGATGTTGGTGTCGTTGTCGACAGCTCGACGAAGTGATACGCTTGTGCGGTGTCCTGTCGACCGCTGACCAACAGCAGCGTCAGTTGTTGAGCCAGCACGAGCAAGTGCTCGCGAAAGGTGGCGGCACCACGATCGAGAGCCGCCTCGGCCTTTGTCGGCAAGGGCGGCGCTCCGGGACAATGGTTGGTCTCGAGCAGCCACAGCCGGCCGGTCTCGTCGGGTAGCAGATCGTGAGCCAGAAGCGCAAAGTGATGCCACGGATGGTGGCAGGAGGCGGCCGTGTCGTCGTACTGCTCTTGATGCAGCGAGCGGCACAGCGTCAGCTCGTGCTGCTGCTGCTCAGTGTCGTCTGCAGACGAGGGCAGCGGCAGCATCACTCGCTGCATGAACTCGGGTATAGCTGCGAACGAGCGTGCCAAGGCAGCGATCGCCTCGGAGTGTGCAGCACGTTCGTGTGGTAACCGAGCGGCCCAAGCTCGTAGAGTATCGAGTAGCAGATCGGCCAGGATGCGTCGGTTGTGCACCCTGCCTCCGCCGTTGGTCACCTGCGCCTCTCGATCGCGCACGTCGTGGTTGTACGGCGCCTCGGCGAATCGAACCTCGTAGCGGTCGTAGAGGAACACGCGCCCTCGAACCACCACGACGAACGTGCGTATGTGAAGCTTGTGCAGCGTTGGTGCGCCACTGCACTCGTCGTGAGCAATGGCTGGCTCGTTCCACTCGGGCATCGAGAAGTCGGGGATCGGCAGCAGCAGTGGGTTCGACACGAAGGCCTGCAGTGCCCAGCCAGCGATAGATTCCGAGCGCTCGTCGAGCATCGGCAGTGCCTCTTGCATCTCTTGGTCGCGTTCGACGTGGTCGGCGATCTCCGACACGCTCGTGACAAAGTGCACATCGACCGCGCCGCTGGCACCGTCGCGCTTCAGCACCCAAGCACGAGCGCGCCGAGACGTGTGATCTGCTGCAGCAGCAGCCGCGTCCGTATCGAACTGCGCCGCGAGGTGTTGGTCGTGCCACACGTCGTGGTCCCACGAGAAGACCAGCGTTCGCGGGCATACTGCGTGCTCGTGCGGCATCGAGCTCGACCACCGACCCAACGCCACCTTGGACTCGAGGTGCCAGTAGAGCGACGACTTGTCAGCGACGGCAACGAGGCGCCGCGGCTGCTCATCGCCGCATTTCTTGCCGTACAGCACGATGGCGCCAAAGGCTGCGTCTTCAATCAGCGCTCGGGCGCCACCATACGCGTAGTGCGAGTGGTCCTCGATCTCGATCGAAGCGGCCGCATCGAAATGGCTTGCGACGTGTTGCGCACCGAATCGCTGCTCATCGCGCAGTAGTGCCTCGTGGAAGATCGAGTCCCATCCTTCACGAATGGCGAACACCAATCGAAGAGACGACGGTGATTCTCCGTTCGCCATTGTGGTTCGTGTGCTCCGAGCAGGCTAGAGAACGAGAGCTATCCGTCGATCGAAGGAGCACGTACCACCAAGCGAGCAAGCAAACGAATGGTCTGGAAGGAAGAGTAGGCAAGAACAGTAGAGAGCGTTCCCGCCAAATCGCTGTTCTTGTCCTTCCTTATTCCTTCGATTGTTGTATCATCGCCCGCTCGCTCGCTCGCTCTCTCGCTGTCTGATGGCTGAGCTCCATCCACCGACCATCCAACAGACCCTCCTCCAGTACGGCATCCATCGATGAGCCCCATTACTTGTTGTTTCATCGAGCAGCACCTCACCGTTTCCCCCCTGGCTACATACAGAGCGGCCGAGGCGGTTGGGATGCTGTTTGGCCTCGATGCTCCACATCGCGAACTCGCGAACGACGACACAAGCTCGAAGCCTCTCTCGAAGCGCCAAAAGACAGCGCTATTGAATCTACCTGGGCTGCACTCGCTAGAACAGGTGCGCATTTGTGCGTCGGACGCCTCGATGCCGCCGTTGCTGTTGCTGGATGGACACTACGATGCGTTGCCTCTGTCACTGGTTCGTTCGTTCGAGCTCGCTCTCGCACCACTTTCGGCCCCGCGACCTCACTCGCGGTGATATTCCGTGTGTAGTGGGAAGCGCTGGCACAAGCCGAGAAGATGGGAGCCACAGTATCGACAGAGAAGCTTGATGGGCTCGTTGTACAAGTGAAGCCGCCGCCGCCGCTGCAGACGATACCGCACCTCGATGCGCCCGAGAGCACAGCCAAGGGCGCGTCGCTGTTACCTCCGCGGCCACCACTCGAGCCAACCATTCCTCCAAACGACCCGTACCTACAACAACAATGGTACCACTCTCTTTCCAGTTGCTCGCAAGATGAGGAGCCCGACTAATTCGATCAAATACGCGAGGCCCAAGACGATACGACAGTGCAGCTACGCTCAACGGATGCCTCGTGAGGTCCAACATGGCAAACAGATCGTGTACTGGCTTCAATCATGTCCGAGAATGCATAGCAATCAAGCGCTGGACCTTGGATGCTGGTTGAGGTGCGGTACTCTGCAATGTCACGGCAGATACACGAGTGACTCACTCGCGATGCTCGACTCGTACAGCTCGCAGCTATCTATACCACTCGTGGTGCTCGTGGCGATCCCTGGCGATCTTCAGATACCAGATCTCGAGTCAGCGACGTTCACGACATCGACCGATCGAGCACAGTCGCTCTTCATGTTGGCGCTCGTGGAGCTGCGCGAACGACTCGCTGAGCTCGCGATACCGCTCGTGAGCTTCGTTACGGTCGATGTGGTCGAGCTGGTTACGACATGGTGTGCCGAGAGTCAAGCACACCTGCTGTTGACCGATGACTGCCTCACGATTCGTAACGCCGCATGGACCAAGGCAGTGGCGCAGCGAGTCTCATGTGGCTTCTACAGCATCGATAGGTAGGTACCTCCTCCTCCTTACACTGCGCGGTTCGGCTCATTTAGCTGACTGATTGAACCATCGATATGATGCTGCTCAGTAATCACTTGGTGCCATTCCGATACTCGCAACAACTCAACTTCGAGCAGCGTAAGCAAGGTCTCATTCGCCATCTGCAAACGATGGCGCAGCAGTACAAGACACAACCTCTATGCAGCTCGGCGATCACGGCGACGACTACAACAACAACAACCACAACGACACCACTCTCAGTATTACCGCAACGAAGTACTATCGACAAGAAAGGACACTCAATGACTCGCAAGATCGGCAGATCGATATCGAATCTCGTGAGCGCACTCGATACCGAACCACTGACATTGGGCGCTCCACCGGCGAGAGCCATCC
>Ga0209935_1003122_pt1 | contig 17885 bp, 27 predicted proteins | sample ThiBio_1000_plan_2_FD_183958 | JGI IMG/M metagenome (GOLD analysis project Ga0209935, IMG submission 183958) | Wastewater bioreactor microbial communities from Cape Town, South Africa - Thiocy_cont_1000_plan (SPAdes) | ecosystem: Engineered > Bioreactor > Thiocyanate-remediating >... | reverse complement strand
TCCTCCATGGACAAGTGTCGGAGTTAATTCGCAAGTGAGAGCCGGCGTCGGATCTTGCTGCTGCTGCTGTTGCTGCAGTTGCACAAGAGATTCGGAAGCCAAACGGGCTAGCATCAGGGGAGCAGAGCCCACCGACGATGAGCGAGCTACCGTAGCGGCGGCCGAGGAGCACGGTCGTGGAACCTCGATCTCGTGGGTCGTAGGCACCGCGTATCGATCGCCAGGCGACGAGCAAGTAGCGGGGCAACTACTGTGCAGCGCATGGGACGAATGGATACGCCAGACGAAACCCAAGCTATCGGACGGCGGCGCGAGAGAGACCGTCTCGTTGTCGGGTTGTTGGTTGAGGATACGCCTGCGGTTGCGGCAGTCAAACTCTTCGGCCGCTCGCATATTGCTTCCAGTTGGTGCTTTCGATGTTAACAAACTCGATGTGTGTTTTCGCACCGAGCTGCAGCGGCCGGGCAAATCGGATTCTGATTTGAGTCGGACTTGGGGCGAACGGAGCAAGAGGCGCGCGCGACTTGCGACGAAGGAGGTATAGAGAACAACAACAGAAGCACGCCACGGCAAGCTGGCGCACGAACACGGTTGGTGCGCGGTGGATCGGAGATAGCGGTCGGGCTTTAGGAGCAACACACACGCACACTCTCCGACGCGACAGGCGAGCTATCACTCCGTCCAACTTTTCTGGCGCAGTAGCGCGTCGTTGGTGCTTCTCGTCCTCGTGGAGGACGGAGTTAGATGTGTGACGTCGTTTAGTTGATGTGCTTGTGCAGCGTTGGGTTTGTACAATGGGTAACGCGAGAGGAGAGAGAGGCGCTAGGCGATAGGGCTTGGACAGAAAGGGTACTGGCTGTTTGGGTTGGACTTGTTCGATGGCGTTGGATCGACGTATGGGCGCAAGATCCTGCGGCGAGCGTTGATGAACCAGTTGTTGATCTATTGAGCGTGTGTACCCGAGCGGAGGCGCATATCGATACGTGGTGTGCGTTCGTTTGTTAGGTGCGTGCACGAACGGAATAGAGCAGCGCGCGCGTTCGCTGCATCGTGCATCGACGTACCTGAACCTTGGACAATCCCGTGGCGTGCATAAGGGCAGCCTTCTCCCTCTCGTCTGGATAAGGTTTGTCGGCGTGCTCCACGAGCCAACGGAATAGAACTTCGGTGGCATGCTTGGGCAGCGACGAGCGACGCTCGCGCTTCTTCTTGAGTGGCTCGAGCAGCGGGCGCAGGAGCGCATACAGATGTTGCGACCGCTCGGCAGCGGAGGTTGTTTGGCCGACGGCGGGCGAGGTATAGATTGGCTCGTTGAACGTGGCCGGAGGCCGTGAGGGCTGTGGCCACGACGGCGGATAGTCGCACTCGCGCGGTAGAGGCGGCTCTTGCGCGAAGGCGTGCTGAGGATAGTGCGGTGGCAGTGAGATGGTAGCGCGCAGACGATAGTACTCCTCGTCGGCGCCATCGTCGTCCTCATCGTCCTCGTGGTCGTGGAAGGTGTGAGCGACATAGGAAGGAGGCTGAGAGGTTCGGCGGTGGCCATCAGCGTGGGCGAGGGGGATCGCAAGGTGCGGTTGTTGTTGCGGTTGTGGCAGCAGTGGCAGTGGCAGCGGCGGAGCTATTTCGGCTGCTGTGCCATAAACGAACGCGCAGTCGATACAGCAGGAGCCCACATACATATCAGCTCCATAGATAGAGCGCGCACAAGGCAAGCGAGACACGTACGATGAAGTCGTTGTGGAGGTGTGGGTAGCGCTCCAGGGGGGCTAGAGGGCTGTGGAGGGCACTCGATCCGCGGCAGATGGATCCGTGATGCAGTGGTCGTCGCTGCGTACGGCTGTAAGAATGACGATGTTGGGAGACGCTGATGGCGGTTCGACTGGTGTGTTGAGTACGAGGATGGCTCGGCCGCATGCGGTTGCGGAATGAGGGGCGGCAGACTCCTCACCGCAGCAGCGGCGGCGGTACTGTGGCACACCGCGGCTTGCTGCTGCATCTGCTTGGCGCCGCCAGCGAGCTTCGGCGGCTCTCCAAAGCTCAGCACAAGTGGCTCAATGTCCCGCAGAGAGGGTTTCGTGTCGTGGTATGGGGGCGAGGTTAAACTTGTGCTTGGCATGGAGGAAGAGGGAGCGCAGACAAGCGACGGCGGCTTGATGTCTCGCTCGGCCTGCAGTGGCAGGTGATACGCGTGATAGCGCGCACTTGGCGCGTCGCCACTCAGCGTCTCGGCTGGCTCGTTGATGGCGAGGCTCTTTCCCTGGCAGAGTTGGCGCGGTCACTCGTGAGATGTGGAAGGACGTGTGACTCAAGCGAGTGACCGAGTGAGCGCGCCTCGTACCATTGCCCAGGCCGACGACGAAGGAGAGGACTGCGATGGAGAAGGAGACGGCACAGCAGAGGCCATTAAATTATTAGAGCACGAACGATCGTCGGCGTACACGAGACACACACCATACACTACGAAGCACTGGACACAATGCACGCCAGCCACACGACCAGCAACACGGCCAGTAACACAGACAGTCACACAGCCACACACAGGGGCAGCGCTGCAGTACTCGATGAAGGGAGGAGAAGAGAAGACGACGTGTTCGGTCGTACTTTCCCTATTTTTGGCTCTGGAGGCTGCCCAATCAGCGGGTTCTAGCACGATGCCTGCTGTCGCTACGTCGTCGGGCTTTGAGGCAGAAGATTGGAAAGCTAATAATGAGTGGGTGGGTGGTATCAACGAGGTGATGCGGTTGGTGTTCGAGAGACTGCTCCCGTGTAGAGGTGGTGGGCCAGCACGAGAGGAAGAAGAGGAGGCAGTAGCGTGCTGGGTAGTCGAACGCTCTCGCGTTTAATAATGTTCAGATCAGATCAGATCAGATCAGCGTAGGTAATTTTGGTGGCAGTGGCGCTGGAGAGATATGGAGCGCGCGCGCAAGGCACTGCTACAGCAGTGTAGCAACAGTACACCTCCATTGGTAGTACATAGAAATGGAGATGTAGCGAGCGAGTAGAAAAAGTCGAATAAACAAGGAGCGTGGCGGGTGCGGGAGAGAAAACATACATATACAAACACAAACACAAACAGGAGCGAGGGAACAGCCTACAACCTCGACAACCACGGCAGTGGCGGTAGTGGTGGTAGTGGTAGTGGCGCTGTAAACTACATTGGGGGCTCAGGGTCCATGTACGGCCGCAGAATCCTTCGCCGGGCGTTGATGAACCAATTGTTGAGCTACACGTAGCAGGAAAATACAAACCATAAGTCGAACAGATGAGAGAGAGAGAGAAAGAGAGTTTATATATTGAGAGAATGAGTTAGAAAGAATAGATACCTGAATTCTCGTCAATCCAGTCTCGTAGATCAGCTTGGCCTTCTCCCTATCGCAAGGGTACGGCTTGTCGGCGTGGGTGCTGAGCCACTGGAAGAGCACTTCGGTAGCGTGCTGCGGAAGCGTCGAGCGGCGTTGGCGCTTTTGCTTGAGTGGTTCGAGGATCGGCTTCAACATTTCGGTCATGCGGTAGCGAGTGGCAGCGTTCGGGAGTGACTGCTGCTGCGAAGACGGCACCGAGTGCTGCTGCTGCTGGTGTTGCTGCTGGTGTTGGTGTTGCTGCACTTGTTGCAGAGGCGGAAGCGAGTAGGAGCCATCACGCGGCGCACTGGTGCGGAAGGATGGCAACTGGTGTGGCAACGGATAGTGCTGCTGCGGCTGCTGCGGCTGTTGGTGTGACGGGTGGAGAGGAAGGGCATGGCCCGGAAGCTGGTGGCTCGGAGCCGGAGCGTTCCAGGGGATGGCGATAGGCGCAGGAGGCGGCATTCGAGCTTGGTAACCGCCGCGAGGAGCTTTACGACCGACCGTGTACTCGTCATCGTCATCGTCTTCTTCCTCGTCGTCATCGTCGCCCAGCTCGTCTTCGTCGTCGTCGTCATCATCATCATCGTCGTCGTCGTCGTCGTCGTGGTCTTCATATCGCTGCTTACGCAATGGAGGCAACGGACGCGAGACGGCCGAGGTAGCGAGTTTGGTATTGGAGCCTACAAGCAACACGAAGGAGGGTAAGAATAGGGCGGGAAGTCTCGATTCTATCTTGGGCACAAGCGTAAACATAGAGCCCAGCACGTCAAGAGAGAGAGACACCAAATAGCGGACCAAAAATAGAGGATGCACGCACGCCACAGAAAAACGGACGATGCTCGGTGACGTACCACTCGGGCTCGGCTGGGAGGAGGGTTGGAAGGTAGTATGCTCGGGCGATGCAAAGTACAATAGGTTGTCGATCGGCGGCAGCTTGTCTGGCACGCGCGACTTGGCGTCAGGCGCGGTGGGCGCTGGAGCCGGTGCCACGAGCGCCAGCTCATGGAGTTGCGCCAGAGACTCGGAGGCCAACTGCGCGAGGAGCGAATGGCGCTCGAGCTCCGCATACGATGCTTGCTGGGCGTTCCTTGATTGCAACGGCGCTTGCGAGGGCGCACCGACGGAGGCAGCGGCAGCAGTGGCGGCGGCGGCGGCAACAGCACTGGCAGCGTCCGCGAACTGCAACGGATCGGGCAGTGCACGGAAGGTGCTGGCAGTGGGGCTCGAGGGAGTCGACGACGAGGACGACAGCGACGAGGGGGAGAAGGAGGAGGACGAGCGTGGCGACGAGGAGCACGACAGCGACAGCGACGGTCGCGTCCATACGAAGCCGTCTGCGAGCGCGGACGACGATGATGATGAGGCGGACGAGCAAGGAGCAGCGCCAACGGCGCTCGGTGCGCCAGAGCCGACGACAGCGTCGTCATCGTTCAAGATTCGTTTGCTGTTGCGATAGTCGAACTCTTGCGCAGCGCGTGCCATCTCCAGATGCTTGGGCTGCTTGGGCGCACGACCGATGAGCATACGACGCGACGCGACGCGATGCGATGCAACGCCCAACCTCCAACGAACGCTTCGAGCCGCTGCCACACCACCACTCGACGCCGCCGCCACCGCCACGCTTCGAGAACACACATACCATCGAGAGATACGACTCGGGCTGGTGATGGAACAAGCGCGCCATTTGGGCGATACGGTCTTCTCGCGGTGTGTGTGTGTGGCCGGTAAACGAAACGATCTGTGGTGTGGCGGCGAGGCTGGACGTGAGATACTACCGCACGCGCACAGAGCACGCTGTCGCCACAATCACGCCTCAATCACGCGTGCTTGGCGCCGCCGCTATCAACTACCACCAGCAACAACGAGCCACACTACAGCACGGCGCCCCACACGTGTCGTGCAGCACTCGGTGTGGCAGGGCGTGGCGCGATCAGCTAAGCGACAAGTGTGACTGCGCCCAAAAATAGGGTGCGACACAACGACAGCGACGCCACGGCGCGATCACATCAAGGCACGACATTCATTCGCTGCTCCTCACCAACCACGTACCCGAGAAGAGGAGGGATGGAGGAGGGAGAGGAGGGAGGGCCAGAGAGCAGCGGCGCGAGGCGCTTCGAGGCAACAACAGCGACAGGCGCGAGAGCGCGTGTGTGGTCTCGCGTCGAGGTGGCTGGAGGGAGGAGCGAAGAGGACGCGAGAAAGCAACAGCAGCAGCATCGCGCAGGGTTCGTGAGCGACAGCGCCGCACGGAGCTGCCATCGGAGTTTGAGCGCACGTTGCTTTATGTTGGCCAGCACGCGCCCCGATTTTTATCGGCGTTTTCGCGCGGGAGTGTCGCTCTCTCCCCGCAAGCGATGCGCTCTCTCGATCGATTCGAGTCGAGCGAGAAGGAGCGAGAGAAGGAGGGAGAGAGAAGGAGTGAGCTAGTGGCAGCCCCTAAAGCTTGCCCGCGGCCTTGAGGTTATTGTACAGCGCCAGGGCCGACAGCGCCTTGGCGTCGGGCGCCTCCTTCCAGAGGTCGGCGAAGGGAATGATGGTCAACGTGATGACCTCACCATGGTCCACCAGGCCGCACACCTTCTCCTTCATGGCCTCGAGCTTCTCGCGCTCGCACTTGGTCTGGAACAAGAACAGGCGCAAGAACTCGTCCGAGCCGCCGGGCGACGGGAACATGCCGGGCCACTTGCCGCCGTACGCCAGCTCGGTGAGGTCGATGAGCGCCTCGGCGTCGATCGACAGATCGCACTCCTCCTGCAACTCCGTGGCCGCCACTACACCATCGTCGATCGGGTCCAGCCGCAGCGATCACTGCCAGTAAGCAACGCGGCTACCAGTGCGCCCCTCTCGCCTTCTCGGTCGCGTACCGCCAGCAAAGTGACCCGAGCCATCGAGCATGCCGGCCGGGATCTCGGGGAAGCGGAAGTAGCCAGCGGGAACGCGCGCCTGTCGCGTCAAGATCGTGTACTGCTCTCCATCGCACTCGAGCAGCACGAGGATCGCCACTGCCATACGCGCACCAATCACCAAGTGGCGAGCGAGCGAGTGAGTGAGTGAGTGGGTGAGTGAGTGAGAGATGCCACAACTCGTGCACGCAGTCCATCGTACCGGAGCCACCACGCATGAACGTGATGCCAGGAACGAAGGCACCGTTGGCAGCTCGTACTGCTGCCTTAAACTTGATGAAGCTGGCTCAGCGAGCAAGCAGGCAAGCAAGCAGGCAAGGACTTAGTACTAACTCTCCCACGTGCATAACAGCATTCACCAAGACCTACCCGACGCGCGGGCCAAAGTAATCAATGTTCTGGATCAACACTGACTCGACCGCAAAGCCCTCCTCGGTGTTCACTCGTTGCACCCATTGCGTGAATGGCACTGTCAGACATCCGACGTCATCGAGTACTCGTGGGTCAACCACAAGAACAAGAGCGAGACGGCGAGCAAGGAAAGGCTGCCGCACCTGCACTGATGGCATCTTGCAGGCCCTTGGCATCGATGCCGGCGCCCGCAGACACTGGTACCTGCTGGCCACGGATCTCGACATTCACAGGTTCGGGAGTGGCAGCCATGTGGATGGGTGACGGTGACGACGACGACGACGAGTAGGCACGATGGAAGAGAGGTGCTCTGGAGCCCAGCAGTCGCGTCGGCGTGTAAGAACGGTGGATAGAATGAAGTTGTCGCACCCGACCAACGCCACCAACTACCAGCGAGCGCGCAGCGGCGATATCACTCGTTCCCGCTTGTTGGCGGTATCGCGCTATCACAGAGCAAGCCGCTATCGGAAGGCGTAGCACGCCGCGAAACACGCCGACCACACGCTTCATATCCGCTATCAAGCATCAACTCGCAGATCTCGCCAAGAGATACAAAACCGAAGCAGCGAGGGTTCTTCTGTCTCCCGCCTTCTATCAATCTACCATATGAAATCCCGATCGAACGAACGAACGAACAATCAATCAATCGTACAGGAGCAACGCAGCGATGATAGCGGCCGAGGCGAAGATGCAGAACGCGAGGCCGCGCAGCATCGACGAGCAGACTGAGAAGAGAGCGAAGGAGGCGAAAAGCGAAAAAACACGCCGGGAACCGAAAAGGCGCCAGCGAAAAACAGCGCAAGTTTGCGCTGTTTCGCCAAGACTTCGTGCCATTCGTATCCTGCTGCTGCTCCTTCACGACCACCAACAGAGAAGCAAGCCCGCGTACACACACTGATACACGCAGGAGCGCGCCGTGCTTGTGGTCGGTGTATGTTTGTATCATACTGCACTCCTGCTACTGCTTCTGCTTCAGCAGCGGTTCGTGTGGTGCGAGTGAGCGAGTGAGGCGTCGGTAGTACGACGGCTCGTGCACACACGCGCCCTCTCTCTTCGCGCCTTCGACTTGTGGCGCCTGACCATCGAAAGCCAAGCTGCACCTCTGACAGTGTATGCTGCTGCTAGCGCTGGTATCTGATACTACTCCCACTGCTGCTGCTGCTGCTGTCTCGCAACACAAACACCCCTCTTCGCCTCCTCCACTCGCTCCACACCGCGTCGAGGGGCGAGATCGACACCGAGCCACATGGATCTCCTGAGCCCTCGCAATCGTCGAACCAAGTCACGGCGCAGCAGCTCGGTCGATGAGTCGGCGATCGACATCCACCAGCTGCTACTCGCACCACCAGGTGGCCCTGTACCTGGCTCCAGCAATTCCAATGGCACCAGCAGTGCCTCGGGCGCTGGCCCCACGTCGTCCAGCGGCACTTCGTCGTCGCCGTCAGGAACAGCGAGCAGCGGCGCCACTGGCGGAGGGCCTCAAGCACCGGCTGTCGCCGCGGTTGCCGCTGCCAACAACGCCGCGCTCACTCCCACACGTCGTCGAAAGGTCGGTTTCGATCCGTTCGGCCTCTTCAACAAGCTGCGCCAGGTCGACGAGATCATCGACCTCAAGGAGGTGTCGCAGGAGGAGAAGTCGGCCGCCATCGCCTCGCTGCGCCGCATCATCTCCTACGTGCCGCGCATCGTGCACAGCCACTTCTTGAAGCAACGCAAGCCGCAAGACAAGCCCACCAGCCGCCCCATCGAAGCCGCACTGCTATTTGCTGATGTCTCGGGTACGTTCCATCGCACTCTCACTCCTGATGTCGGTCTCATTCGCGTCGATGTGGTGCTGCATCATGCTCAACCTCGGCATCGATTGTCGAGCCTGTGCTCTCGATGATCGACGCGACGTCCTCTCATCGTCTCACATGAATACTGATACCGTCGTGATGCCCACTGGCAGGATTCACGGCACTGAACGAGCGACTTGCAGAGCGAGGTCCCAGCGGCTTCGAGGAGGTCAGCCGCCATCTCAATGGCTACTTCTCGGCCATCATCCATCTGTGCTTGGCCCACGGAGGAGACGTGCTCAAGTTCGCTGGCGACGCCTTGATCGTCATGTTTGCTGCTGAGGACGGTGACTCGTTGACCAAGGCGACGCGAAGGTACACGTTCGATCGGCGCCGTGTCGCGATGCTTCATCAGTTCATTTCGTATTCCGTTCGAATTTCGCTCACACGATCGAGTCTGCTGCCCACTCGGTGCCGTACACAGGGCTACACAATGCGCTCTCGAGATTCAGAGCAACCACGGCCAGTACACCTCGACAGAGGTGGACTTTGCGTTGAGTTGTCACATTGGAATCTCGGCCGGAACGGTGCACGCGATCCATGTCGGAGGCGTCGATGGTCGGTGGGAGTTCCTGGTCGCTGGCGATCCCTTCCGTCAGCTCGAGAGCGCCGTCGATGCTGGCAAGAGCGGCGACGTGGTCGTTAGTCGTGAGGCGTACGCCATCGTCAAGAGCTTCTTCCAGTTCACCAAGATCGAGTCCGAGGCTAGTCAGGACAAGGACGCGACGGTCGATTACTTGGTACTCAAGTGCACCGATCCCATCAAGCAGCGACAAGGCGCTCCGCTGCCGCTCGAGGCCATCATCGAGCCTGCATTGCGAGGCTACCTCTCGCGAGGAGTGCTTGCTCGACTCGATGCCAAACAAACCCAGTGGCTTGGGTACGTCAGCGAGCGATGAGTGAGTTGGTGTTCTCGTTCACTGAAGAAACGCATACTCGCACTCTTATGCACTCGCAGAGAACTACGCCGAGTTACAGTCATCTTTGTCAATCTCAAGGGCTTGAGCTTCGGCAAGAAGAGCAAGTTCGATCACATCCCATTGCACAACGCCGTGTGCGCCATGCAACAAGTGATCTTTCGTTTCCAAGGCATGATTCGACAAGTGCTGGTCGACGACAAGGGAACGGTCTTGATCGCAGTCTTTGGAGCGCCGCCCTTCTCACATACCGACGATCCACTCCGTGGAGTACGCGCTGCACTGGCCATTTCGGAGGAGCTTTGGAAGCTGGGTCTGATGAGTGCCATCGGTGTCACGTACGATCTTCGCCATCGCCATCGCCATTCGTCGTGATCGTGCGGTGGCTGATACTTGTTGTATGACACACACACACAGCACGGGTCAAGTGTTCTGTGGAACGGTAGGCAGCGAGTATCGCCGCGAATACGCTGTCGTCGGCGACATTGTGAACCTGAGCGCACGTCTCATGAAGGCCGCCGGCGACAATGGCGTCCTGTGCGACCAGCCGACCTTTGACCAAGCGGGCACAACGTTGTTGTTCCAAGCATTGCCGCCCATCACGGTCAAGGGCAAGAAGGACCCGGTCAACATCTTCCGCCCTCATCGACACATTGTCAAGCGCCAGTCGGTCATCGTGCAGAGCAACATCGTCGGCCACAAGCAGACGCAAATGATCATCCGCGCCAAGTTCGAGTCGTACGCCACCTCCAAGGAGGGCGACGGCACCGGCCTCTTGGTGCTCGAGGGCCCCACGGGCTCGGGCAAGAGCTTGCTCGTCAACTTTGTCGCGAGCATTTGCGAAGAGTACGACATTGCGTTCTACAAGTCGACTGCTTCGTACGACCAAGTCGACCAGCCGTACTCGCCGTGGAGCACACTGTTGCTCAAGGTGCTTCAGTGCAAGCACGACATTGACAAGGACTATCAACGTCAGCAAGTATGTAGTACAGCCTTATTCATATGTGACAAGTGCCAAAGTACTACGGCAACACGACCAATATTGACACCTGCGAATCCGCCCGCAGATCTTGTCGATGGTCGGCTCGCTACCGAATGGCTCGCATTGGTTACCGCTCGTTGCAATCTTGAACCCAGTGCTTCGGCTAGGCTTCGAGGAGACCAAGTTGTTCAAGAAGCTGCCACAGGAAGTGCGCGACGATGGCTGTCGTCGTCTCGTGGTACGTAGTAGATCGAGGTCGCCACGCTGCGCAACTGCACTGCTCACCATCCACCCATCCACCCATCCACCCAACCGCTACCTCGTGCTGCTCGCACACAGGCCGAGATCCTTCGTGCCGCCGGCCAGCTGGAGCAGATGGTTCTCTGTTTCGAGAACGCACACCACTTTGATATCGATTCTTGGCGCTTGCTACAACTCTTGGTCTCGCAGTATTCGGACATTTGCATCGTGCTTACGACGCGACCTCTGGCTGTATCGCCCGAAGCATGTGGCGACTTCTCGATGCCACCGGCGGCAACTCTCGAGTCGCTCAAGGGCCACATTGTGCTGGGATCACTGTCGCGTGACGAAGTTTCTCTCGTACGTCGTTATCGATTCGATAGGCGAGCACTCGTGTTTGACTGAGACCTGGCTGTGGTTGTAGCTCGTATGCGGCAAGTTGAGCGCCCTGACAATAGCCGACCAAGTGCTTGATATCATCATGGAGAAGGCTCGCGGCAATCCACTCTTCAGTCTCGAGATGGCGGCTTCGATGGTCGAGTCGGACGCCATCGAGATCACGCCCAAGAAGCACATTGCACTCAAGTCGCTCGAGCGCGCCAGTGAGTGCCTCCCTGATACGATCGTCGCCGTCGTACAGAGCCACATCGATTCGTTGCATCCGTCGCTGCAGATGGTGCTCAAGGTCAGCAGTGCGCTCGCCAAGCCCAACAGCCCCATATATCCCGAGATGCTGCAAGTGGTCTTTCCGGTGTACGAAGAGCGCACCCACCTGCGCTCGTATCTCGAGGAGCTCGCAGCGGCCGACTTGGTTGCCGAGATGAGCGATCCAACACCTCTACCGCAGAGCGGTGCTGCCAGCAGCGGTGCCGAGGCCGGAGCGCCAGCGGTTGTCGCGTATCAGTTTGCGAGTACCATCGTGCAGCAAGTGGCGTACTCATTGGTGCGTGATGAGTAGAGGCGCGCTCTGGATGTGCCGGCCTTGATTGCTAACCAGTGTTGCTTTGTGCCAAACAGATGTTGGTGCGCCAACGCCGTGGTATACACGAAGAATGCGCCACATTCCTCGAGACACAACTGGCGCAAGCATCGAACGCCAAGCACGAGTACTTTGAGCGATTGATCGCCGCGCACAAGGAGCTCGCTGAGGACAAGAGCGCCACGGCTAGCGGCTCGAGCACAGGTTCGACGATCGCAACCGCACCTTCCAATACGGTTGCATCTCCTGCCGCTGTGGCGTCCGACACGCCAGCCGCTCCCGCCGACGCGACTGTTCCAGTTGCCACTGACGAGAGTGCATCGAATCCGAGTTCGAATTCGAGTTCGAGCCCGAGCTCCGGCACTACACCTCAGGCGTCACCGAGCTGGAGTGGCGCCTCCGCTGCGAGCACTTCCGATGCGCCAGCCAAACCACTTGCCCTGTCGCGCGTGAGAACGCGGCAGCAGGAGATGGAAGAGCGCCGCAAGAGTCGCTACATTGAGCCACTGACGGCCTTGATTGCGCCTGAGAGCTTCGCCAGCGCGTCGCAAGGCCGTGGACTCATGCTGTCGCGCTCCGAGCGTCGTATACAAATTGCTCGAACACAATGCTTCCGTGCTGGGAGCGAGGCTTCGATCGCCACCGCAGCAGCAGTGGCGACTCCTGCGGCGCCAAGTGTCGCTCGAAACTCGACTCTCGCCGAACTGGCACCGCCGACGCAATGGCGATCGAGCCCGACGCCTGATGGTACACCGAGCGCAAGGCCCTCGCCGCCGCGTACCGCCGCCGAGTCAGCCACATCTCCGCACTCGCTCTCGCGCAGAATCGCCAACATTCGCAGTTTCCACGCCGATGTTGACCAAGCGTCACAGCCAGCACCGAGCTCACCATCGCCCGAGGCTCCGTCTGAAGGCGGCGTGCAACGAGAGCCATCGAATCCCTCTCAGTGGCAGGGCGGTACCAAGCCAAGTAGCGCCTCGCCGCCACGTACGCATACCAGCCCGTCGCCCACCGTCGGAAAGCTCGCCCTCTCGACCGATACCGGCAATACGCCAGCGCAACCGGAAGCACCATCGGCTCCCAAGTCACCACGTGGCCTCGTGCCACCTCCGGCATCGGCCAAGCCCACGCGAGGCCTGACGCCGTTCGAGCCGGTGGTCGACATTTCTCGTGCCACTACGAGCTCCAACTCCAACTCGACGACAACAACCACCACCACGACCACCACCACTACGACGACGGTCATCTCGGCCTCGACAGTCAGCCGCATTCCGACAAACCGGCTCAATACTCCTCCACCGAGTCGCCCTCGCGTTGCGACCCTCCCTGGCTCGCAACCCGCGCCACCCGCTTCGGCCAATCCAGCTCCAGCGCCGGTGTCGGGCCTCTCTGCACCATCGTCAACAACAACGCCATCTGCGTCGCCTACGAGCGCCCCCACGCAGACGTCTGCCTCGCCGCTAGCTCGAGGAGCCAGCTCGCCGTTTCGTACCACGCCCTCTTCGGCTGTCGTCACTGGCGCGGGCACGAGAACCACGCTTGCCACCATGACATCAGGGCCGTCACCTTCGCGCGGTCGTATCACCACAACGCGGGACGCTTCGCCGGGACCTGCAACTGCTGTCGCTTCGCGTGCAGCAGCTCCGACAGCCGCAGCTACAGCCGAGTCTCCATCACCGCCACCTACATCGCCTTCGCCACTATCTTTGTCATCGCCTGCAGCGTCGCCCTCTCAGTCTCCGGCTCCTGCAGCATCGCCATCGCCCACCCCGGTACCTGTGACTCCCAGGCCTACCACGCCAACCACGAGTGCATCGCCAGCCACGACGCGAGTTATCTCGACGACCAGCTCGACCACCACCGTGACAGCGATGGTGCGCGGGCGACCGATCTCCACCAGCCAACCATCGACAGGCACGCGCTCACTGGCGTCGAATGGTTCGCTGTTTCGAGGTGTTGCGGCAACGCCATCGGCTCCAGCCAAGCCTGCTGTCGGTGGTGCACGATTGGGTGCCGGCCGTACCACAGGCCCGAGCCCCGTAAGCTCCCCGTCTGTACAGCGGCCAGCTGGAACGACCGTACTGCCAAGCAAGGCGCCATCAACTTCAGCGCTCGATAGCTCGGCATCGTCCAATGGCACCTCGTCGTGAGGATCTACGATATTGTCGCTGCGGTTGCAGATTGGTTTTGTTAATTATTGCTGTTGTTGATGTGTTGTTATTGTCAGTGTTTTCGTTGTTATCGTTGTTGTTGCTGCATGATCAAGCCAGGATAAAGAAGCGGTTGAACCAGAGGCAGAGCCATAACGCAGCAGTTCACAGCGATGTCGCTTGGTGTTGTGTGTTGCATGGCTTTCCCGCCATTCCGCACCGCGCCTCGGCTCATCTGCATCACCACCACACAGCCTCACGATGGCGTCGCGAGCCGTCCTGCGAGTGATGCTGCTCTCAGCCAATGCCACAGCGCCATCACGTGGTTCATCTCACGCGGCAGGCTACGATCTGTACAGGTATTATCCACGTGGTTCATTTGGCCGCGTTGTGTTGGAGTGCGGTTGCCAACGCTCGACTGCAGTGCGTACGACTACACGATCGAGCCTCGTGGAAAGGAGCTCGTCAAGACAGATATCGCCATCGCGCTTCCTGATGGATGCTACGGACGAATCGGTGCGTGTGGCGGTGTTTGGGAGCATTGGACGAGCACGACGAGCACCAGCGAGCTCATGGAACCTCGGTTGGAGTAGCGCCTCGGTCGTCGCTGGCTTGGAAGCACCACATTGACGTTGGCGCTGGCGTGATCGATCCCGACTATCGGTACGTACTCGCACAAGCGCGAGATCAAGGAGATGGTTACATTTATGCAAGGCTTGTACATTGACGATGCCTAATGGTGGCGGCGGTATCATATCAGCGGCAACATTGGCGTCGTGCTGTTCAACCACGGCTCGGAGCACTTTGCTATCGCCAAGGGTGATCGCATCGCACAGTTGATACTCGAACGATTCGTTACGGCTGATGTCGAGACTGTGGAGCAACTCGACGAGACTCAACGAGGCGAGGGTGGATTCGGTTCGACAGGTCGACAGTGAGCAATGCGTGTGAGTGTGCTCTCTCACATTGAATGAAGCAAGCGCCCTCGCCAAGTTGCAATCGAGACCACGGTGGTCTTCCATCAACACCTCGAGGCTGCCGAGGTCTTGAGGAAGACTCGCGTCACTCGATCACCGACTGCCGGTCCGACTCGTGATCGTTGGTCGCTCGACACGAGCGATGCAATCAACGACGGCTGCGGCAGCAATGTCGAGCCGCGTGCTTGTGTGCGAGTACTTGAGTCGTTCGATGACGTGCTGCTCGACGCAGTGGGACCTCGGAGGCGGAGCTTCTCTTGTTCCAGCGCCTCGACGAGCAGTAGCGGAGTGGGATAGGCCGACACGATGGCGGCCGCTCGGATGGCCGAGCATCCTGGTATCTGCATCAGCTGCTTGGCGAAGACCTCGGACACGGTCAGGTTGCCGCTCTTGCTGAGACGGCTCCGAAACACGTCCAGTCTCTCGTGTGATTGCGACAATCGTTGCGAACAGTTCGAATACTGTTCAGCAAGTAACCGACTGATTCGCACTGCAGCGTCGTACAAGCACACACATGAGTGAACGAGTGAACGAACGAGCGAGCGAGCGTCCTCGCGTGGCGTACCGAGCTGAGCTGCTGTCTGGTGCATGTCGTCTGTGCGATAGATTCGGAAGCCTCCTGACACTTGCAGCGATGCAAGGGCCGATTGGAAGGTCTCCAAGGTGATTGGCGAACGATGCGACGCAGCTCGGAAGGCAGTGGCGTTCGCGACGCCCTCGATGAGATACGCGATGCTTCGGACGTTGCTCTTGCTCAATCGAAAGCGCTGCTCGCGATATCGACCATCGACGATGCTGGCACAGAGGTCTTTGACGGTCTTTCGCTCGATGATATGGTCGAGAACAATGTCGCCGTCGGAGTGCAGGTCGCGGTCGAGCGGACGCGCGATCCAGAGGAAGTCTCCGACAGGCAGATCGGCAGCCTCGGCGGAGAGTCCGGCGTGCGAGTGCTCCTGCTCGATCAATTGGCGGAGCGCATCACGGGAGACGCCACCACGGCCTACACGACCTGCGGTGGATCTTGATGCGACCTCGCGATGGTCGACAAGCAGCATGACGCGATAGCGATACCGGCGATCGGGCGGTTGCGTGTCGTGGAGTGTTGCAGGCGTGGTGGCCACAGGGTCGGGCGTTGTTGCATCAGGAGCCACGAATGCCAGTGGGACAGTGGCATCGGAAGCATTGCTTCGGTGGGTGGCTCTCGGCGCCGATGCGGCAAGCGTGTCTGAGTGTTCGGGCGCGAGGCTTGCGGCGACTTGTCGGCCGTACTCGGAGAGAGCGTAATCGATGCGGTTGCTCGAGACGATCAATCCACGCTTGAGCATGGTCGGAAGAGCACGCTTGATGCGTACTTCAGAGGTGGCATCAAGTTGATCGAGCTGGAGCATTGATTGATGAGTCAGTGAGTGCGAGCTCGAGAGAGTAGGCGCATGATGATGTGGACAGCGAGCAGTACCTGCAACGCCTGCTGAATGCGAAGGGAGAGCTCAAGCTTGCCGCACGGAACGTCCGGCGTCTGATACAGCGATCGTAGTATCGCCCATGGAATCGACAGGCGCTTGGGTCGATAGGTGGCATCTCGTTGTTGGTTGGGGTTTTCGTTCTCCGAGTCCGACACGGCCACGTCGAGAGCGAGCGTCTTGGCGCGCTTGGCTGGTGGCGCGACGGCTGCGGCAGAGAGTGGCTGCTTGCGCTTGAGGGCGGCGGACTTGTGGTTCTTCTTCTGAATCGAAGCCACGAGCTGGTCGAGCTTCTGCGCCACGTGAGGGCCGACACCTTGCAGCATCATGGCCTCGGCACCACTCGCCAGCGGCACGGGGAACAAGCGCAACGACTCGATCGCCTTGCGATAGGCCGACGCGAGAACGGCTCGTTCGTTGGCGATGGCGCTCTGCTCCAGTTGTGCGAGGTAATCAACGAACAACTGATTGGCACAACAACTCCTCGTTGTGGTAGTGGTTATCGTCGTAGTCGCCATTGTACTGCAGCGATCAGAGGATGTTGTTGAGATGGTTTGAGATGGTTTGAGATTGTTGTTGTTGTGGTTGTGGCATCAAGAACAGCACAGCGAGCGCGCAACGGCAGCGATTTTGGCGGGAAAGACATTGTTTTTTCGCGCTCTCTCGCCTCAGGTTGTCTTTCTCTTCTTCGCCCGCTCACAGCAGCAGCAGCGCCACACCTCGCGACCGTATGATGGATATCAATGGCGTCGCTGCCTCACCCTCCGACGCAACCACGATGAATAGCACCTCCATGAAGTCGTCTGATACGCATAGAGATGCTGGTACTCCCGCGGCATCGTCGGGCACCACCGCTGCAGCGCGATCATCATCTTCATCATCAGCGAGTGGCCTCGATGCGCAGCAGCGCGACTTGAACGGCAGCTCCGGCAGCAGTAGCGGTGGCGAGAGCTCGAGTGGCACCAGCATCGATGACAACATGGAGACATCTACGTCGAGCACCGATCGAGTGGCACGAGAGGCGACTGGTGTTGAGAGTGGCTCTTCGACGAGCATCGACGACGGGTCGGCACCTGCGCGCTCACGCAAACGCAGGCGCGAGGAGTTGATACTCTCCGACGTGCGTATGACGCTCGGCAGCCCGGTACGCAGCCTCAATGCGCTTGCCACCGCCGTGGTGCTACCAACACGCCATTGTGGTGGGGTTGGCTCGATCCGCGAGCGAGGCACAAGTCGAGTAACACCGATCGATGCGATGTGTGCCATGCTTGTTCCGCTCTCGCTCGTAGAAACTCGGGTCGCGCCGAACCTTGACCAGCGCCGTGGCGGGCTTCACACCTGCCGTGGAGCAATGGCGAGAATATGCCGAACAGATCGAGAGCGAGAAGGAGCGTCTCGAGGCGATCGAACGTGAGCGGCGGCGCCGGGTGCGCGAGCATCAAGAGGCCAAGCATGTCGGCGAGTGGAAGCTGCAGTACGAGCTGGAGCCCGAGCGCTTTGGTACGCGCTGCGTTGCTTGTGGCGCGAGAGGCGCTGTGTATGCGTACTGATGGTCGGTGGCGTACAGTGCCCAACTCGACGATCACGCTCTTTCATCGAGGGACCTTCTTGAAGGAGCTGGCGCGTCAGCTCGTGCGAAAGCAACAGGGCCTCGACGACAGCACTGAGGCAAGTGCCTCTGATGCGG
>Ga0209935_1003121_pt1 | contig 17892 bp, 13 predicted proteins | sample ThiBio_1000_plan_2_FD_183958 | JGI IMG/M metagenome (GOLD analysis project Ga0209935, IMG submission 183958) | Wastewater bioreactor microbial communities from Cape Town, South Africa - Thiocy_cont_1000_plan (SPAdes) | ecosystem: Engineered > Bioreactor > Thiocyanate-remediating >... | reverse complement strand
ATCCCCATAAAAATTAATTAGCTCTATTTCTTTAATGAGATGCATAATTCATTATGGTTATGGAGTTTATATTTTCTAAAATTCTATGTTGAAATATCTCCGCAGAAGAAGAGCAATTTATTTGTTGTGTTTTATGTAATGTTTAGCGCCTCGTGTCGTGAGTGGCCTTTTTGTTGATCAAGAGAACGCTTAATATCAATAATACTGTATATCTGTCTTGTAGTAAATCTCTTTCAGAAAAGGGTCTGCGAATCCCTGGGATGAGCGCTACTTGTTATATAATATGTTGGTTCTATAGACTCGTTATTGAAATTTCCCGGTCTGGAACTTTCAAAGCCATGTCCTGAATCTTCGACTCTGATGCGTTTTATTTTGATTTTAGTTTCGTTTTTTATTTTCAAATAGATTTCCTTTGTGTTTTCAAACATCGTATATCTAAAACATAGACATTTTTATTATTTTAAATAGTCTCCATTATTTGAGCCACCCTCAATCTTTGCAGATGGAAGTTGGATACGTTTACTAAGTTAGTTTTATGCTCTTCTAATCTTACCGTGTGCATATGAAACATTTTCTCGATGAAAATGAAAATTATCCTATTATTCATGCTCGTTTAAATGAAACAGCCCACTGACTTTTTTCTTCTTTGTCATATTTATTGCAGATAATATTTATTTCTTATGCAATACTCGCTTATTTGAATAAAGAAAGGTAGACAATGTATGCATCAATGATCACAACACACGATTATTCATCCTAATGTATGTATGTATAGTCGTATATACATCATATGTTCTTCGTTCGTTCTCTGTCGTTTTGTTTTTCAAACAGTTGTATCAGCTATTATCATTATATTATGTCTCTGTCTTGAGTAAATGAAAGCTTGTTTTAAACATTTTAGATTGTGAAACTCTTTCGACTTCGAAAATAACATCAAGTTTCAACATGAGTAAATGGGTGAAAAAGGACGAACCAAACCAATTCTTTGTCAAAGAAGGTCCGAATAGATGGATCGAGTACCAAAATGGTTCAAAACATGCTGATTTCGAAGAATTAAGCAACTCAAACGGAACAGTCATTCTTAGGAAGAACGATGGAGCCTTTGTTAAGCTTACAAATAATCAAGCTCTCTTGGGGATGGATAAGAATAATATAAACGACTTTATTTGCAACGGTGAATGGAAGAACAATTGTGATTCAAACTCATCCAGACAAAAGTGGACTAAAAGTGATGCATCAGACCAATTCTTTGTCAAAGAAGGTCCGAATAGATGGATCGAGTATCAAAATGGTTCAAAACATGCTGATTTTGAAGAATTAAGCAACTCGAACGAAACAGTCATTCTTAGGAAGAACGATGGAGCCTTTGTTAAGCTTACAAATAATCAAGCTTTATTGGGGATGAATAAGAATAATATAAACGACTTTATTTGCAATGGATCTTGGACAAATGATGACATTCAAAATCCTCAGACGAGATCTGAGAAGAAGGATCAAAGTCCGGTTCGTAATGACAAAAACGAGAAGAACAAGCTTGATCGAACAATGGAAGACTTCTATAATAACGCACTGAAATATATCAAGGATACCAAGTTTTCAAATGCACTCAATGAGATCAATCAAGGTCTACGGTTAAAACCAAGCGACGCCATATTTCTAACAGCCAAAAGCGCTCTTGAACAACTGATTCAAACTATGAACACCTACGTGAAATTAATCTCGGAGAGTAATGCATTACTTGCTCAACAGAAATACAATGATGCCAAGGAAAAGACTGACCGGGCTCTGTCAACCTACGTCAATGTGACCAACGACATAAACGTGCTCACACTTTTCCAGGAAGCCGAACTCGATTTTGCCATAAATGTCAAACTTGAAACTTGAATTCAAGTTCAAATTCAAATTCAAATTAGTATTTTCTATTTTGAAGTTTTCAAGTTCAAGTTCAAATTCAAATTCAAATTAGTATCATCTATTTTGAAGTTTTCAAGTTTCAAATTCAAGTTCAGATTATGATTTAGGATGAGGGCGTCTCTTTGTGAACGGAGGGCATAGTGCCTAAGTGAGGGTGAGGGCGTCTGTTTGTGAACGGAGGCGTATTGTCTACGAAAATGGTACTTTTGCATATGAAAACTTCAAAATAGATAATACTAATTTGAATTTGAACTTGAATTTGAAGCTTGAAACTTGAAAACTTCAAAATAGATGATACTAATTTGAATTTGAACTTGAATTTGTAACTTGAAAACTTCAAAATAGAAAATACTAATTTGAATTTGAATTTGAATTTGAATTCAAGTTTCAAATTCGACACTACTGGATTTTGCTCAGTTCATTAGAAAAGGCAAAACTCAAATCAAAGACTTGAACTCCATTATTGAACAAGATATGCAAGAAGACGAAGAGAAGAAGAAGAAAAACAGAAATAATCAAGATCTCAACGTTGACCAATCGGAAGAAAATGAAAGAGCCTTCCGGAATATACTTCGATGTATTAGAGACATGCAATTCCAGGCCGCTCTCGATCAAGTCAATTTAGCGTTGAAACAAACTTCAAACACCAACATGGAAAAGCTCAAAACTTACAAAACTTTACTCAATGTCATCAACTCCAATTCAAATGAATTCAACGCTCAAATGGCCGAAGGCAACAGACAAATGGCGAAAAAAGAATATAACCAAGCCAAAGAGACATATGAACAGGCGCTGGAGACTTACCTTGAAATACTGAATAATCCGAACATCATCGGCATGTTCAGAGAGGCCAGACTCGATCAAGCTGATTACATTCAACATGGACGAAGTCAAGTCGATCAGCTAATTGAAAACATAAACAAGAATTCAAAGGACGATTCATTTGACGATGACATGCACAAGAATGCTCTCAGAGCCATCAGAAACGATATGAATTACGAAAAAGCTCTAAGCTTTCTCAAGCGAATCAGCCCGTCGACCAATGTACGCAAAGAAATTGAATGTTTAGAGAAGGTGGTCAACAACCGTGAAAACTACTTCAATCTCATCAGCGAAGGCAAAGATTTAGAGAAAAGAAACAAATTTAAAGAGGCAATGGACAAATATGAAGAAGCCTCGAAAGTCTATTTGGAAATCGAAACCGATGCTACATTCATACGATTACACGATGGCGATGTGACCGAATATAAAAAAGCAAATAAAGCTCAAGTTCATTTAGAAGAAGCCAAAAGCAAATTATGGAATGACAGAAAAGACATAGATGATCCTAACTTCTGGGATGAAGTTCCACCGATCGGCTAATAACTGACAGTTCTTTTTGTCTTTTTTTATAATCTCGATAGACAGTAAAATCATTTTACTTCTAGATTTATTTTTGAAATGAATAGAAAACGCGCAGAAAACGCTAGCAAAGAAACTAAAAACCTAACGAACGAAACAAACGAAGTCAACGAGTTTATTCAACAAATAGAAATGTCTTTCGATGATGGACAAATCTACGAACAAGTCATTCAAATGTGCGATCAAGGTCAATCGAAATTTCCAAAGCAAATCACCACCTTTTGCTACTACAAAGCCATGTCTTTCGATCAATTGAACAAAACTGACGAAGCCGAAGCGTTAATGAAGTCAATTCTGGACAAAGACCCGAAACATACAGGAGCAAAATCTTGGTTTGTGAGTAAAGATTTCGAGAAAAGGTTCGATCCGAAAAAAACTCGCTTAGACTCCGATCTATTAAACCGATTAAAAGCCTATGCAAATGAGATAGCTGCAAATCAGAGTCTTATTTCCTTGATCAAAGGTTTAAACGAATCACTTGCGCCTTTCTTAAGTGTCACTAAGTCTACTTTAGATTATTCTTCGTTTAAAGCGTCTCTTGGTGATATCAATGAAAGTACCATAGAGACATTTCGAGACCTTGAAAAACGTGTTAAAGAGCTCAGACAGGATAATTTCGAAGACTACACTAAGTTCAGATCGCTTTTCTTTTTTCTTTCACGTTTGGATAACGTAAATAAGTATGCCAATGATTTGAAGGAAATAACTTCAACTGTCGGTGTGAATTATGACAATCTTGAATATTTCTATAAAATATTTGACAAAACAGAAGACCAGGATGATGATGATGATGAGGAGGAGGAGGAGGAAGAGGAAAACGAGAAGAAACATGAAAATGTTGAAATGCCAACTGATTTTCCTGCGTTCGAGCGACCTCCATTTGACAAGACGTCGAAACCATTGGCACAAATACTCGATTCGCTTTGTCTGGATATACGAGATGAGAATAAGGAATCGATCATGACACAGGAACAAATCAACAGGTACATTCACTTAGAAGAACAGAATATATTCGACGCAATTTCAACTTACAAACAAAATTTCGCCTCAAATGCGAAGTTAATAAATCTTCTCGAAGCATTCGAAAAAGTTAAAAGATATTCACAAGACTGGGAGAATAAGACTGCTGATGATGTTCGAAATTGGGCAGATAACTGTCGAGGAAGTCTCAGCAACAACTTTGAAGCCATTGCCGTAATGGACCGTGCCAATTCTTTACTCACAGGTGGTCATTATTTACGTCATCCTCAAATTATTTCCTTGTTGATTTTTCTCGAAACAAACAGCGACGAAGGCAAACTTCTCCAAATAAGCACGGGCGAAGGAAAAACTTTGATCGTTTCCCTATTTGTGGCCATTCAAATTCTCAAAGGCGAGACTGTCGACGTAATTACAAGCAACAGCCTTCTTGCTGAAGAAGGTGTTAAGGAAAGAAGAAAATTTTTCAATCTATTGAACATCAGCGTCTCATGTAACAATGCAGACAAAAGAGACGAAGGTTTTGATAAGAATCCTTACATCGCCGATGTTCTCTACGGATGCATTTCGAATTTTCAATTCGATTACCTTCGAGACTCGTTCGAATGCAAAGGCAACAGAGCGAAAAGGAAATTCGGTACAGTCATGATCGACGAAGTGGACAGCATGCTCATAGACAACGGAGGTCATATCGCCAAACTATCTGGTAAGTCAAACTGAATCTGTGTCTCTTTCATTCTTTGGTTTAAAAGGTCCGTTGCCTGGAATGGACAATCTCAGATATATCTACATCAAAATATGGACTGAACTCATCAAACAGGAACAACAATTTCGAGAGCAATTAGAAAATGCAGAAAATAATCTTAAAGATATTACTGATCGAATTAATTCGAAAGTAAAAGATGCCATTGACTTGAGCCAATTCAAGATGATTCAGTCTTATCTACTCGAATTTGCCAAAAGTAAGCTCGACATCTGGGTGAAAAACGCCATTTACGCACGGTTCTACTGTCATGAAGATAAACAATATGTTATTAAGAAAGTCAAAGACTTGAAAGAAAATGTCGTAGTACCCGTCGACTTCGAGAATACGGGCATTACTTTGAAGAATACGATCTGGTCAAATGGTTTGCATCAATTTGTTCAACTCAAACACAATCTCTATTTGACATCTGAGAGCTTAACAAGCAGTTTCATATCGAACATTGGCTACATCAAGAAATACAAGAGAATTTTCGGCTTATCAGGAACATTGGGCTCACTGGCTGAACAAGACTTACTCAGCAATGCGTACAACATTCAATTTGCCAAGGTTCCTACTTATCGAGAGAAAAAATTCCACGAACTCCCACTACTAGTTGCGCATGACCTGAGTTCTCGTATTGCAATCGAGGCGTCAGTTATCTGCGAAGAAGGTCGAGCAGTGCTCGTCATCTGCGAGACGATCCGTAGTTTGAAAAATATCGAGCAAATGATCAAAACACTCAACGCCGTAGATACCGTCCAATGCAATATCAAAACCTTTCCCGACGAAGATAGCAGCAAGGTGACTGAGGCGAAGATCCAGCCAGGCGATGTCGTTATATCAACTAACATAGCTGGCAGAGGAACTGATTTTAAGACGAGTGAACAATTGGAAGCAAACGGTGGTCTTCATGTTATCGTAGCATTTTTGCCTTGCAATAAACGAGTCGAAGATCAAGCATTTGGTCGAACGGCTCGACAGGGCAAAAGTGGTACTGCGCAAATAATAATACAAGAAGATGAGATTCTAAACGATTTAAATCCAGGTATCTTCTTCAAACAAGTCAGAGACGAGCAAGAAAAAGCGAGAATCAATCAGATTAAAACAGTGCAACTTGCCGAGATCAATTTCAATGACAAAATATTTAGTTTATTTTCTGAAGTTTACGTTCAACTCTACAAAAAACATAAAAAAGATCCGATTCATTCGTTTTACTTGAACGATCTCAAAGAGTTCTGGGCATTTTGGCTCGATAAAAATAGTGCAAACGGCAAAAAAACCGATCAAGCCGAGGCTGACTTCGGCCGTTTCAAAGCTGAGGCCAGCGAAATTCTCAATGGTAAAATAAAGCACAATCCATATTATTGTATCAAACAGGCAAACGCATTCATAAACAATGACAAAGCAAAAGAAGCGAAAGAAGTCTTGGAAAACGCCATTTCAATGGAGACGAATTCAGACATTCTCTATTCGGCCCATCTCAAATTATTCGAATTGGCAATGGAAAATGGCAAACAACTAACCGAGCGTTTTAGTAAAGCCATGGCAAAGTTAATATTTTTACCCTATGAAATGGATGAAAAGTATAAAGATGACGCAAAAAGACATTTGGCTAACGCTCAAAAAGCGATTAAAGTTGAAAGTGACTATTTGGCGTCTCTTTTCGAAGCAGAAGATTTCACGAGTATCATATGGGAATCTGTGGAAAAGAACTTTTTGGTTAAACATTTGAAATCCAGATTAGCTTGTCTGCTTACTTACTCAGCAAATTTAGATGGTCTAAGTGAACAACTCAACAGTAGTCAAGGTTTAACAATTCAAAAGAAAATCTACAACTATTTAAATGAAAGTGACGATGCAGAAGTTAACAAAAATATAACAAATTCAGAAATAAATGAACTTGACTTTACTGGTCTGAACGAGATCTACTCTCTCCGAGAAGTATTCGATGTACCACCAGAGATCATCACAGGAGCTCAAGTTCAAATTGGCCTTGGCTTAGCAGCGTTAGCGGCTGGTATCGCTTTTCCGCCCGCTTTATTCATATGTGCACCTTTGGCTGGAACTTTGATTTCAGAAGGCATTTGTGATATCATCATCGAGCTCATCAGCAAAGGCGAGACTGAGTACGATTGGAAAGAACATGTCAAATCAAAATGCATTAGCTATGGCATCAGCATCGTCACGATGGGCCTCAGTGCTGTAGCGACCTCGACCAAGCTCTTAAATCAAGCAGCTAAATTATGTCGAGGAATGTCCAAAATGTTTGCTCGAAGTCCATTTATAAGAAACATGTTCAATAAAATGGTTAATCTATTAGAAAAATCCATAGAGAAATTAGAAAAAGCTAAGAAATTAAGTAACGCCTTAGTTGTGTATGATAAAACAATTACCAAAGGTATTATCAAACAAGTGGCCAAGGATACAGCAGTAGGAGCCGTTTCAACTATCATTGATAGTAAGCTCATAACACCTGCATTAGAAGAGATGTTCAAATCGTTGAAACCTCAAATACGAGAAAAGATAAAACAAACAATCGAACAGGATGCTGAGCTCAACGAGAAACTCGAGAAGAATCAGAAAGAAAAAATCGAGAACAAAACTAAAGAAATTCTCGGAGGTGATATCGGTGAGTTAGCTATCGAAACAGCCAAAGAAATCACCATTGAAGTCATTAAATCATCGAAAAACAAATGGCTCAAAGCTGTCGCACTAACACTGGACTCTTTGGATTTTACCAATAAGATTCTTACCTATGCGAAGAAATTTTGCAAGGAGCTAAAACAACAACTACCTTTATCACAAGACTCCGAGTCTGTTAACAAGAAAGCGATAATTGCAGATTTGACAGATCAATTAACCGAGAAACTGTTCGGTTTCATCGTTGGATTGGGAGCTAAGTTTACTAGTACAATCATTAAAGATCCAATTCTCAATAAAGTATTTCAAAGTAAACATAAAGATGAAAACAACGACAATCAAAATCAAAACCAACCTAAGAGAGACGAATTAATTGATCAGCATTTGCGTACACTGGGTATTGATGCAGATATAAAGGATCTTACTAGTGCTGATATAGCCAGAGCGTTCAAGAAAGCTGCTCTGAATGCGCATCCAGACAAGAGAGGCGCAAGTGACTCACGAACGATAAATGATTTACAAGAGGCACGTAACTTCCTACGAAATTATATCAACAGACGAGATAATCGAACTGTTAATACAAAAGATGAACTCAAATTGCTTATTCATGGCAATTCAGATAAAAATCAATGTGGACAAATGGTTTTCGCTCAATTATTTCAAGTAGACACTCACGATTTATCCCGAAAGACCGGTGTGGCGAATTCACATCATGGTTCTCATATAACCGATCACGAGTACCAGTTCCGAACTCTCGATCTCGAGCCGATTAAACATGATTTCCACAATTCAAACAAACAAGATTTAGTCAAATTTCTCAACGAAGCAAATGCCAGCTCAGCTATGTTATTTGTGAATCGAATCGACACGCCAGATGAACTTGGACACGTGCTTTTAATGAGAAAACAGTCAAATGACAATCTCGTGGTTTACGATGGAAACGAATTGATTCCACTCGAGAATCTTTTCGAGTATAAGGGCGTTGTGTTAACAGGAAAAAATCTAGACGATCAATTGACGAGAATTCAACATGAAATCATGACAAATCCGAATGCCCATCCGTCTGTGTTTCGAATGAGACCAACAGGACAAGATGAATTCGAAGATCGATTCGGAGTCCGAGGCAAAAACATGCTTGGCCAAATCAATAAAGACCGAATGATGACCAATGATTCGTTGATAGTCGGTAGCGTTGCTCGAAATTTGAATCATAGAGACTACGATTATGTTCTTAATCAGGCAAAACAGGACAAAATTATTAGATTTGATTTACAACAATATGAAAACATGGACAAATGTGCAATTATTCGTTATTCGCGTTATGGTCTAGGCGTGGCTCATTACTGTCCGTTTGTGGAAAACACGCACGATTGGCCGACGTTAAAGCAATCCGAAGTTACACTTACGAATAAAACTCCTGAATACAATTGCATGTTAACCGGTGGTACAATGCATTCGCTTCATTCGATGTGTAGCTTTCTGGTTTGCATTGGCAACAATGATATCAAAGTCTATTGCGACTCGAATCCGACATCGAACGCCAATCAAAAGGTTCAATCGATTCTAAGTGAAGGCGCACGAGTCATTCATCGAATTGATCATGCCACAAATAGACACATCGACCTGCCTCAGTCTAATCGTGATTTCTATGGTAGTAACGACTCGATGACAAGTGGTGATATTTACTTGCATCATAAGAAAGGACAATGGATTATAATGATTCAAGATAAATCGTTCACTATGGACGGAGTCGAATGTCCAATGGGAAATATTCGTGAGATTCGTACGAATTACTATGGTGACCATCTTCGAGTAATAGAGTCAGACGAAAATTACACTTTGCCCAGTTTCAATCCGAAAAATAAAGCACGTGCTTTTGAAGATGATCCACATTCGTTTCTGAGCAATCATTATTTACTACAATTGTCTTCGATGTCTGCAAGTGTCTATATAAACGAAGCTATACCAGCGAAATCTCTTCGTTTCGATATCTTTCCTGGAAATAAAGTCAATCAACGACAAATGTTCAAGATTATGCCGAAAGAACAAGGCCAACATCAAGCTCATTATTGTCCATATTTTAGCAATACTCATGATTGGTCATCGTTGCGTAATTCAGAGACGATCGTCAAACTGATGAATCCTCAGCACAAGTACGTGCTAACAGACACGTTTAGTGGCTGTGCTTTCATCGTGGCAATAGGCAAACATGATTTGAAAGTTTATCATGATTCAAAGCCTGAGTTAAATGTAGCCGAGAAGAATGCTGGTATTCATTCAGATGGTGAGAATAGATGCATAATCAGAGTTGATCATTATGATTACAAAACTACTGACAAATTTTCTTACATTTCGTCTGAAATGCCTTCACAACGTTTATTCTATGGTATTCTCGGTGATAGAAATTCGACTGAGATCGGCTCGGAAAAGTCTATGCAAGCCAGAACAGGTCAAATCATGTTGTTCTATGATCAATCAGAATGGAATTTGGCAATTTCTAGTTATTTAGCCGTCAACAACAGTGACAATGGTCAGCTGCCGACTGATCTTAGTATATTTCAATTAACTAATCTTGTCTGATGAATATGTTATATTAAGACCTAAGACATATAATTTAAGCTTTTTATTGTAACATTAAAATATTCGTACTATTTATTCTCAAACATTAAAACTCCGATAATGTTGCTTTTCGTTCTTTTTTTACTCGAGAACGAAACTCAAACACGTAACCAGGCGACATTTTATTCAGTCGTGATTTATGCATCGACAACTTGATAATTCACCTTGAAGTGGAATTTTCATGTTGTCTCTCTAAATAAAAGAAACTGAAAGCTTTTTTTCTTCAATCATTCCGCGAAAAACTTTTACTTTCTTCGACTTTGATTTCTGCTCGGCCAAAATAAAACATTGTTATGAATCGTTTCGGTGATATTGATTGTTCATTGAAAAAACTTCCACCTGTTTATGGTTTTCGAAGTGCAAAAGTTGTCTCTCTTGAAGAAGCACTTCAGCCAATTGAATCACAAATTGAAGAATTAGCTTATTACATTGGAATAGCTAAAAAAAGTTGTCATTTTCCAAATGATCATGGTTTATCAAAAGATCAATCAGCTTCGATTTATATTTTCACCATGGAATGGGGAGAAACAAGTCTTTATCAAGTTTTAAATCAAGCATTGAGATCAGAAAATCGACAGGCTTTGAAAATTTGGTTTCCTTATTTAAAATTATTCGATACAGCTTTAGATCTTTTGCCAACTGTCAAAGGGTCGGTTTGGAGAGGTGTTCCACTTGATATCGGCAAAAATTTGACTAAAAATCAAATGTTTACATGGTGGGCGATTAGTTCTTGTTCCTCATCAGTCAATGTTATCGAAACATTTCTCCAAAGCAAAAACAATTCAACGTTATTCTTAATCGAAGTTGTTAATGGAAAAAAAGTGTCCGGTTATACTGAATATGAAGGTGAAGATGAAGTTATTCTGAGAATTGGAACAGAATTTCGAGTTAAAGCTGATCCATTGAAACGAGCCGATGGTTCACATACAGTTCATTTAATTGAAATCACTGATAACGACGAAGACGATAGGCAACCTTTGGCAGCAGCTATGAAAAGTTTAGATGTGAAACCAAAACCAGTCAATTCTAAAGTATCAAGTGAGTTGAATAGAAATCTAATTAAAGTCGATTTTCGTTTGATAAAAATGAGAAAATTATAATTTGAGTATCGATTGATCGACTGCACAAATTCAGATTTGTTTCATCCACTCGTTGGACGAAAAATGCGTTGATGTCGTGTCGGAATCAGTGTGAAGCTAGCACAATGAAACAAAAATTTATGCGTGGAAAACTTTTTTCCAGAGTATGTCCGGTCCGTAGAAATGAGCTCATTCGATTCAGAATTTAATTCAGCGTCGAATGGTGATAGTTTTATCTACCGGACATACTTAAAACAAAATTTTTATGGATGATTTTTTGTTGATTTAGAATTGAAATCAAAGATCAAATGGAAAGTAGGCGGTGAAACAATTGCTGGTGGAAATGGAAAAGGAGACAAATTAAATCAACTTTCGTGTCCTTCTGAGATCCATGTCGATGATGAAGAGCAATGCATTTATATTGCTGATTCGGGAAATAGTCGTATCGTTAAATGGAAATTAGATGGTGGAAGTGATGATGGAGAAATTGTTGCAGGAGGAAATGGAAGAGGAGATAGAATTGATCAATTGAATTGTCCATTTGATGTTATTGTCGATGAAAAGAAGAAATCTTTGATTATTTGTGATCGAGACAATAGGAGAGTTGTTCGATGGTCTTTACAAAATTCAAATGGTGAAAAAGAAATTCTCGTTGAGAATATTCTATGTTGGGGATTAATAATGAATGAAAATGGAGATTTATTTGTTTCTGATCGAGTGAATCATTCAGTTAAAAGATGGAGACAAGGTGAAATAGGAAAAGGAGGAGAAGGAACTATTGTTGCAGGTGGAAATAGGAAAGGAAATGAACTCAATCAATTGAATGGTCCTTCATATATTTTCATTGATCGAGAAGAGACAGTTTATATTTCAGATAGCGGTAATCATCGTGTAATGAAATGGCTGAAAGGTGCAAATGAAGGTATTATTATTGCTGGCGGACAAGAGAAAGGAAATAGTTTAAATCAATTAAATGGCCCAGGAGGATTACTGGTGAATGAAATTGGTGATGTTTATGTGGCTGATTATTATAATCATCGAATAATGTGTTGGTCATTGGGATCAAAAGAAGGTCGTGTTGTTGTTGGTGTAAATGGTGCAGGAAATGGATTAAATCAGTTGAATTATCCAAGAGGTTTAACATTTGATGTTGAAAATAATCTTTATGTTGCTGATTCGGGAAATCATCGAATTCAACGATTTCGTATTGATTAATAAAATAAATAAAATGAAATAAAAGATGAGAACAATAAGCATGGAAGATAAAAGATGAAAAATGAATGTAAAAATAAAGTTTTGTACGGATAATAAAGAAAACGTTCTTTCTCTCACTCACTCTCTTCCCTTTCTATCTTTGGTTCTCTTTTCTAATCGGTTGTGTAAGTTAATTTATTGATAGTCAATAGTATTTGCGATAGATAATGACCATGAAGGTTTAGTATAGAAAAATCTCGTTCTTTAGTATAAGATAAGAATTGATGTTGATGTTATATTGAATATTGAAGTATGGTGTAGTATAATATAAAATGATATACATACATATATTATCTATCTACCTACGTAATTTGACGTTATTTTATAGTTCCTTTATATTGTTTTGGATTCTTTAGATCCTTGAGAGTGTTGGAGGTGAGGACATTTAAAGTTAATCGAATCTCAAGAAAAGTATTGAGTGAATTATTTTTATTTTCGAAATTTCAAAGAATTTATTTCGGACAACAGTATCGAACTTTATAATCACTGCATAATTTTTGTTTGTAACCAACAACGAACGGATTCAAACATAAAAATCCATCTTTAACTGTTATACGAAAAACATCGCCAGTTTTTGTTGGACTTCCATCGATTGATGTTTGACCTTCAATTGCAATCGGTGCTGAACACATAAAATCGCTAAATAATTGTTTGATATGACTTGTTATTTCCGGATCACCTTGAGTTAAACTCGGGTCATTTGTATCGAACCAGGATGTCCATTGATACTTTCCTGTACAACTCGCTTCCGTATACGAATAAGGATCGAATACACCTTGACTTAAAACGCCATTTAATGACGATAGGACAGCGAATGTCAAAAGAATGACAAGCATGTTTTTTGTTTCAACAAAATCTATTCTGATATTTAAAGAAAATCTATTGATACTAATCCACAGAACTATAAGATTGATATTTATCGAGATCAAAAATTGATAAATATTTGAGGGCAAGGCAACAAACGTTTTTATTCACTTTTATTATCAACATAAAATCGTTGAATTCGATGATTATCACAATCGACAACATAAAGATTATTGTCAATATCAAATGTTAAACCAGTTGGACGACGAAACTGATTTGATTCTATTCCTCGGCCATTCCCACCGACAACAATTCGACCTTCTTTTGCTCCCAATGACCAACACATTATCCGATGATTCTCTGAATCAGCCACATAAATATCACCAATTTCATTCACTAGTAATCCTTGAGGACAATCTAGTTGCTCCCTCTAAAGAAGTATGGCAGGATAAGAAGATATAAATACTGCGTGTTTGGTGCTCACAAACATAAGGATGAAATATCTTACTCTTGACAATGGTGGTCGACCGTTTATGGTGTTAGTTCACAACAACAAAGTGGAAGTATTCGCAAGAGAGAAGAACGACAAATGCCCGAGCAAAGAAGAGAAGGAGAACAAAATTGGATGGACAATACTAGTACTGAGTGTGGAAAATTGCCTTAACATCTTCATTGGGGACGATCTTGCACATGGATACACGGGCAACAGCGTATTGCTACAAAGATCAAACACGGAATACATGTACATTTCAGGCAGCATCAAAGAATTCAAGTGGCCTGAGCAAATTGTTGAGTTCCATGCGCCGGTGGGAAACAGCGATGTTCCGTACCCGTTCGCTGTCACTGAGAGTGGCCGTGTCATTCTCTTTGAAGACTTACATAAACATTTGCAACAAGACAAAATGTATCCCTATACCTATGAGTGGCAGGCTCCACGCGATGAGCCCCGATGTTCTGAGCACATAAGTTTCACAACTTTGTATGGTAGAGAGATATTACTCTAGTTCTGCTACTGTTGCCTGCAATAAACAAAGCACCCTCTTGAGAAAAAGTCCCTCGATTTCGATGGTAGTGAGTTGAAACTTTTTGCTGTGACAGTTCAGACCTCTTTTGTAATAAAAGTTTTTTCAAAAAAAATGGAGCATAATGTAGCCCGTCATCCACTCTATCCCGGAAACTTTGAATGAACTCCAAGGCATATCGTGGAGTGGAGCTGTGAATCGATCTTTGACAAGTAGTCATAGAGGTGAACAGATTGGGGCACGCAGCTCTACCAATTAGTGTAACGATGCGACTAATCTGCAGAAGAACCTTCGTTTTTTTTGTTATTTCATATGATGAATAAGAGAACAATCTGTTTCAATAGATAACAACAACTATGATGACAGAACGAAAGAAGTGGCTAGTATGATTACAACTGTTATTTTCTTTCTATTCTGTATGATGACACAACATTTTATAGTCGGTATAAATACATCGGTATTTATTCATTCTTTCGTTATATAGTCGATCAAAATGGCAGACAGAGATGATGCAGTACCAGCAGAAAAGTTTTTTCGCTTCTCAGAAGATGGTAATGGTCCATGGGAAATCAATCGACCACAATCAGTAATCATGAGTCTTGTTGAAAAAGGTCTTTTCATTGGTGAAGTGCTCGATATCGGCTGCGGTATTGCTGACAGCGCAATCTATATTGCCAAACATGCAAATAATGTTCATGTCACTGGATTTGATTTGGTGAATTGACTTTCTTTAGCTTTTCTCTCCATCAATAATTTTGTTTCAGGTTCCAAAGACCATTCAGATTGCTCGTGAAAAAGCCGAAGAAAATCAAGTAAACATTCGATTTGAAGTTGTGAACATTCTTGATGATCTTTCAAAAACCAGTACCATCAAACAACATTCATACGATACTGTTCTCGATGCAGCTGTTTTTCATTGTTTTTCCAATGAAGATCGACAACTTTACATGAAAAATCTCGAATATTTGATCAAACCTGGTGGTTTATATATTCAATTGTGTTGTAGTGAAAAGGCAACATTTGATAGAGGACCACGGCGTTTGAAAAAGGTCGATTTAAATGAACTATTTTCATCGAAGAATGGTTGGACAATTGAATCAATCGAAGATTCATTTTATGAATACGTACCTGGTGCTCCAACGGGAGAGAGAGAAAAAGCTTATCTTTCACTATTTCGACGAGATAATAAGATTTAAAAAATAGATTATATTATAGAGAGCTACAAACACTACTTTTATAATCAGATTTCGAATAAAATAACACATTCATCGAAGAAACCATTATTCTTTAGCCTATATCAGAAACCGAATATCTATTTGTGTATAATAGATATTTTTCAATGAGGCAGCTAAAACAGTCATGCATATAGATTTTGTACGAACTAATCGATGCAACCATTCTTACGAAGAATACGTCGTCGATGATAATTTTCATTTAAATCTGCCAATGCTTGAACTGTTCGACTTTAGCGACCTTCCCTTTTTAATTGAATTCTCTTTAATTGATTTAAAATTTATCCAATTTATATTTAGTTGTGACTTCGATGAAAAGAAATCCGATATTATCTTTGATAGATTTCACCAATTTCGAAGTGATTTTTGGCTGAATCATCATTGCTTTACGGAATTTGCAACTGTGGATGGTTCAGCTTGCATTTACACAGTATACCATTTCCATTCAATACGTTTCAATTAAAATCAGACTATAAAAGATATCCTAACAATTCCGAAAATAATCTTAATCTGTTTGTCAATGTCCACAAATTTAGAATTAGATTCCCAAATACTAGCACAACAACAACGTGAAGATTATTTTGCAAATGTTACATCTTTAGTATTAAACGGTGATAGCGCCACAGTTATTTTCGTTGTCTGTTAGGTACGATGAATTAATTGAAATTTTGGAAGATGATGAGTTATGTAAATATTTAAATAAAATAGTGAAAAAAATTATTTATACAGAGTCATAGCAATCTCTCAGACAATGATTTATTTAAAGGCGAGAAGTTTTATGAAGTACTTTCAAATATTGAATATTTACATATTGAAGATTGTTATACGGTGAAATTTTGTTAAATTCATTGAATCATTTACCAAAATTATGTTGTTTAAATGGAGCCTGGCAAAAACATTAAATTATGTATGTGGTTCGGCGATGATGAATCATCTGAATAATGTCGAATGTTAAAACATTGAAAATAAACTTTTGTGGATTCAATTTCTTTTGTAAATTTCAATAAATAAAGTCTTCATTATAACAAAGTCTCTATTCAATACTCAATGAAACTGTTTATAACGGCTCTGGCCAAATTATAATGTATTCGACAAAAAACAGTCTGGCAAAATGTGATTAAAGATTTAAGTGCGAATTTTCCACCTGGTACTCAAATGATCGTTCAGTCGCAATTGAATCCGGCACCTGATCTTCACATCATCCATTTGAAACAATATCAATGCTTTTCTTTAAAATATTTATTTAGATGCACGTCTTTATCCTAAAATCAAGTAAGTTCAATTTGATTGTTGACGTTAACTATGTTGTTAAATTGTCAAGAAATCATCGGTACGAAAAGAAAAAATTCACTATTCCAATTAGTTTACTCACAATTGCAGTTGTTGCAATAGCGTCCATTTTGCTTGCTCTCTGGTTTACAAAATCACTACGTAATTTCCTTTGTATGAAATACGATTTATGATGAAGGTTTCGAATTTAGTTCTAGGAAATATATCGAACTGGCAATTCCCCTATTTGGGCAGCATCTGGATATTTTCGAAACAGTACATACGTACATCTCTAACGTCAGGTGATTTCAATAATGATGGGAAATCAGATCTCCTAGTAATTAATCATGATTCCTACGATCTTTCCATATTTTTGAATGATTGCTAATGATCATCTAGTTTTCCAACTAATATTTTAGCACATATTATGTTCTTCGTGCTTTTTCAAACAGAATTTCAATAATGCATAGTGTTATATATATATATATACGTACGTGCTTTGCCGATCTATAGGTCTTTTAACTGTCATTTGAACATAATTGATTGCTATCCATGTTATATTCAATAAACTTTGCGATTCAAAATATTACTAATCTTGTAGATAGTCATTATAGATCAAAATGAATTGCTTTATTATTTGTTTCTTATTTAGTTTTTCTTTGATTACTAATATGATTTCTCAAGAATCATCTAGTTTACCTCTAATTAACCTATGATAAAAAATTCAAATGAAAACTAAGCGTTACTTGTTGTGGTAATTTTGTATTCTTATCGCACTACCTTTGCACCAAAGTTTCGAACATCAACATACCGAAGATAAATATGATGTCAACTGACTATAAATAAAAGAAATAAAGAACGAAACCGATAGAATAACAATACGATGAATTCTGATCATAATCAAAAGATCTCTGTTACTGATGGAATTAAAAAAA
>Ga0209935_1003118_pt1 | contig 17909 bp, 31 predicted proteins | sample ThiBio_1000_plan_2_FD_183958 | JGI IMG/M metagenome (GOLD analysis project Ga0209935, IMG submission 183958) | Wastewater bioreactor microbial communities from Cape Town, South Africa - Thiocy_cont_1000_plan (SPAdes) | ecosystem: Engineered > Bioreactor > Thiocyanate-remediating >... | reverse complement strand
CGGGCACCTCCTCCTCCTCGATGACGATCGACGGCGATTGGTCGCTAGTGCTGATCGAGATGGTGGGCGCAGCGAGCGAACTCGACGAGCTCGACGCGAGCGACGACGAGGACGACGACGAGAGCGACGAGGACGACGAGGTTGCGAGAGCGGCGCCAGAGGTCGAGCGCGCTCCAGCTGGTATACCCACACGAATGTCAGCTATATGTTAGACGATGACGAGGAGGCGATGCAATGGAGTGACGATTGGTACCCGAAGCAGGATTGAGGCTCACCAAGATCGGCGGACGCGAGGTGCCATCGAACCATTCCTGCGCCGTGGTCGAAGCAGTGGGTCCGGGCGTATCGGGATAGAGCTCGGCACAAAAGTCCTTCTTGGTCTATCGAGAGAGAGAGAGAGAGAGAGATTGATGCATCGTCGTAGTGGTGGGTGGTGGGTGAGTCACGTGATCGTTGCAGTGTTCGCCATGGCTGCTTGAGCGACGTACGCGACGAGGCACATTGTAGCGGATTGGTACGACCGAATTGGCGGTGAGCTTGTACAAACGAGCGACCTCAATGTCCATTACGTCGAGGGCACGCTTGGGCGCAATGGCGATGGACTTTGTGGGAATCTCGTTGACGAACGACGTGTAGTCGAGGTAGTAGGGGTTCTTCTCGGTGATCTCGAGGAAGCGCACGGTGCCGTCTCCCTTGCTGGCGAGGAAGAGGAGGTTGGTGTCGTCGTCGAACAAGGGAGTGAGCACGCCGGTCGATGAGTCGACGGTCTTGAACGACAAGCTCGGGTTCAGGTTGCGAGAATCCCACACTCGGAACTGCCAGAACGAACGAACGGTCGGGCGTCAGATGCGATCACTGGTCATTGGAGGAGATGCTTGCAACAGCAGGTGCAGGTGGAGTACCTCGCGCGAGCGGGTCTGCGTGGCGCCGGTGGTGAAGATCTTGTTGGTGCGTCCGAGCCAAGCGACGCGAGTCGCCAGCGTGCCGGCATGACCATCGGCCGTCTGGGCACACACGTGTGGAATTGAGCCGGTGGCACTCTCATGCATAGGTGTGGCTCGAGAGCGACGCACGTACCTGCACGGCGGTCTGCTGGCGAGGGTCCCAGACGCGCAGCTTCTTGTCGTCGGACGACGTGGCGAACAACGAGCCGTCGTAGTTCCACGAGAGACCCGTCGTGTTGCCGCCAACAGCGATCGAGAGGCGTGCGGTTTGGTTCTCGACATCCCAAACCTTGAGGTCACGATCACGGTGGTGGAGATGATGGCGAGTTCACGCACGAGCGTGAGTGCGATGCACCGCCAGTTGGAGCGTCGCAGCAGCAGCAGCAGCAGCAGCATTGCGTAGGTGGAGCGTCGATCGCCGATCGGTGACGTACCTTGACGGAGCCGTCGTGCGAGCCACTGACCACGACGCCGCTGGCAGTGGGATTCCAGCGAATGGTCGAGACGCGCTTGGTGTGGCCCGAGAGCGTGGCGGCGGCGGTGCCGAGGTTCTGCGAGAGGCCGACGCCGTCCTCGAGCTGCCACAGACGCACGGCAGCATCGTCGCCGCTCGAGAGCAGCTGCGTGTCGTTGAAGGGATTGAAGGCGAGCTCGTAGATGGTGCCCGAGTGGGCGTGGATCAAGGGCACTTCGCGGCCCGAGCGCTTGCCGACGTCGCTGAGCGGCAGCACGCCGATGGCACCATTGACGGTCCACGAGACGGCGAGCAGCGACGAGTTGACGGCGAGCAGCTCGGCGTCGGACGGCGCGCTGGCGGCCGGCTGCAGGTCCGGATACCAGTTCTCCTTCTTTTCGAGCGAGCCGACGGCATGGCGGTACTTGGAGGTGGCGAATCGCGACGACATGGCTTCGCGAGCACGCACGGCGGACGATCGAGGGCAGCGAGCGAGCGAGCGAGGCGACGAAGAGAAGAGAAGAGAGATCGAGTGAAAGAGATCGACGACAAACGAATCTCTCGAGAAGGAAGCGCTGGAGCTCGCATTTGCTTTGATACACTACTCACGGCACCAGAGGAACGAGCCTACTCTTCGGTCCTCTTCGTTGTTTTTCTCTTGCTCTCGTTCCTCACGCACCACCACACGCGCTCTCGCCTCATATCATCACTTGCTCGCGCTTGCTGCTGCCTGCTGCTTGGCGCATTAAAACCCGTGTGTTTACCACCCACGAGGTCACTAGAGATATCTTGAGTCGATAGCGACTCGGGTTTTTTTCTCCCATCCCCCTCCATCGACGAAGAACAACAACAAACAACGCGATGTTGCTTGGTTGTGCTCACTCATGGCGGCAGGTTCTTTGTGTATGCGTGTCGCTACTCGCTTGCCTTGTTCTGCTGAGCCGGGCAGAGTCGATGGACTCGTTGCCCGCGTGCTCGTTCGATACACCCAAGGATGGTATGCGATATCAACGAGAGCGCCAACCACCACGATGCCTGACTGACCCCGGCTCTCGCACGCAGCCCTGTGTACACTCAATGTTAGGCAGCTGAAACCTACCGAGTTTGCCTATGGTCCTATCGAGATGGAACAAACGCTGGTACGCGCGCGCTCTCGCTCTCTCGTGTGGGTTCTAGCGTGCTTGGCGCTCACTGGCTCGTCGCAGAGGGACACCAACGAGCGCATCAAGAAGGGCAAGTTCGAAGCGTGGGCGGCGCGAACCAAGGTACCGATCGTCATTGGGCCGGCCAAGAGCCAAGACGAGTACTCGACCACGTCGGTGTTCGACGACGTGGGCGCCGAGTTCTGGGTCGTGGACCACCACCACCGCGTGCTTGGGTACGTGGGCGGTGGCTCGTTGCTCGCTCGCGCGCGCGATGAACGAATGGCAGCGCGCTTACCACACACTGTTTGCACGCGTGCAGCGTCTATCGGTCGGACATGGCTTGGAACAAGAAGAATCTCTTGTGCGAAGTGGTGCAGAACTACTCGCACTTGAGCAAGCACGATTTCTACCGCACGATCGTCAACCAGCAGCTCGTGTGGCTCGCCGATCAGAAGGGCCTTTATCCGCTCGACCCCACGCTGCTTCCCGAGACCTTTGGCCACATGCACCCCGACCCGTATCGCGACCTTGCGGCGTACGTGCGCTCGCGGAAAGGCTTCCACGCCACGTCGGTGTTGTACGCCGAGTTCCATTGGGCCAACTACTTTCGTGCCGTGCTGCCATGGCCGACGCATCCGCAAGAGGAGCGCTTCACGGAGTGGTGCAAGATCCGCCCCTACAGCTCCGAGTGTACCGAGAACGGCATCACCGAGGCGCAGTGGATCGAGAACGTGCTCCCGACCGCCTTGCAGATGGCTCACTCGCCACAGGCATCGCAACTGCCGGGATACATTGGAAGCGCGCAATAGGCCACCGAATGAGAAGAATGTATACTGTACTTTGTTGTTGTGGTGGTGGTGCTGGTTTGTCGTTGTACTACTACTTCCTTGGACTATTGTATAAAGCGAGCGTGTGTGAGTGTGTCTACAACAACCTGCTGCACTGGAGGAGTGGGTAGGTTACTCGTTGAGGCCCTGCTGCTGTTGTACCAACTGCGAATAGACGCCGCCGTGCGCAAGCAGCTCGTCGTGCTTGCCGACCTCGACCACGCAGCCCTTGCGCAGTACGACGATCTGGTCGGCGTTGCGCACCGTACTGAGCCGATGTGCAATCACGAGCACCGTGCGGCCTTGCATGAGCTCCTTCAAGGCCTCCTGCACCAATTGCTCACTCGCCGTGTCGAGACTCGATGTCGCTTCGTCCTATGGCGACGCGAGTGAATCAACACAGCTGGCAAGGCAAGTCGCAAGCTCGCGCTCAACGTACGAGAATGAGAATACGGGGATTCTTGAGGATGGCGCGTGCAATGGCGATGCGCTGCTTCTGGCCTCCGCTCAGCTGCACGCCTCGGTCGCCCACCATCGTGTCGTAGCCATCGGGGAACTGCTCGATAAAGTCGTGGCAGTTGGCGTGCCTGGCTGCGTCGATCACCTGCTCGCGCGTCACGTTGCTGCAGCCGTACGCAATGTTGTCGGCGATCGAGCGCGCAAACAACAACGGCTCTTGCGTCACGACGCCGATTTGCTGTCGAAGCCACGTCGGGTCGAGATCGCGCAGATCGACGTCGTCCAGCGCGATAGTGCCTTGCTCAGGGTCGTAGAAACGCTCGATCAACTGATGGCAAGTCAGCAAATCAGATGGAGAGAGAGAGAGACATTGGCGCAGCGTACGTACGGCCATGATGGTGGACTTGCCCGAGCCTGATTTGCCGACCAACGCCACGACCTTGCCGGGCTCGAGCTGCAGCGACAGCTTGTGGAGCACCTTGTTGTCGCGCGTTGGATATCGGAAATCGACGTCGTGGAAGCGTACGACGCCGTGGAGATGCGGCAGCTTTCGCCCGCCATGGAGCGGGATCTTGGGCTGCTGTGCGAGCACCTCGCCGATGCGCACGACCGACAGTACGCCCTGACCGACGTGCGTGTAGAGAATCGACACCTGGCTCAAGGCATTTTGGAGATGCATCGAGTGCAGCATGAAGGCCGTAAGGGCGCCTGTAACGCCGGCTCGGTGAGCATCCTTCATCGCTCGGAGCAGCCTACGGAGCGTGTGCCACGTACCAGTGGTCATCTCCTTGGCGAGAACGAGCTTGCCTCCGTACCACAGACACGTGAGGGCGATGCCGCTCAGCGTCACGTCCACCAAGCCTAACGCGCATTGTGCGTTGAGTCTCAGCTCGTGAGAGAAGCGCCGACGCGCACACGCACCGATAAAGACTCCAAGAGCGAAGCCGGCGTTCTCACTGAGCTCGTTGGCACGTCCGATCTGCGCTCCAAATCGAGCCTCCTCTCCGGCCTCGTTGGCAAACAATCGCACGGTTCGAATGCTCGAGAGAATCTCTTGTGCAATGTCAGTTGCCTACACAGGTCATGCGAGATGGTTGGCGAATTGAATCGAGAGACAGCACAACTCTCACTTCACCTCATGCCAGCGACAACAATCGCGACTGCGAGGAGCAAGGAAGCAAGGACCGACCGATGATGGCTATCGAGTGACAACGTGCCTTGGCAGATTGGTGGCGCGCTTCTCGCAACATCGAGCGAAGGTAAGAAGTGTAGTAGGCGCCGACACACACGACCGTCGGCAGTAGCGCTCCCATGAGCAACGTGAGCTTGGCTGAGATCATCGATAGAGTCACGACTCCACCGACCTTGAAAAGAGCAGCAGCAGCAGCAACAACAAGGGGAGCAATCGATTCACGTAATTAGAGTCGTTGCAATGATGACGAGCGACAAGGAGGCAGATGCGCATACGATGGCGGTTGTAGAGCGCACGCCCATGGTGATCGTGTGCTTGAGAGCTTGGCGAATCTGCTCGACATCGGCACTCAGGCGATCGACCAACTCGCCCGTGTTTTGCTTATCGAAGAAGCCCTACGAATCGTTCAACAGAATGAGAACGACCAACGCACGAGCAAGCCAGCCAGCGAGCGAGCAAGCCAGCAATGTCGTTCGAGCGTACAATGTCCTTTCGAATCATCGACGAGAAGATGCGCTTGCGCAGCGATGAGGTGAATCGCTCGATGCCGCGCGAGAGCAGGGCGTAGTACGCAAAGCTGAACGAGCCGTACGTGATGCCGAGACCGAGGATCGACAGAGACGGGCGCCACAGGTCGCTGAGACTCGTCGCGTGCCCGATGACGTCGATCATCGAGCCGACGGCCGACGGAATGGCCAAGCCAGCGGCCGACGAGAGCACGGCCGCGAGCACCGACAGCGCAATCAGGCCGCTGTTCTCCCAGATGCACTCTTGTACCGTGGCCCAGAGTGAGGAGTCAGCTTCAGTAGCCACCACCTCAACCGAGGTCTGCTGTTGCTGTTGCTCGTCGACACTCGCTGGCGTGTCGGAGGCGACAGCATCGGCAGACGCGAGCAGCTGTTCCTGTTCGCTTGCAGCAGAGTCGTCGCTTGCTTGCAGTGTGTTGGGCTCGGTAGTCGTGGGTGCATCATCGGTAGCAATCACGGGGCTCTCGGCAGCGACGCTGGCGTTCCCGAGGCGCTCCTGGTGCTGCTCGACGAGCAAGCTCGATGAGTCGAGTGCCTCGTGCTGCTCAGCGTGTGCTCGCCTGATTCGCCACGCGACAGCGGCAGCGATGACGGGAGCAGAGCACAGCAACCATGCACCAGCGGCGCCACCAGCGCCAGCCGACGCCGCAGCGGCGCTTGCAACAGCAGAGGCCGAGGTGGCGCTGCTCGCAAACAGCCGGCGCGAAGTGGCGGCGCGCGTCGTCGCAGCAGCGAAAGCGAGCGGAGCGCGTCGAGTTGTGTGGGCCGATGCCGAGCGTCGGAGCGCCACCTGCGCCACTCGCACGGCAGCAAGCATTCCGTTGGTGCTGGTTGGCCGAGTTGGTCGAGTTGGTCGACCACACGAACGCTGGCACGAGGAGGCGCGTGTGCACCGAGCGAGAGAGCACGCGAGCGCGAGCGAGTGGAAGGCGAGAAGAGACGGAACAGCAACCAAGCAAGCGAGAGATATCGGTGGGCCAGGCAACTCAACCAATCAAATTGCTCAGCGTTGGTGCAACGCCATAGTTAGACGGCAACTCATGTGCCGATAGCTCCTGAACCAGGATTGAGAGTAGCAGGGCCTTGAGAGAGAACGACGGTATCTCGCGTTGTTTTGGCGCGATCGCCGTCGGATTCACGCAGCGGACCACCAAACGCGACCAATCTCCGGCTCTCGCTCTTGTTTGCCCGCTTGTTCGCCGGAGGAAACTCCGAAGGTAGCGCGATGGCGGGCTCCTAGCGCGCCTTAGACGGCGCTCCTCCTCTTGTGCTTCTGTGCTTCTTCGTCGTCCCTTCGTCTCTCTGCTGCGCTCCTCTCCCTCTGTGGTCTCTCGTCTCGCTTGCTTGTTTGTGTGCCTGGCGAGGTATCTCGTGCCTTCCACCGTCTCGTGACTGCCACCTCCACAGCTCGGTGTGGTGTGTGTGAGTTCGCGAGTGCGCCGTGCGTGTGTGTGACGCTCGCCTTGTCGCTTTCTCTTTCCCTCACTCGCTCTCTGCTCTCGCAGCACCATCTGCGCGCTGCTGCTCTATTTTCGGTTAGCGTGCTCGACCGGGCGCCAACACTCTCTCGCGCGCTCTCGCTCGCCAACTTCATCTCTCCCTCGCGCATACGCCGCCCCCTCCCCCTCTCGATCGCTGCGACGCGTCTCGAGTCGATGGGCAAGATCGACAGTATCTGGAGCCGCATACGGCGCGGCAAGCGCAAGGCCGACGCCGCCATCGACGACTCGGAGGCCGACGAGGTCGACCTCAGCAGCGAGGAGCGCTTCAGCGTGGCTACCGACGAGCCGCCCGCTCGCGCCTCCACCACCACCACGACGTCGGCCGCGGCTACGAGCACGACCGCCGCTACTCCCTCGCGCGCTCTCGCTTCCTCGAGCTCCTCCAACGTACCAACCCTCGTCGTGTCCTCGCCGCAAGATCGCGACGACGATGACGACGACGATGACGACGACGACGAGCACTACCGCCGCCTCTCGGTCTCGGACGGCGTGCCGCGGCAAGCACACGCCTCGTCCAGCAACCTTGACGCCGAGCTCGAGGTCGAGCTCGATGGCTCGCCGTCCGAGCCCTCGATGCTCGCCGACATGGCACGCGAGCTCCTCGCCACTACCTCCTCCTCGTCCTCGTCGGCCGCTGGTACCGCGGCCGCGATGCCGTCGCATACACGAAGCTCGCCGACCTTGTCGCCGCAACACACGCGAACCATCAACTGGCGCAAGGGTGGAATCATCGGCAGCGGCTCGTACGGCAGCGTGTACCTCGGCCTCAACACCGACACCGGCACGCTGATCGCCGTCAAGCAGGTGTTCGTCGAACGCGACGACACCGACGGCATCGACGAGCTCGTGCGCGAGGTCGAGATCCTGCGCACGCTCAGCCACTCGTCGATCGTACAATACCTCGGCGCTTCGCGTGAGGCCTCGGTACGTCGTACTCACCTGCACCTGCCCACTCGCTCGCTCCCACTCGCTCACGCGTGCGCACCTTGCTGCTCGCTGTAGATGTTGAACATCTTCCTCGAGTACGTGCCTGGCGGCTCGATCCACTCGCTGCTGAAAAAGTTCGGCGGCTTGCCCGAGGACATCATACGCACGTACACGCGCCAGATCCTGCTCGGACTCGAGTATCTCCACGCACACAACATCGTTCATCGCGGTACGCGCTCGCCTCTGCCTCTCCTGCGGCTCTGTTCGTCGCTCACACGCACGCCCACGCCGAGCAGATATCAAAGGCGCCAATATCCTTGTCGATCATCGAGGAAAGATCAAGCTCACCGACTTTGGCGCCTCGAAGCGCATCGAGGGCGTCTTGAACAAGACCAAGGGCCCAAGCTCGCTTCGTGGTACTGTCTATTGGATGGCTCCCGAGGGTACGTACCAGCGCGGTGGCGGCGACGGTCGTCGTCGCTCATTCACGTACTTACTCCCTCCCTTCACTCCTCTCCCTCTTGCTTGCACTCCCATCACGCAGTCGTGCGCCAAGAAGACCATGGAAGGTACGCGCGACTCGTGAATTGTGTGTGAGCTTCCTCTCTTCCTCTCTCATCTGACATATGTTCGCTGCGTCCATCCGCGTGGATCATGATATCGTACGATACGCGTGTTGCATTTTTAGCCAAGCCGATATTTGGAGCCTCGGGTGTACCGTGATCGAGATGGCCACCGGCTCACCGCCGTGGTACAAGTTCGAGGACCAGATCGCTGCGCTGTTCCACATTGCCAAAACCACCGAGCCACCCGAGTTCCCTGCGCATCTCTCGGCACAGGCCATCGACTTCTTGCAGCAGTGCTTCCGTCTGTATGCCTCCCTCGCGCATCTACTCTGCTCGCTCTCCGCTCGCTCGCCAACTAAGCAATTCGATCTCTCGTTCTCTCGTTCTCTCATGTGCACCACAGGAATCCCGACGATAGACCATCAGCCTCCCAGCTGCTGAATCATCCATTCTTATTGTATCATTCATCAGAGTTGGCCGTCGTGCCCAGCCCTCAGACAGATCGCAAGAGGTACCTTCACGTCACCCGCTTACTCACTCACTCACTCACTCACTCATTCACTCGCTAACTTACTCGCTTACTCACTCCTACCTCCCGCAGCCATTCATCACCAGACTACAACGCCGACAGTTACCTCCAGTTCAGTTCCCCCAGCCTCCCGCGCGCGCCATTGCAAGCATTACGCCACACCGACCGCGCCATTAGTGCCAAGCCCACCATCAATCCCTTCACCTTCCTGCGCTCGAGCGCCAACACTCCAACCACTCCAAGCCAGCCGCCTGTTCTGCCTTCGGCGCAGCTCGACCGCAAGTCGCGCTCGATGGACGTCGTGCGCATTCCGCTCAACTCCATGAAGCTCGAGAGCTCGAAAAAGTCTTCGTCGTCCAGTAAGAGAACCAAGAAGGTTCGACTGCAGATCGACTCGAGCCGCAGATGAAGCGATCTTGAATGGGCACGCCGCCACGCACTCCGACCCGAAATCGCATCGACTTGCGTCTGTGCGTTTTGTGTTCGGTCCCAATGCGTGCGCGTGCGCATAAATGTTTGTGTGTGTTGTATGTATGAGTGCTTGTATTTGCTGCTACTCCTTCTGTTGCTATTTGCGTGATGGATTGCTGTCTATCTTCCTGTTTGTATTCTCGTTCGTCAAGAGCCGCGTGTGGTCTGTGGTCTTTGTATCATCTCTCTCTCCCTCGTGTTACCGCGCCTGCCACCTGCCACCACGCTATTCGCTCTGCTATTTATCTGCTATCTATCTCTGTCTGTCTGTCTCCTATGAATAAACCCCTAAATCCCAATCGAAGCAACCAAACGAGCGACGCCAGAGAACAGTGCAACATCACGATCACGTCATCTATTTGCTCCTCTCCTCGCTCGTGTCTGCAGCAACCACCGCCTTCCCCACACTATGCCCAAGCGAACCACCAAGACCTCCAGCTCCGACTCAAGCTCGGTCGCTCCCACGACCGCCAAGAGCTCGACTGAACCAAGCCTGCTCAGCGACGATGAGTTCGCGCAGCTGTTCCTCGAGAAGCTGTCGAACGCCATCGTCATCGGTTGCGGCGCTGGCTCGTTCCCGAAGCGCGGCGTCGTCGATCGAGATGCCTTCGTCGATACCCTGCGTGCTACGATCAACGCCCTGCCATCGTTGGTGCTTCAACGTGGCATGCTCGAGCGATTCGATGATCATGCTGAGAGCTTGTGGCACAGGTACTCACCAACACCGACACCGACACCGACACCGACACCGACACCGACACACGATGTGTTTGTGCTTGTGCGTTGGTTGACGCCACCGCTTGCTGATCGATGCTCGACGCCACACAGCTACACACAACGTATCCCGATCTGCACCGGAAAGCGTCAGCGAGGTGATGTCGTCGTTGAGAAGGCCGGCAAGGTCCGTTGGTTGCCATCATCCGATCGACGAGATACGCTGTTGCGCTCACGCGAGCGTGTGCTCGCTGCTCGTATGACAGAAGCAAAAGGTCGCCGCGACGTTGCTGACGCCGCGCGATTGTGCGAGCGCTATCCATGAGATCAACACCCTGAAGAGCGCTGGCTCCTTTGCGGCAGCGAAAGCCATCTGTACGACACGAACGATATCTCTAAGGCTGTCTGCGTGTCGATCGCTCGCTCGCTCACGCACAAGCACGACCACGTGATGCAGACCACTCGTTGGTGCTCTCGCCGTCGGCACCGCCGTCGATCATTGCTGATATGTATGCACTCGAGCGCGAGGCTACGAGCGCTACATGGGACCACACGAGCAAGCAAATCAAGGCCCTCGCTCGATATCTCGTCGCGAAGCTCGTGCAGCTCGATCGCGCCGAGCTCGTGGAGCACCTCGATATCGTGGCCCATATCTTTCACGACCATGCGTTGTATCTCATGCGTCAACTGCAGACGCGCGCCGCCAAGATCGATGCCAAGTACGTACCTTCGAACGAGCTTGGCCCATGCCAACGTGTGCGCGATAGCAGCGCGCGAGTCGCTCATAGATGCTCGCGCTCTCGCTGCAGGAGCAAGCAGGAGATCACCGGCACGCTGCTGGACTTCTTGAGTCCGCTGCTGGCGTACTACACCAGCAACCGACGGCCCGTGGCGTTGGACAGCGCCATCGCTGCAGCCTTGGTGCCGTTCGTGGCCTTCGTTTCGAGCTTCGAAAAGCCGCAACGCCCAGAGTCCGATCACTGCTATTCGTGTGTGGCATCCAGCATCGGTATGCTGACTCTCTCTCACAAGCACATCGAATTGCTCACTGACCAGCCGACCGACTGCATGGCTACGCCTAGGTAACAACGCTGGCGCTCTGTTACACTTGTTGAGTGAGCTTCGGTTCTTGTTCGAGGAGGACTGGCAGCTCCACGAGCCCGAGCTCGTGCCGCAGCTGGTGCTGCACCTCTTGCTGCCCAAGGTCTCGGTGCTGCTGAGCACCTCGAGCGACTTCCTGCGCCTGATCCTCGTTGCCAAGTTGCTGGTGCCGCAACAATCCAAGACCACCAAGCAGATCGCCACGCTCGTGTCGCGTCTCAAGGCGCCCGAGGGCATTGCGCGCTGGGTGCCATACCTCTCGCTCGCACACGGCGACTTCACCAAGCAGCTCCTGAGTTCGAGCGTATCGATCGCGATGCTGACTGATTCGATCGAGGTGCGTTGATGTTGCTGCTGCTGCTAGGATATTGCCTTGTTACTCACTCGCTGTTCGCGCTTTGTAGGCTGTCGAGGCTGCTAGTCGACCGCTATCGGCTGCCGACAAGACCGCGTCGGCCGTCGACCCCGATCAACCGTTGTTCGTGCTCGACACGGGAGGCAAGCCAGCGGCTGACTCGGACACGTCACCGTCGTCGACGGCCGAGCAGGGCTTGATGAGCGACATTCTCGATTCGCTCGACCACGAGTTGCAGGCTGCCAAGCGCGCTGCTGCCGCTGCCGCCGAGAGTTCTGACGATGGCGGGTCTGACTCCGACCTCGATTAGTTAGTAAACAAAAGAGCATACAAAATCAACACAGGGGAGGGTCTTGTATGGTCGTAGAGACTTCTCATATTGATGGATGGATAGCTAGCAAGAAAGGATTCGGTTTACTGATGATGATGAACAGTGAGATGCGAACGACAGCGACTAGCGCACTGCCTCTGCGTCTGTCTACCAATCATCGTCATCGTCGTTGGTGTCGGTGTCGTTGTCCTCTTCGTCGCTATCTTGCATCGCCAGTCGCCGAGCGACGATTCTCTCAAAGTTGAACGGCAGCGTGGGGTTGGTGCGTGGTTTCGGCCGCTCCAGAGTCGCGCGATCGACACGACGGAGCTTCACGCCACCAAAGACACCGATGCTGACCTCGCCGTCGCTGGCGGCGGCGGTTGCCGTGGTGCTGTTGCTGGCGGCGGCTTTCGTCGTGGCCGGCTTCGTTCCAGCTGCTGCGGCAGGCGGCGGGGGCGGTGGAGTCGATAGGTCTCGAGGAGGAGTTGGAGGCGGCGGATAGGTCGGTACGGGTGGCGCTGGCGTGGTGGCATCCTCGCGCGGCGGAACCGCAGGAGGCGCAGCGTCAGAAGCGGCCGGTACTGCACTCGGTGAAGGCTCTTCGGTAGGCACCGTCGACGGCAAAGGCTCGACAACAACAGGCACCTGCGGCTCGGGCTTCGGCTCCGGTGTGCCAGCATCTGGCGCTTCAGGTTCAGCAGGTGCCGGCTCAGCCTCAGCCTCAGCCTCTTCCTCCTCATAGATTGGAATGCCCTCGCGTTCCATGCTCTCGAGCGTAGGGATCGGTAGTGCCGTGAATTGTACCGCGTCGGCTGCTCCTTTGAGCACGTACAGCTGGAGCTCGAACTCGCACGTGTCTCCCGGCTCGAAAGTCGACGGCGTGATGATCAGCGGCCCGACACAAGGATCGAGTTGCATGGTACAAAACACTACGAGTCGAGCCGGTGAGCTCGAATTGCCGTGCATATGAGAGAGGCATGAGAGAGAGAGAGATCGTACCATCAAACGACTGCTCGAAGGCAGCTTTGGCAATCATGTCGTCGGCGGTTGCGATGATTTGCTTGCCGTGCTCTGGAGAGCACAGAGGCATGCGTGTCAGTCAGCTAGCCAACCAGCTGCTATTGATGGTGGACATACCATCAGCGCGAGTTACATAGAGACCGATCGCCTTCAAGGCCGCCAGGTTGCCACCCGAAGCCGCGGCATTCTTCTGCACCAGCACGGTGGCGATCTTGCACGGCTGTGCCACTCGGAGCGAGAAGCGTGGATTCATGAACCACGAAAAGTTGTTGATACATCCGCCCGCATTGTGACCGGCCCATTCGCCCTACGGTATCGACGAGCAGCGGTGTGAGAGAGCAAGCTTGAGGTGCGCGAGCTCCACGTGGATTCGCTTGCATACGGCGAGTGTGAATGGAGCGTGGTAGGGCAGCGTCGAGAGCTCCAGTCCATCAGAGTTCGTGTAGATCGAGAGAGTGAACGGGCTCTGAAATCCGGGCCTAAACGTGCACGGAAGAATGGCATACAGGCCGTCGTTTGGGAGAGAGATGGCGCAGTACGCTGGCGAGTGTCACACGCCAACCAGCACACGGTCAGCTTGAGAACGACAGTCGAATCGATCGAATCGCTGCAGCGGTGTACCTTCGTGAGACTTGCGGAAAGGCGCCTTCTTCAGGAGGCTCTCTGGCTCGAGCGTCGCCACTCGGCTGTCGTCCTCGAGCTTCAGCACGTAGAAGCCGATGCTGCGAAAGTCGGCTTGCTGCACCTGCTCCTTGGGAATCGATAGCAGTACAAAGACCTTGGCGCGCTTCGAGCGCACAAGGAATTGCGGATTCGTACGCCAGCTCGGAAAGTTGGCACAGCCTCCGGCACTCTCAGCCGTCCATTGGCTCTGCACGAGAGCGAGTGTGAGTGGGAGAGAGACAGAGAGTGGGAGCTGCGTATTGATATACCTGTACCGAGTGGGAGCGCCAACCGAGTGTGCATGGTTCAATCACCGGCGGAGGGAGATCGATCGGTGAGAAGATGGATAGCGTGTAGGGACAATGCTTGTCGGGATAGAAGGTGAACGGCAGCAACACGAACGACACTGCATTGTTCTCGTCGGGCTTCAGTTGCGACAACTCCACCGTGCAATCGACTGGTGTGCGTGCGTGCGTGCGAGATGGAGGGTTAGCGAGGTCGAAGGAGCGAAGCGACGCGACGCGATTCTCGTTCGTACCGAAGGGCGCAGCGACACACGCAGGATTGGCGAGCAGGTCTTCTTTGCGGCACGAGAATCGCGCACTCGAGTGGTTGAAGGCAATCAATCCGATGGCATGCGTCTCGGTCGAAGAAGAGGCCGACGCCGGATGTTGCAGCAAGCGAATGCTCAGGCGCTCGGGTCGTTGAGGCCCGAGTCGAACAACGTACTGCGTGTTCTTGCGCCATGAGCTGTGATTGATGCCGCCTCCAGCGTTGGACTCGTTCCATTCGGCGTGCAGCGTGACCTCCTGCGTCTCGAGCAGCTCCTCGAGAACCAATCGCTCGGCGGCGTAGATCGACAGAACGAACGACGCCTCGACACCAGGCTCGAACGTGCACGGAATGGCGAGATAGCTGCCGGGTTCGAGGCGTGCAATCTCGGTCGTAGACTCTTGTGCGTTGACGAACTGCGCCTTCTCGACCACGGCAGAGGCTGGAATCTGAGCGAGCTTGGTGTTGCTCGGGGCCGAGAGCTTCATGACATAGACGCCCACGGGCGAGACCTTGTCCTTGACGGCTGGCTCGATCGATGACAGCAAGAACTTGACGCCGCCAGGCAGCTGCGCTCCCTCGGGCACCGTGAACCGATACTGCGGATTGTAGATCCACGACGCGTGGTTGCGGCATCCTCCGGCTGTCTTGTCGCGCCAGTGGCCCTGTGCGAGAGCTCGGTGTGAGCGAGCCGTCTCGCTCACTCGCACAAGTGCGCCACATACCTGAACGTGCGATTGCTCCCACTGCTCGAGCAACGGCAGCAACGATGCCACCGGCTCCTCACCAGCGGCACCCGGAACTACCGACAAGGTGAACTCGCAGTGCTTGTGGGCATAGAACGTGCACGGCAGCACGACGTACTCCTGCTCGCCGTTTAGGGCAACGGTACTCGTGACTGTGCTCCCAAATCAACCAACCAACCAACCAACCAACCAACCAACCAACCAACCAACCAATCAATCAATCAATCAATCAATCAATCAATCAATCAATCAATCAATCAATCAATCAATCAATCAATCAAAACAGGCGCGAGAGAGTGTGTGGGACCTACCCTCGGTACTGGTTGAGAACGACGACTTGCCGATCGGCACTGCGGCAGTCACCAGCTTCTTGCGCATCGCTGTCACGCGTCATTGAGTGAGCGAGAGCGAGAGCGACAACACAATGGCGACAGCAGGAATGCCAGGCCGCGAGGAGTACCTGGAGCTGGCAGGACATAGAATCCGATGCCTTCGTTGGATTGGCCAGGCTTGGGTCTCTGGCGCAGCGACAGCGTGACGTTGGCGGTGCGCGCCACGCGCAGCAGGTACTGCGGGTTCAGGCGCCACGTGGGGCAGTTGAGACAGCCGCCGTCGCTGCCGTCGCTCCATTCGCCCGAGATGCTGGTCGTTGGAGAAGAGCTCGAAGGATCATGAGCAATGTTTGCCGATGCCTGGGTGGTGCTGGAGCTGGTGGCGGTACTGGAGCTAGTGGCGGCCTCGCTTGATGGCGATGGTGCGGAATCCGTTGGAGTTGGCGTCGGTGGCGCCGTTGGTGTCGGCGTTGGTGTCGGTACAGCAGCAGCAGACAATGACGGAGAGGGCGGCGGTGACGCTACAGCAGCCGGCGGTGTTCGAGCGGCTTGTTGCAGAGGTTCGAAGGCGTGGCGCCATTGGTCGATCAGCGCCAGGAAGCGACGCTGCTCGAGCGCCAGTTCGTGCTGCGTGGCAGTCGCGCGCTCGTGTAACGCGAGCACTCGCTCGAGCGTGCCTTGGCGCTCTTGAGCGCTCGAATCGCGCGCTCTCGCAATGGCCGCGTCATCGAGATCGGCCGCGAGTTGCTGTTGAATCGCCTCGAGGTCGTCCAGATGTCGATCGAGCTTCGCTCGCGCCGTACGCAGCTCGTCGACCATCGGCGCCAATCGCGCATCGCTCTCGGAGGCTTGGAGCGCCACCAAGAGTTGCAGCCGTTGAACGATCTCACGCTCGCGAACGAGACTGCGTTCGAGACCGACCGATAGATGTAGAACATCCGATAGAGCCGCAGCAGCAGGCGATGATTCGGGAGCCGTAGCAGCCGCCATCGCTGCGTGATGGTCGTCGAATCGAGAGTGTGCGAGTGGGTGAGTGTGTGAGCGAGAGCGTGTGCGCGATAGGAGGCGAATGAGCAAATGAACGAACGAATGAGAAAAAAGCGAAATTCGAATGATGCTCGAGTGCACGTGGCCTCAGAGCACGTCGGTCCTTCACTCAAGAACAGAAAACATACCCGCAGTAGGAGGCGCGGCCTCAGCGCATTCTCCTCGTGTCCCGCTCTCGTGTGCGTGCGTGTGCGTGTGCCGTGTCGCGGTCTCTGCAAGATGCTGGGCCTCTACAAGAAGCGCCAGGAACAACAGCAACAGCAGCAGCAACAGCAGCAGCAGCAACAACAGCCACCGGCTGGCGAGCAGGAGGTCACGGTCGACCCGATCTGGGGCGAGACTGGCGCCAAGCCCAACAAGATCTCGGCGGCACTGCTGCGCGTCCAGAAGGGTACGTACGCGTGGCTCGAGGAGCGGCGGCCGCTCGCTCGGCTCGCCAGACAAACAGATGCATCTATCGGAGTATCGGGTGTCATTCTGGCCGATATGAATGCGTCGATCGTGAGGCGTAGAACGACGACCACGACGTCTTGGTCGTCAGAAGAATGACGTGGCTGCGAGCTTGGTTGGTTGGTTGGCTTGCGTAGACCTCGACTCGCTCGATGAGATCCCCGGCGCTCGATTGACCTTCCCGAACCCCGACGATGTGATGCACTTTGAGCTGGACATCACGCCACCGAGTGGCATGTATCAAGGCGCCACGTTCAAGTTCGACGTCGAGGTCGAGCGTGAGTATCCCATTCGTCCGCCGAAAGTGCTGTGCAGAACGAAGGCACGAGACACGCTCGCTGCCGTCCTCGCGACCATGCCGATGGCTCTCGGCTGACGCTCCTTGCTCTGTGCGTGTGCGTGCGTGTGCGAGAGTAGATCTTCCACCCGAACATCGACTGGGAGGGCCACGTTTGCTTGAACATCTTGCGTGCCGACTGGCGCCCTGTGCTGAGCCTCAACTCGGTCATCTTCGGCATCATGACCATCTTCTTGGTATGTCGAGCTGCAGCACCAGGCTGCGCTCTATGATGGATGGCTCGCATCGTTCGACGAGAATCTATGCCATCCATCCATCCATCCATCCAATCTCGTGCTATTCTAACGCGTTACTCTGATACTTGCTTCGCTGTACAGGAGCCGAATCCCGACGATCCATTGAACTCTGGTACGCCTAGTCTCCATGCACTCTCTCTCTCTCTCTCTCTTGCGCGCGCGTGTGGAGCAGTTGTGTGGGCTGATCATGGTGGATCTGACTTCGAATTGCAACGTCACAGATGCCGCGCGCCACATGATCGAGAACCAAGCAGCCTTTGCACGCAAGGTCAAGGAGACCCTCCGTGGAGGCACGCACTTTGGCCACGAGTTCCCACGACTCTTGTAAAGCCCCGCGCTGCACTCGGCTGTTGCTTGTGAGCGAGTGTTTGATCAATCGAACGACGCCGCTCCCAGAGACACATACGCGCAGCCTCCTTCGTTCCTACATTCATTCGTACACACGACTCGCACACTCTCACTCACCTAACGACGGCCCT
>Ga0209935_1003116_pt1 | contig 17919 bp, 24 predicted proteins | sample ThiBio_1000_plan_2_FD_183958 | JGI IMG/M metagenome (GOLD analysis project Ga0209935, IMG submission 183958) | Wastewater bioreactor microbial communities from Cape Town, South Africa - Thiocy_cont_1000_plan (SPAdes) | ecosystem: Engineered > Bioreactor > Thiocyanate-remediating >... | reverse complement strand
GGCACACCTGGCGCACATGGAACGGCTCGTCCATGTACGGCAGCCTCACACGCTCGTGCATCAACGCCACGAGATATGCCACGGTGGCGGCGAGTGCTCCTGCTACGAGCAGGGCTTGTCGATGCCGGTGCCACATTGCGCGCGTGTGTGTGTGAGAGAGAGAGAGGAGGGAACGAGGGTAAGAACAGCGCGCCAGTACTGGAGGTGGTTTCGTGTTTGTTGGTGGAGGACGGCACGTGCTGAGGGGCTTCTCTACTCGAGTGCGAATTTTCATTGTTCATTTCGTTGTTGCCTCGCTCGCTGCTGCGTCTCGCTCTCTCGCTCTCGATCAAACTATGGCGGTACATCCCTCAGCTCCCTCCCCACGCCAAAGAACACGAGAGAGAGAGATAGCTAGCGAGAGACATGTGATTCGTTCATTCGGAGATTGATCGGTGTTGGGCGGCCGACGGGGAGCAGGACTATCTCGTGGTCGGCGGCTGCGGCTTCTTGGGCTGGTACATCGTCGAGGAGCTGCTGCAGCACAAGCCCACTGCCTCGATCCGCGTCTTCGACATTCGTGTCAACCCGCTGCGCACCGATCCGCGTCTGCAACTGTGCCAAGGTGCGTGTGGTGGCGGAGTGCGCTCGCAGCGTGAGCTGCTGGAGCGGAGATTGACGACGATGTCGTCGACTGCGATCGGCAAGGCGACCTGTGCTCGCCCGAGGATGTGCTCAGGGCGTGCCAGGGCGTGACGCACGTCATCCATACGGCCTCGCCGCCTCACGGCCGAGTACGTCGTGTGGAGGGAGATAGAGAGAGAGGAGCTGTCGAGAGTAACAGCGCGCGCGCTGCACTACGAGCAGGGCTACGACTTGTACTACAAGGTGAACGTGCTCGGCACGCGCAACCTCATCGCTGCATGCCAGCAGGCCGGCGTCTCGACACTGGTGTTCACGTCGTCGGCGAGCGTGGTGTTCGATGGAAGGGATCTCAAGGGTGCGACTGCGTGACTGCCTGCTCCCATGCCTTTGGTTCTCATCCGATGTGGTTGGGGTTGTGGTTGTGGTGCTCAGGTGTCGATGAAACCACGCCCGTGGTCACGACTGTATGTAGCTGCTACTTGCGAGAGAACGAGAACGAAACCTGCGATGCTCACGTCCTCGTATGCTGTTGGTACTCTGTGCAGTTCATCGATCCGTACATCAAGACGAAGATCATCGCCGAGAACGACGTTCTGGCTGCGAACGGCACCGATACGGCACACAGCGGCAAGAAGCTCCTCACGGTCTCGTTGCGTCCATCGGGCATCTTTGGCCCTCGCGACGTTCAAGTATGATGGCCGAGGCGAGGTGCAAGTGGCCCCAGCTGCATTGCTCATCGTTCATCGTTCGCATGTCATTTCGTGCGAGAGTAGGCTTGGCCGGGATTCATCGAGGCGGCGCAAGCGGGCAAGAGCAAGTACATCATGGGCCGTGGCGACAACCTCATGGACTGGACGTATGCCGAGAACGTCGCCCAGGCTCACGTTCTTGCGGCCGATCGATTGCTCGAAGCTCCGGACCAAGTTGGTGGAGAGGTCTCTCTCTCTCTCTCTCTCTCTCGCTTTTGTTCTTGATGCATTGCACTGCAGCTCCTGACATTGAAGTGTGCGTGATAGGCGTTCTTCATCACTAACGGCGAGCCGATCCCGTTTTGGGACATGCCAAAATACGCGTGGAAGGTCGGTGGCTCTCGTGCTCGTACTTGTACCAATCTCCTGCTCTCCTACGACTGCGGGAGCTCACGGAAGATTGCATTTGCATTTGGGGTTGTTGGTGATGATGATGATGATGCAGAACCTCGGATATCCTCTGCCGCACATCTACGTCCCGTTGTGGCTGATATAGTATGCTGCTGATACGAAGCGACTCGAGGCTTCGTCGTACTCACCTTGGCATACAACTCGGCAACGCGCACGCACACGCAGCTACTTGAGTATCCTGATCGACTTGATCGTGTGGATTCTTTCGCCGATCGTTACTCTCCATCCGACCATCACGTACTTCCGTATCGCGAACGCCACGGCGCACCGCTACTTTTCGATCGAGAAAGCCAAGAGCGTACGCCTCTCCCTCCGCACTTGCGCGCCAGCAGCAGCAACAGCAATTCACACTCGGCTCGGCTTGGCTGCGCAGAAACTGGGATTCCAACCGCGAGTCTCGTTGGCCGAAGGAATGGAGCGTACGCTGGCGTACTTTCAAGACCAGCGCAACAAGCAATAGACGAGCCGCGCACGCCTCGCCGAGGGAGATCCACTCTGGTATCCGCATGCCCAATCTCAATCGACAATACACCTCCTAGAGATAAAGATCCACGCCAGACGGAACCAAGTGGCACACAGTGGTCGGACACCGAGCCACGAGCTCGGACTCCGAGGCAGCGTGGTCGGAGACCGAGAAATGGACACACGTCACACGCAGCGGCGGAAACGATAAATAGCCCGCCAGTCCGCTCGCTGCCACACCCGCTTCGCCTCGCCCGCCTCGGCTCATCCGCATGATGTGTGACACTCCTCCTTCTCCTTCCGCCGCTCCGTTGCGTTCGGTCGCCATCATTGGTGGTGGACTCGGTGGCCTTGCTCTGGCGCAACACATTCGACGATTGCATCCTCACTTGCGTGCCACGGTGTACGAGCGAGATCAATCGCCACACGCTCGCCGCCAGGGCTACTTTATTGGCCTCAATGCCAATGGCGTCTCGGCGTTACGGCCGCTGTGCGAGTCGCTCGCGCCTCTGGAGCAACTGCTGTCGTACGAGCCTGCTATGCTCGAGAGCGCCGTCATTCTGACGGGCGCGCTTCGGAAGCTCTTGTGGATGTCGGTCATTGGCAAGAGCAGCATGGTCGTGTCGCGCGGGGCGCTGCGGCACTCGTTGCTCGACGGCATCGACATTCAGTGGAACAAGCGGTTGCGCTCGTTCACCGAGCTCGACGACTGTGTGCGGATCGAGTTCGAGGACGGCACGGAGGTCGAGGCCGACTTCCTGGTGGGTGCCGACGGTGCGCGCTCGCGTGTGCGGCTGGCACGCTGGCCGGAACTCAGCGGCAACACGCTCGACCTCTCGTTCTGTGGCGGTTCGGCCATGTTGTCTCACGCGGCTGCCACGTGCCCGCAGCTCAGCCGCCTGACGCACCGGTCGCTGGTGGTGTGTCTCGGCGAGCGCGGCCACACGATCGTCGGCTTCGGAGCGCAGGATTCGCTGACGTGGACCTTGTGCTGGCCCAAGGAGTGCGACACCGAGCGGCGCGTTCGCGCCATCGAGCACGGCAACCTCGAGCAACTGCACGCGGTGGCGCTCGAGTGCGGCCGTGCCAACTTTGCGAGCCCCGAGATTGCTGCCATGATCGCACACACGCAGCCGGCCGACATGATCGACACGATGGCGGCGCACGCCATGCGACCGCGCGCCACCAATCCCTTTGGCGAGCGCGTGACGCGAGTGACGCTGCTCGGCGACTCGCTGCACACCATGTCGATGCACCGAGGCCTCGGCGCCAACACGGCGTTCGTCGATGCCGTGCGGCTGGCCGAGGCGCTGGGCGAGCGCGATTGGCGAGCGGCGATCGGCGTCTACCAGAACGACGCGCACCTCCGAGCCAACAAGGCGCTCGGCGACTCGACCGGCAGCGCCGAGCGAATGCACCTCCAAGGCTACAAGGCCACACTTCGCAACGCCATGTTCTGGATGATCGGGTGGTTCTTGTTGGTGGCCGGCTACTGGAACATTGTACGCCACACGCTGGTTAGCGCTCTCGTAGCGCCCAGGCACACGACCGTCGCGGCTAAGACTCGCGATTGAGAGAGAGATGAGAGAGATGTGAGATATTTACATAGCGAGATAGATCGATAACCACGGAGCTATTATTAGAATAGATACGATAGAAAGTGAGTACGAAAGAAAGTATACTATTACATCATCAACTACATTATTGTATGGCTCGACTCGTGTCTACGACGACAAGCGATTGGAGAGGGGAGAGAGAGAGAGAGAGAGATGACCGGGAGAGGCACAGAACAACACTATCGCACGCCAGTAGCCACTCGATGCGCCTACCTATTAGGCAAGGCACCTGGCACTGGTATCGCGCGACAACACGTAACCACTCGCATATAACGAACGAATAGATAGATAAAGATATACGAGATCGATCGATCGAATCAATCGAATCAATAACAGCAGGCAGCAGTATTCACAAACCACAAACTACAACGAAACTACGACACTCTCACTCATGACACTCTCACTCTCTCAATAAAACTACTCACTCCTTGCTGCTCACCATTCACGCGCCATCTCTTCTCGCTCGCTCGCCACTCCACTACTTTTCAGTCGACAAGAACAACCGACTCGATGCAAGGTCTCTCTGGTGTACCGCGAGACAGACGCACGTCGTGTGATCCATCTTGCCGGGATAACTGACGTAGTCCTCCGGCAGCTCGAGTCCGGGGTTGGTCTCCATGTAGGTTCGGCTGAGTTGCGTGAGGTCGATGCAATACTGTATGATGCGATCGTTGATCTCGGAGACGGTGAGCGAGCCGAGCTGCTCGCCGTTCGGGGCGATGACCTCGAGCATCTTGCGCTCACGGTACGAGGTCTTGAGGCGTTCGCCGACTTCGCGATCGAGCAGACGCCAGTCGAGTACGTTCTCGACACCGAGATCGTGCGGCGTCTTGCCGAGCAGTTGCGGATCAAAGTTGTCGTGCACGCCGTCCGACAGGAAGACGATAATGTCGCCCTCCTCGCACGGACGGTAGTAGAGCGAGAGGTTGCGCAGGTCCGGCAGTGCGCCGTCGAGATACGGACCGAGACGGCCTCCGGGGTCCTTGGCGTTCATGACGCCGGCGCGGTTGCTGTCGGTCATGTCGATCACGGTGCCGTGCGTGCTCGAGATCAAGAAGGCCTTGCAATCGCCGATGCTGCCAAACACGAAGCCCCACTGCTTCTTGTTGCTGCTCGGTGGCGGCGAGGGCGAGGCACACGGCGAGCCGGTCGAGGGGCTGAGGAGAGCGTCTGCTCCGTTGCGACTGTTGCGCCGTTTCCTGCTTCCGCTGCTGCTGCTACCTCCACTGCTGCGTTTCTTGGAGCCATCGGATGAGGTCGGGGCACCAGATTCCGACAACGACGATGACGTGGAGGAAGAGGAGGAAGTGTGCTTTCGGGAGGATGACGAGCCGTTGGCCTTGCCGTCCGTGTCGGAGGAATCAGAGTCGGTAGGCGATTTTCGACGTCGACGGTGTGGTGAGGAGACTGGAGAGCTCGTTGCAAGAGATGATGACTGTTTTCGAGACGGCGTAGGAGACAAGGTAGCGAGTTTGGAAGCGTCAGCGTCGCTTGGCGTGCCATCGGTCGAGGACGAGAGCGTCGAGGCTGAGGTGCCGGCTAGCAGCGCCGCGGGGTCCGAGGAAGCGAGTGACGGAGAGGCTGGCGATGTTGACGATGATGGAGGCTTGGCGACCGCGTCGTCGCCAAAGATCGACGGCATCGAGATGCCTCGCTTGTTCCGTTGCTCGAGCTCCTTGGGTAGCTTGCGCGGCTTTCGACTGGGCGACGCAGTGGCTCCTGGTGGCAGCACTGAAGGCGGTACGGAAGAGGCCGGCTCTGTTTGTGAGTTTGAAGCGGCGGCGGCGGCAGCGGCAGCGGCCGCGGCCGAAGCAGAGAGCTTCGCTTGTGCAGCTGCATCGGACGACGAGCGAGTGCGTTCGCGGTCTCGCGGCTTCTTGGCGCTGCCGCTAGTGGTCGAGGAGATGGTGTGCGGATCGGGCACCGCCTCCAAGAGCGGGAACAGCATACCGCCGAGGAGCGTGGCGGTGCCGGCCTGCCAAATGTCCTCGAAGCCCTTGACGATGCTGGATTGCGCGGCCGAGATGGCGCGCAGAATGTGGTAGGCGACGACGTTGGTGTCGTTGAAGACGTGCAGGCGGTCTTGGAGGTAGCGCACGAAGGCCTGTGCGGCGGCCTGGGCGGCGCGCTTCGGCGGCTCGCCCCAGTTGCAGCCGTCCGAGAGCGCGACGATGGTGCTGTGCTCAAAGAGACGCAGGTAGTAAAAGTCGCAGATCGGATCGCCGGCGCGACCAAGGCCCGGGATCACGGGGTAGGTCGAGATGGAGCGCGAGGCCACGAGGTGCTTGTAGGTGCGGAGGCTCTCGTCGTAGTAGGGTCCGCCGACGGTCGCCAGCAACAGTTCGCTCTGCTGCACGGCGATCAAATGCGCCGGGATGGCCGAGAGCAGCAGGCTCTGGGCCGTGGCGTCGATCAGGTCCGGCACCTCGTCCTTGCCCTCGATACGTTGCTGCGTCATGGCGCTCTCATAGCGCGACAGCTGCTGGCGCAGTAGCAGTTGGCGGTTGATGGCCGACGTCATGACCGGCACCGCCTGCTGTTGCTCATCGGGCGAGGCGACAGCACCAGCAGCGCCGGCGGTGGCAGAGGAGGAGGAGGAGCCCGAGCCACCAGCGACCGAGAAGACAGACAGAACGGAGCTAGCGGCAGCGGCAGCGAGCTGGCGTGGCGAGCGCGTGTCGCCCATAATGTTGACGCGACGCGAGCCGCTGATGGATGGCAGTTGTGCCGACGAGAGGGCGGCGGCGGCGGCCGACGTGTCGTCCTCCTCGCGGTGCACCATTGAGAAGCGCGCGACCTTGGCCGAGCGAGGCGAGAGCTGTACGTCGCGATGGTAGCGCATCGAGGGCTGTGGTTGGATGATGGTCGAGTAGCGAATCGAGCCACCGTGCACGCGGCTCGAGACCGCGAGGCTCGGCTCGATAAAGTCGCGCTCGGGCTTCGGGTAGGTCTCGAGCAGCTCGGTGCCACGCGGCGAGAGATACGACGCCGACTTGGGCGTCATCATGAGGCCGCCGGCCGACGACGCCTGCTGTTGCAACTGCGCGATGCCGAGAAAGTTGGCGGTGCTCGAGGCCGAGAGCGGCGTGGCGGTCGTGCCTTGCTCGTGCGCCACCGAGGCGAGGATCGACGAGAGATTGAGGTTGAAGCGCGCACGGTCGACCGACGTTGGTGTCTCGGGCGCCGTGCGGTCGATACTCGCCGTGCGGCTCAGTTGCGTGGCGTCCGACGGGCGAGGCAGCGAGGCGGAGCTCGAGTGCGCGCTGTTGGCCATCAGCAGCATGTGCAGCTTGTTGGCGTTGCTACCCGACGGCGCTACGGGGCTGGCGCCGTTGCTGGGCGCCGGTGAGGCCGATCCGCCAGGAGACAGAGGCGGCGTCACGTTGCCCGAACGCGGCAGCGTGAGGCTCGACGACGACACGGACGAAAAGCCGGACAGCGACGGCTTGGTGGAGGAGGAGGAGGAGGCGGAGGTGGCCGAGGTCGGCGACGCCGTGGCGGCGGCGTTCGAGCTACCGCTGCTCGGCAGCAGGTTGACCGAGAGATAGAAGGAGTTGACGTGCGCCAGCGTGCCGCGCGTGTTGGCGCTCGCCAGATCGTCGGGGTCCGGGCGCCTGGGCGCGTCCTTGGGAAAGTAGCGCCCGAGACCCGGCTCGGGACTCTTGTACACGGGGAGGTTGTCGGCGTAGCGCACGCGCTTCTTCTTGCGTCGCTTCTGGCTGTAGTTGGCGGCGGCCGACTTGGCCTTGGTCGGCGAGTTGATCAAGATGCCATACGGCCATAGCTTGCTGCTGCCGGAGGTGGTGGACGAGCCCGACAGACCCAACGATGACGAGACCGACGTTCCCAGAGTCGAGGTCGACGACGTGATGGCCGTATCGACGCCGCCTGCTCCTGCGGTGGTGGTCGCGGTGGTGGTTGAGGTGGAGCGGCCGAGAGCGTTCGAGGCGCCCTGCTGGCTTTCGTCAACGACACTGGTAGCCATCGATCGAAGAGGTCGGCGCCGTGATACGGTTGGTGAGTGTGTGGGTGTGTGGGTGTGTAGGTGCGCTGTGCGAGTGCGAGAGAGCGTCGGTCGTGCGCACGGCACTCAGGCACGGGCAAGCGGCCAACGAAGCTTGGCTTCTCGTCGATCGACGATAGTTCACTTCAATGCCGCGAGGCGATCCAAGCCGGCAAGCGTAGGTAGCACTCGAGCAATGACCTCGGTGGTGGTGGTGGAGGATCGAGAGGATCGTGCTCAACGTTCACCGTGGTATGCGAAGGCGTGGAGTGGGTGGTTGGTTGGTTGGTGTGTTGTGCAGTGCTCGCTACCGGTCAATCGCGCGCCTCTCTCGCGAATGAGCGCGAGCAGTGCGCGCTTGCCAGCAAGCAAGCAAGCAAAGCGCCCTCTCGAGTGCTCCAAGGACACCCTCCTCTTGCACGTGTATGACGGAGACAGCTGGGCCAGCCAAGCGAGCAGCAACCACAGCACAGAGAGGGCGAGAGGGCGATAGATAGCGACAGAGAGAGAGACGAGAGAGAGAGGCGTGCGCACGAACGAACGAGAGAGAGAGAGAGCCAACAGCACCAACAGCAACAGCGGCAGCAGAGGACACAACAACCCTTACTCATTAAGGCTCCTGCCGAGCCCCTCTTTGCTTTACTCTGTCGTTGTCCTGGTGCCGCTTGCGCTGTGCGAGGAGGCCTCCTCGTTTGCCGCGTGTCGTTGCTCGTCGTCGTGGCGGTGAGGGAGCAGCTGCTCCAGCGCTGCCAGCAGGAACCTGTGGGCGCCAGCAACCACCACCACTCAGCCAGAGCGCCACTCGATACGAAAATCGCACCGAAAGCGAGCGTGTGATATGGGCTGAGATGCTAGAATCCCGCCGCCCAATAGGATCCACTGCTCCCGCTCACCACTCGCTCGAACACCGGTGTTACTCGACCTGTCCTCGCGTTGAGCGACGCAATCGTACGACCCACCACTACTCCTCTCGTTCCTAGTAGCGTGCGAGTGGCGAGTGGCGAGTGGCAAGTGGCGTACCGGTCAAGATCGCCGTCAAGAACCGCGGTCGCGTTGCCAGATACCACCCGCGTTCGTACGTCGGTCACGCTCTATTAGCGCCGTGAGTGTGGATCCGGCGTCGTGGTGGTCGATCGCCCTCGTCCTTATGAGTGTCTTATCCGCTGCCGCTGGTGCTGCTGCCACTGCAGCGACTGCAGCTGCCAGTACGTACCTGGGTTGGATGGATGACGTAGTTGCGTATCTGCTCGCCCCAGCTCTTGCCGACCAGCTTGCCGCGTGCCGCCAACTCGACCGCAGCGCTGTACTCAAGGGGCGTTAGCGTCGTTCCAGCCACAGCGCGCGCACGCACGTACGTACCTCTTCTCCTTCTCAAGCGAGTGGATGCGCGACAGCAGTACCTCCATGGCGTTCTTCTTGTTTTGCGCCTGCGAGCGGCCTTGACACTGCGCCGTGAGCCCGGTCGGAATGTGCGTCAGCCGCACTGCCGAGTCGGTCTTGTTGACGTGTTGTCCACCCGGTCCTGCCAGCAGCCATCAATCAATCAATCAATCAATCAATCAATCAATCAATCAATCAATCAATCAATCAATCAATCAATCAATCAATCAATCAATCAATCAATCAATCAATCAATCAATCAATCAATCAATCAATCAATCAATGCAATGCAATCAATCAATGCCATTGATGAGAATCGGTCGCTCGCTTGAGTGCGGGCATGTTGGCAGCGTACCACTCGAGCGGTACGTCTCGATCACAATGTCTTTCTTGGGTATCGTCAGGTCAGCCTCCGACTCGATCGCTTGATACACGATCACGGTGGCAAACGATGTATGTCGACGGCTCTGCAAGCAAGCACGAATTCGAGTCAGCCATCTCTAAACGTGAGAGAGGGAGAGAGCAGATACCTTGGCATCGAATGGTGAGATGCGCACTAGCCGATGCACTCCTGCTTCGTGCTGCACACAATGTGAGATTCTGCACCAAAGCGCACACACACATACTGGCTGGCTCGGTGGGGAGTTCTCGCTCGCGCACACAACAGACACGAGACGCATCAATACCTTGAGCCATCCAAACGCGTACTCTCCCGAACACTTGACCAGCGCGCTCTTGATGCCGACATCGTTCGCGGACACCTCGACCACATCGACTGTGGTTCGGCATGCGGTCCAGCAGGTTCTTCTTGTGGTCAGCGATCGATTCGGTGGTGGGGCTCTTCTCGAGAGAGTGCACGTACACTCGTAGGCCTTGTTCTCGGCCCAGCGCTGGTACATTCGCAGCAGCATCGCGCACCAGTCGGTACTGTCGTCGCCACCAGCTCCGGCCTGGAACGATAGCCAACAGTTGCACCGATCCTCCTTGGCGAGACTTGCTCATCATGGCGGTGCAGTGCAGTGCATCAGTACCGCTGTCGACGTCAGCGTGTGGCGCGCGGTTGGCTGCAGGAACGTACAGGAGCGACTGCACGTAGAGCGTCTCGGCATCGTTGCGCAACTGCTCCTGATCTTCCTCGAGCGCCAGCGGCGCCATCGATTCGTCATCCAACAGCTCGAGTAGTGTCGAGTAATGTGCAAGCAGATGCGAGCAGCGCTTGATGAGCACGTTGGTTGCTTGGCCCGCCTCGGCTGCTGCGGCGAATCGCGTCTCGCTGGCGCTCACCTTGGTGTGGAGCTCGTGAACCAGTTCGCGCATTGCTTTCGATCGGCGCTCGTTGTTGTTGTTACTGTTATTGTTATTGTTGTTTGATGGCGATGCGGTGGTCGAGTATGGGCGGTGGTGAGAGAGCGAGCGAGTGCTCGCAAGCAGCGACGAACAAGGCGCACTAGCACACCGAACGAGGTTCGAGCATCGTTGTAGTTGTCGCGACGAGGCGAGTAACCGATGGCAGTTGGCGGTTCTTCGTAGCTGCAGCAACAAGAAGGATTGTGGCGCGTCGAGCACGAGACCGAATCTTTGTCGAATCGATGAGAAGGAACGCGAGACCATCGAGATCGCGAGGTGAGATGAGACGAGACGATGAGGCGCGGAACAGCACTCGAGATGATGAGCGCCGATCGATCGATCGATGAAAAAGAGCGCGAGATGGCGACAGAGAGACGCACCACTTGCTTCTTGGCTCTCTCGCCTCACACACACACACCTCGCTTCTGTGACTGCCTTCCCATCCATCCATCCATCCATCCAGCCAGCCATCGATCCATGGAGCTCTCGGTACGCACTCTCAATGGTATCAACTACAAGATCAAGATCAACAAGAACTTTACGGCCTTGATGGTCAAGGTATACATACGTCTCGTTCTCTCTCGACTCAATGCGAACCAATTTAACTCGTACACGGGCCACTATTAACACGCGTGTGTTTGTGGCGTCTCGCGCGCGCGCAGGAGGCGCTCAACAAGCAGAACGGCATCGACGTCGAGCGTATGCAGCTGTTCAGCAAGAAGCACGAGAACGGCAAGGTGCCGATCGACGACGACCTCTACCTGATCGACGTCGTGGGCATCACGGCCGACGACTTCCTCATCTGCATGACGTCGTAAGCCACCGCAGCCACCGCAGCCGCCGCAGCAGCAGCCAATGCCAACGTGTATTCCACTCCTTGATGTCACCAACGCACATATATACACACACGCATCTCCCACAGCGCTATCTTCCTCGCCTGCGTGGGTCGCAGGCCGACGAGAGAGGTGGCTCGCGCACGCGGTGTCGCTCTCAGTCATTCGCTCGTTGCCGCCTGCGCCACACACGTACACACTCGCATCCACTCCCTCTGTCTCTCCCTCTCGCGGTCTTGCTCGCGCTCGCGCTGCTCTCGACCTGCATGATGGATTCTGATCGGTCGTCGCGAGGCTTGGCATCGGCGATCGAGACGCGCCTGCGCGAGGAGCGAGCGTGGCGCGACTCGCGAGCCATGACGGCCGAGCGCGCTGCCCTCGTGCGCTGGGGCGGCGGCTCGCTCTCGACCGCCACGGCCTCGGCTGCTGCTGCTGCGGCGACGACGACCTCCGCACCACCACCACAGCAGCAGCAACAACAACAACAGCAGTTGCTGCAGGTGCCGTCGCAGCCGAGGCCTGGACGTACGCCTGGCGCGCTGATGGCCACGAGCTCGGCGACCTCGGCCGCGACGCTGGCCTCCATCAACGCGAGCCCCGACAGCGTGCCCGAGGTGTGGCTCAAGCTCGGCTCGTCGCGCGTCTCGTCGCTCGTGTGCGGCGGCAAGCACGCTCTGGCGCTGTCGGGTACGCAGGGCGCACGTTGGTACTTGATGATCGGCTGATCGGGTGATCGCAACCAGACGAGTTCGCCGTGTACGCGTGGGGCGAGGGCAGCAGCGGCCAGCTGGGCCTCGGCGCTGCGGTGCGCCAGGCAGCGCGACCGACGCTCGTGCGCGGCATCAGCGACTCGGTCGTGCAGGTGGCAGCTGGCGGCGCGCAGTCGGCGGCGCTCACCAGCACCGGGCGCGTGTTCGTGTGGGGCTGGCGCGACGCTGCACCGCCCTTGTTGTACGTACAATGCCGCGCCGCACGCGAGAGAGAGAGAGAGAGAGAGATCTGACGTGCGAGAGTGCCAGCGAGCCGACGTTGGTGCTGGAGCTGGTGCCGTACTACGTGCGCGCCGTGGCGGTTGGCCTCTTCCACGTGCTGGCGCTCGTCGACTACCATGAGAGCTCCGCCGTCTTTGCATGGGGCAAGAACCAATACGGTCAAGTACGTTTGGCCCAATGCATCGCACCACATCAGATGAGAGTCGCGATTGAATGCATTGCATCGAGTTGCATCGGATTGACGCGCCTGCGCGCAGCTCGGCATCGGAGCGGCAGAGACAGCCGACGTCGCGTCGCCGCAGTTGGTGCCGAGCCTCACCAACGCCTCGATCACGGCCATCTACGCCAACCACTCCAAGTCGGCAGCCATCTCCGGTACGCCTCGAGGATCGGAACTCGGTGGTGTGCATGCGTGTGTGTGTGTGCCGCGAAGCCATCGCCTCGCTCACACTCGCTGTCTTGGCCACAGAGCAAGGCCACGTGTACATCTGGGGTCAAGGAGCCAGCACGCTGATCGGCATTCGCCGCGATGCCGTGCTGAATGTGCGTTGCTCGAGACGCGGGTGCCACGCTGTGCTGGTGCTGCGGTACCACTGCTACGGCTGCTGATGACGCCTCCATTCGCAGGTTCCAACGCCGCAGGCCATTCCCTTCTTCACGCGTAATCCGGCCACGTCGCTGTGCCTCGGAGTTCACGCAGCCGCAGCCATCGATCGTACGCAGCTGTCTGGCAGGCTGCACACGATCGAACGCGACGCGTCATAACGATCCCATCGCCTGGGTTGGTTTGGTGTAGAGCGCGGTGCTCTCTTCACATGGGGAACCAACAATTGTGGCATGCTCGGCCATGGGAGCCAACTGAGCATCGGCGAGGTAGTGTCGTTTCCGACACGAGTAAGCGCCCTCGCAGGCAAGAAGGTGACGCACGTTGCGATCGGCAGCGAGTTCATGTGTGCCGCCACTGGTATGTGCGAGAGAGAGAGAGTGTGTGTATGCAGATGCACGGCATCCTCGATCTGATCCCACCTGATACAATGCCGATGGCCTCCAGCTGCCAATGAGCTGTACACTTGGGGCTCTGCGTCCGATTGCCAGTTAGGATTCCAGTACGGTGCCTGCGGCATACAGCGCTCGCGACCGCACTCCGCTCGCCATCGTATTCATTTCTCGAGCTCAATCAATCTCGCACAGACTCGACACCTCTACCGAAGTATTGCCTCGCGGCGCGAGTACTCGTGATGGCCGGGTCGTGTTCGTCTCGGATCCGACGCTGGTTGATTCGTTGCACGGCTGTGCGGTCTTTTCTCTCGCGTGTGCCTCTCGCTCGGTCGTCGCTTGCGTCGGTATGCTCTGGAACAAGCTGGCGCGAGATGGAGCTCGCCGCTCGCTGACAAGACAACCACGCTGTGCACCGCCTCTCTCTCTCTCTCTCTCTCTCTCTCTCTCTCTCACGCGCACACAGGGCTACCCATCTTTGGGCTGCCGATTCTCGAGTGCCTGAGCTACCGACGAGACGTCGAGTTCGAGACATTGTGCATCACGTCGGCGCTGCCATCGATCATCGTCGAGTGCATTGCAGCAATCAAGCAGAACCGTACGTTCGTTCGTCGCGGCCAACGAGTCACTCCCATCCGAACCGACGATTGATCGAGTGCCATGGTGCAGTGAACGTCGTGTACGATTGGCAGTACCCTCACCTGTCGCGTTTGAACCAAATGATCGCCTGGTGGGAGAGCGGCTATCGCGTCGACATGTCGGACGAGCCGCAGTTGGCCGCGGCACTGCTGCGAGAGTATCTCCTGCGCCTCCCGCAGCCACTGATTCCGGCCTCGATCGTCCAATCGATGCTGGCATTCAACAAGAGTACGTGCACGAGGGCGGCGCGTACTTTTCCTTGTTGGAGACCGAACGCTTGTAGGCTCACGTCTGGCGACGTCCGCGCCCACCGTGCAGGTCCGGCACATCTGGCACAGAAGCTCGAGTCGCTTCGGTCCGAGTTCATGCGCATGGACACCAACGCACACTTGCTCGCCATGAGTATCGTGCGGCTGCTGAACTCGCTCCTGCGAGCCGCCGCCTCGACCACCACCACGGTCAAGCTGCTTGGCGAGCTGTTCAGCACCATCTTCATCGGCGAAACCCCGCAGGTTCCGATTCTCGAACGAGCCTTACTGGCTCAGACGCTCATCATCTTTGGCGATGCCCTGTTTGCGTCGGTAGGTGACGCTACGTCACGTCGTTCGTCATCCTATTTCGTAGCGGTAGGTGACCGGGTTACTGACAATGCACGCGAATCGACGCATCTGCGCAGAACCAAATCGACATGGTTGGCGCGATGGCCAACTCGTTGCTCATCCAGGAGAGCACCGTGAAAGTGCGCGAGCTGCAAGAGCAGATCTGGCACTCGTGGGTCGTCGCCATTCATAGTGGCAGCGGCAGCAATGCCGGTGAGTCGGGCTCCGCTCCGAACGAGGCCTTCCTGCAGCTGCTGGTGCGCAGCAAAGCGATCGAGGTAGGTTCGCACGGCTGCTGTTGCTGTTGCTGCTGTTACCACCGAGCAATGTCGCAGCACGAGTGCACTGACGACGTGATGATCGCGGCGAGAAGACCAGCATCGTCAGTGCGCTTTCGGTGACGCCGAGCGAGGCCGGTGAGGGCTTGTTGGTACAGTTGCTCTCGGCGATGGTGCCCAAGCTTGCGGTCGAGGAGGCGACGCTGATCATCAAGACGCTCGGCATGGTGGAGCTGAGCCTCAGCCAGAAGCGCTACATGGCCGCCGTGCTGTGCCATCCGAACTCGCCCGCCACGCTGTCGGTGAGCTCCAAGTCGTCGCTGGTGCGCGCAGCCGCGAGGCAGCGTGAGCTCGCGAGCAACTACGAATCGCCGAACACCGATGATCTCGACGCAATCATGCACGCGCTCAACGACTCGACGCAGGCGCTGGCGCACTTTGACGATACGCGCAAGAAGGTGACCTCGATGCCCAGCAACCTCGAGGAGCAGTACGCCGTGGACTCGCAAGAGTTCCAGACCAAGATACTCGAGCAGCAGCGAGAGATCGACGAGCGGCTCTCGAAGCTCGATCTCGTCGACTCGACCGGTCATTGTGCTTACACGCGAGATTCAGTCGAGCAAGCGAAATCACAACTCGCACAGAAGCAACTCGAGTTGGCTCAGGTATGCATTCGATGCAAGCGATTCGATTCGATGCGATTTGACATTGATGAATGCAATGTAGCTCGAGAGCGACTTGCAAACATTCACGCAAGCCATTCGTGTTGCGACGACCGAGCTGGCCTCGTTCCATGCCTCGTACGCGCGCCGGAAGCAGCACGCCAAGGACGAAGAGGACGGCCTGGCGCAGAACCTCTCGAGCAAGCGCGAGCAACTCGAACGCCTGCAGGAGTCGCACGTCTTGTTCGATCAGCTGCTGCACACGGCGTTCGCACCGTACCTCGCCAACAACCGCACGCATCTGCAGCACCATGCCGTGCACCTGCGGCACCGCTCGATCGCCATCCTGGAGCACTACGAAAAGTACCTGCAGGTCGCCATCGAGACGGTCGAGTTCTTCCGCAAGCGCATGAAGCGCACCTCGAACGAACTGCACGTATCCGAGGTACGTACGCACGAGCGAGCGACCACCACCAGGTTCGCGCGCGCTCTCGCTCTCGTTCTCGCTTGCTAACCGCGCTGCACTGGCAGACGAACACGCCGAACCCCGACGCACTGCGCGCTGAGAGCCAGCGGCGCTACCAGATACAAGTGGCGCACTTTGCCGAGCTGCACGCCGAGATCCAGACCGCCATTCGATGTTGCGTGAGTCCATTGCAGCTCGTGACAGCAGCCGCGAGTGCACTCGAGCCCGAGCGCACGGCCGAGCAGCTGGCGCGCATCAAGGAGCTCTCGCAGTCGCTGAGCAAGCGAACCAGCAAGGTTGTGCGAAGGCACTCGTCATTACAAATGTGTAACGAGTAGCATGTATTATGCATGTATGTAGGCAATGAATACGTGTGTACATTGTAAGTCTGTGTGTCAATGTGATGTGCATGGGGGGCTCGATTGAATACGCGACATTGGTGGCGAGAACATTGGTGGCGACGGCAAGGTCGCTGGCGATGATGCTCGCGTCGTCGTTGTTGTTCGAGCGAGCAGCGGGTCAACCGTGTGCTTTGTGTGTGTGTGATTAGTGTGCTTTGTGTGTGCTTACCGTGTGTGGTCTCAAAGGTACGAGAAGATCTCGAACAGCAGCTCGTTCGGAATCATCGACATTGCCGACTCATCGACCAGCGATCGAATCATCGTCATCGTCGACACCGTGCGCTTCATCCATGATGGTGCATATCGATGACGATCTGGTCGCCATGTGAACGTGTCGGCAAGCCACTGATTGGCTCCAATCACATGCACTCTTTCGCCTGCCGAGAAGGCGATGAGTCCTCGATGCTCGTCGGACGCAACAGCCAATGGATTCTCGCGACCACAATCGAACGATGAGATGTGATGGCCTTCGTGAGTGAATGATTGCAACCGCTTGTTGGTGTAGTCGGCGACGATGATTCGACCTTGATTATCGATGCATACTCCTTCAGGATCGTTGAACTGGCATGGTTGATTGCCTTTCGAGCCGAACTCGAACAAGAACGAGCCATCGATCGACGACAATACTTGCACTCGATGATTGGCAGTATCAGTGACGATGATTCGATGTCGATCATCATCGATCGCAATGCCCACTGGGCGATGGAACTCGCCAGGCTGAGATCCTTGCTTGCCGATGGAGAACAAGAGCGAGAGATCGATCGACGACAAGAACACCAATCGATCGTTGCTGGTATCGGCGATGATGATGCTTGTCGATCGCAACGCCTCGAGGATACTGGAACTCGAGATCTCCTGATCCACGATGGCCGATGCACGACAAGAACGATTGCTCGCTCAATGACCATGATTGTACTCGATGATTGAAGGAATCAACGATGAGGATGCGATCACGATCGTGATCGATCGCAAGGCCCCATGGATGCTGGAACTGGCCTGGTTGGTCGCCAAACTCGCCGAACTTGGACACGAACGAGGCGCCATCATCATCATCACACGAGAATACTTGCACTCGATGATTCCAGGTATCGGCGACGAGCAAGAGACCTCGATGATGGTCGAATGCCAAGCCATAAGGATAGCTGAACAGGCCATCATCTTCGCCTGCTTCGTTGATGCCGATCGAGAGCTTGATTCGAGCATCATGATCAAGAGGATCGTCTCCCATCTCTTCCACTTCAATCTCTCTCACAACGACAAAGAGATGCTCCAAGCTCCAAATTGCTCAAACCAAAGAGATGACGATATAAAGCTCCTCACACACGAGACACGAGACACGAGACACGAGAGAGACACCAAGCAAGCAAGCAACGAGCAACAAGAAGCAACAAGAACCAATCGATGAAGGAACAAAGAACAGCACCTCCCTCCCTCAACCAACCACTCCCTCACTCACACGAG
>Ga0209935_1003113_pt1 | contig 17947 bp, 23 predicted proteins | sample ThiBio_1000_plan_2_FD_183958 | JGI IMG/M metagenome (GOLD analysis project Ga0209935, IMG submission 183958) | Wastewater bioreactor microbial communities from Cape Town, South Africa - Thiocy_cont_1000_plan (SPAdes) | ecosystem: Engineered > Bioreactor > Thiocyanate-remediating >... | reverse complement strand
TAGCTGCGAATCATTGCAAGCACTGCCTTGGTGTCCAGTGTATCTATCACCAGCACGAGTCGATACCATCATCATCATCATCATCATCATCATCATCATCATCAGATACCAGTGTTCTTCTGTTGTTCGGAGTGAATCGAGCATACCCAGCGTCTCCTTCTTCTCGAACGACCAGCCAGCTACCGTAGACTTTTTCAGAGGATAGAACTGACCAGATTGATCGATCGTTGGTGAGTACATCGTACCAGCCAGCCAGCCAGCCAGCCAGCCAACCAACAAAGTACCTGCGGTATGTTCTGCAATGCAACGAGGTCTGGATCGACCAGCGCTCTCGCTGGCGCCCGTGCGATCGTGATGATGCCGCTCTACTCGCACCGCCAATCACATGCATCGCGATGAGTACTGGCGTATCTTGCATCTAGCGAGAGACGGGAGTTCATCGTACGTCGCCGTCCTTGTTGACGCCGGCATTGGTGTACGGCACCTCGGCGCCTGCCTCGACCACCGTCACAGCCGCGGTACTCGCCGACTGCGCTTTGCTTTGATCACCGCCCTGTACACTCGGTCCTCTATCAGGTATCGGCCAGCACTCGAGCAAGCAAGACGACGAGAGACGAGATTGATACCATGATGGCGAGCGATGGGCGGCGTTGTTGTTGTTGATGTTGATGTGAGGAGGAGAGCGAAGGAATGAATGGCGCTCGATCCGATACCATCCGATACCGTCCGTAAATATCGGATGGCTCCTTCCCGCCAAATCGCCTCCGTAACCGCCACATCAAACGCAACTCGTCCGCCTCGCTCTCTCATTCGTCTCGCTGCCTCATCTCGCTCGCACTGCCTTCCATGAGCTCCGCTCGACCACTCAAAGGCGGCGCCAAGAGGGTGCTCGTCACCAAGACCACTGCCTCGGCCAATGGAGCCAGCAACAGTGGCAGTGCCACCTCGAAGCTGAAGGCATCTCGCGTTCCGCCCAAGACCGCCAAGCGCACCGCCGAGAACCGACCTGCGCCGCCTGTCAAGGCCATCGTTCCCTTCACGCCGACGCCCAACTCTCGCCGCCCAGCCCCATCGGTACGATGGTGATGTGCTTGGCTGCACGGCTGCCTCGTGCTAACCCCTCGCTCGCGCAGAGCAAGCTGTTCCCTTCACTGCCCGTTGCTGCACCAACTCTTGCCTCGACCTCGGCCTCTCTGCCACAAGAGCCATTGACACCGACTGCCAAGACGCGCTCTTGCTTCACCAGCACGCCAGCTACTCCCACCACACCCACTACGCCAAGCGGCAACTTCTCGTCGTTCGCGACCTCGACTCCGACCTTGGGCCTGGCGAGTCCCGGCCAGCAACGCCGACTGTCGCTCTCGCTGTCGCTGTTCAGCGACTCTGCCCCTTCGACGCCGCAATCAATGTTCTCGAAGAGGCTCACGCCCCGCAGCGCGCAGTCGTTGCGCAACAGCACCATCGGCCTGACGCGACCCAGCACCCCGAGCTCCACTCAGCAGCGAGCGAGCAAGACAGCGGCACCAATGCGACGCGGAACGACGCGAACCAGTGCCGCCGCGCGCACGACTGAGATCCGCCCTGCGTCGCTGAAGATCACCAAGCACTCGAGCAGCACCGCCACTGCGATGAGTCGTCGTTGATGATATGGCGAAGGCTATTGGCCCATTTGTTGTATTCTACATTCTATCTAATTCGCTCTCCGAGCGCACATATTCACGTGTACAATCTTCTGTTTCAAGCATTTCGCTCGTCGCTCGCTCGCTTGCGCATCGCTCGATGCAGCGGTACCTCGCGACAATCTCGTACGCAGGCGGCGCGTTCCATGGCTGGCAACGACAGAGCAACAACAGCGTCACGGTGCAAGAGACGCTCGAGCGCGCGTTGGCGTTGTTGAACCGCAACCGGCCCGTGAGCGTCGTGGGCTCGAGCCGCACCGACACGGGCGTCCACGCGCTCGGCGCCACGGCGCACTTTGATCTGCTGCGCACCGACTCGCGCGGCCTCGAGCTGCCGCCGTACGACGTCGACACCATCCGCAAGGCCGTCAATGCGACCGTGCGACCGTTGCCGGTGGCCGTGAGCGCCATCGAGCCCGTGTCGTCGAGCTTCCACGCGCGCCACGACGCCACACGCCGCACCTACGTGTACCTCATGGGCTCGTTCTCGGCCACGGCGCGCTGCTTCGAGTCCGCTCGCATGTGGGTCTCTCAGTTCGAGCTCGACCTCGCCGCCATGCAGGAGGCGTCGGCCTTGCTGCTCGGCACGCAGGACTTCTCGTCGTTCCGCGGCGCCGGGTGCCAGGCGCTGTCGCCCATCAAGACCATCAGCGAGTTCGAGGTGCGCGAGAGCGCCGCCGTGCCGTGGCACGCGGGCTACTCGGACTTTGGACGGCTGCTCGAGCTGCGCATCACGGCCAACTCGTTCCTGTACCACCAGGTACGCGCCCACACATCGCCCGCCGCCCCGCGACCATCTGCCACCATTCGACTCATTCGTGAGCTGCCTGCCGCCTGGCAGGTGAGGAACATGGTCGGCCTGCTGCACGAGGTCGGCCGAGGTCACACGAGCATCTCGCGCGTCAAGAGCATCATTGCCGCGAGGAACCGAGCCGAGGCTCCCGTGATGGCGCCGCCGCAAGGCCTCTATCTCGCCAAGGTCTGGTACGACAACAACAACAACGCTCACACGGCATCGCACGATGGTGCCAATGTACACGAGCAAATACGATGATGGTGGTATTGGCCGACGACAATACGCGAGCGGGTAGGCAGTACAATGATGGCTCGATCGATCGCCAACGAGATCGACGGCTCTGATAGCTAGCTAGCGAGCTAGTAGTCTCTATCAAATCTAGTCTCGTCCAGTGGGGAGCTCCTCTAGCGCAGGCGATCGACCACGACCGGGAAGCGCACCTTGAGGTTGTTGCGCATCGAGATCTGACACTGCACGGTGAGGTCGTACTCGCGCTCAAAGACGCCGCGTTGGAACAGATTGGTCGGTCGCAGGTCGGCCGGAATGTGGTAGACGATCTCGCCCGTGTAGTTGGACTCGGCCGGCAGCGGGAAGATGCCGCCCTGAAAGTACTCTTGCTTGTCGACCTTGACGACGTCGTTGGTCATGATGTTCTTGCCCTTGGAGTCGAACTTTTGCATGCGCTCAATGCGGCGCATCGAGACCTTGATCGAGTCGACCACCATCGTGCTGCGGTTGTCGACCTTGATGTAGATGGTCAGCCGCTCGTTCGGCAGCACGACGTTGCTCTTGACGCTGACGGCGAGGATCAGCTTCTGTCGGCCGAGTAGCGACTTGGTCTCGTTCGAGACTTGCACCGGGCCTGTCACACACACACGCACATACAGGTGAGCACAGGGTGAGCAAGAAGAGAGTCGCTCGATGAGCGTACGAGCAATCGGCGGGTTGGGGTCGAACGGCTCTTGGTCGGTTCCCCACGGCAGCAGCACGTCGCCTTGGTTCGTGAGCGGCGGGCCCATCTCGTACACGGATGCTGGCCGACGAGTGGGATCGCGAGCGTCGGCTCCAGCTCGCGGATGAACCGAAGGCCCAGCCGACGGCCCGATCACCATCACGCCCGGTGCTCCGGCGTCCATCATCGAAGCCGAGCGACCGAGCTGCGTCGGCGGGCCGTTGATGACCACGGCGCCTGGCGGCGGTGCGGTGCCGCCCTCGAACAAGCTCGAGCGACGACGCGCAGCAGAGATGCTCGACGGCGGTACAAAGTCTGCCACGCGATGTGGCGTGATCTTGCACACGTCCTTGATCTGCTCGGCGCGCGTAATGTACGCAGTCATGGTCTCACGCAGGCTTGTTCTGATGCCTGGGTTGGTTTCACCTGCCGAATGCGTGCGTGAACATGTTAGGCACAGAGAGACCTCTTGCAAGCCAGCGAGTTGCTTCGCCATACTCTGCAGGATGAGCATGAAGCGCTCGAGCACGTCAGTGTACAAGTCGAGTGCCGCTTGGTAGTGCTTGAGCTTGTCCTCTTGCTTGGCGACCTCGGCAATGTTCAACGCCGCCTGCAGGTTCTTTTGCTCTCTGCCATGCGCGCTCCCATCGAATCAGTCGATTGCTCGCCATCAGTGCACCAGGCAGCAGCACGTACTTGGGGAATTCGGTAGCAAACTGGATCAGCATCGGGTGGATGGGACTGGGCTTGATGGGAGCCTGGCCGTCGTCTGGAGCACCACCACCCGGTGCGAAGAGGCTCGGCTGGCTCGAGCTCGAGGGGCCAGCGCCGACCATCGACATGTGTGGCGTCTGCGAGGGGGAGAGCGCGCGCGGCGGCAGCTGAGTCATGGAGGCCGAGCGGCCTTGTTGAATCGATCGCTCAATGTCGGCCGAGACGGTGTTCGAGCGGCCCAGAGGTCGGCCGCCAAAGTCCGATGGAGGCTGGCCTTGGAACGACATGTGCGGATCACCGAAGCCACCAGGAGGCTGCATCATCATCGGTGCGCCATCATCCATGCCATAAGGCGGCGGTGCTCCTCGACCGCCACCAGGAGGTTGCATCATTGGAGCATGACCTCCTCCATCCATGCCATAAGGTGGCGGAGCTCCTCGACCGCCACCAGGAGGTTGCATCGATAGATAGGCACTGTCAGGACGGCCACCGCCATCATCCATGCCATAAGGCGACGGTGCTCCTCGACCGCCACCAGGAGGCTGCATCATTGGAGCATGACCTCCTCCATCCATGCCATAAGGCGGCGGTGCTCCTCGACCACCACCACCACCACCACCAGGAGGTTGCATCGATAGATAGGCATTGTCGGGACCGCCACTGCCAGAGAGCTGGCGGTCGAATGGAGGCGACGCAACACCGCCGCTGCCTTGTGGCGGCAGACCCGACTCATACATTGGCGGCTTGCTGGTTCGGTTCACGGGCGGTGGCGCACCACCGCCGCCGGGAGGCATTCCTGCTGACGGCGGTCCCATCGAGGGATCGCCACCGAACACCTGCGAGCCTGGTCGAGGTAGAGGTCGTGTAGGAGCGCTGCCATCGCTGTTGCTGAGTTCGCTTCCATACGGCGAGGGTCGAGCAGGAGGAGCTCCCGAATGCGATGGCTGTTTCTCGTAGGGCGCCGCGGCGCGAGTGGCAGGCGGTGGCAGTGTCGATGCTCGAGCGCCGCGAGCCTGTGACTGCACGTCTTGCAGGATGCGCAGACGATTCGAGTACTCGGCCATCTTGTCTTGGATCAGCTGGCGTCGAGCATCGTCGTACTCGCCTGACCAACGAGAGCGCAGTCGTCAGTGCCGCGCGCCAATCGATGAGGCACGCTCTCGCGAGGCGGTGGCAGTGTACCTTGCAAGGCGGCGGCGAATAGCTCGAGCGCCATCGAGTAATACCTGATGGCCTCGGGTATGTCATTGTTGGCGTCGTGTTGTACCGCCTGCTGTACCAGCTGGATGCCTCGTTGCAAGTCCGACATGTGTGTGTGATTCAAGCGAGAGATAGCGAATCAAGTCGCACCACGAACGCAGAACAAACCACAACACAAGATAGCAAAGGACCAACCACCACTACCAAATCCAACACTTGATATGAGTGACGATGGAGATATTAAGGATGCGGTGATGATGCAAATGAAGCGATAGATGGACGGATTGATTGATTGATTGATTCACACAAGCAGCAGCTGTGATGGTGGTGCGTTGTTGATGAGGCGAGCAAGAGAGTGATGACGAAAGCATCGATCTCTCTCTTTCTCTCGTTGCTCGCTCGCGTACACACGTAAGCACGTAAGCAGGTCTGCCACTACACAGTATGGGAAAGAAATCGAAGCGACCACCTCAACCCACGGCACCCGTGAAGCGAACCGGGCGAGCCAAGGACCAACACCGTGCCAAGCGTTTGTCCGAGAAGACCGAGATCGAGCGACTCGAGCAGCTGGCGCACGACACCGCTCCTGCTCGCGGTGTACGTACCCGAGCTACCGAGATATCCTGCTCCTCTAGATACCCAACCCCTGATCTCTATCTTGTATATGTGTGTAGCGCAATGCCTTGGAGTTGGAAGAGGAGGATAACTCGAAGCCTGTCAAGTCGCAGAGCTCCAGCTCGAATGGCGACAACGATGCCGATACTGCTGGCGATCTCGACGACAACAACAACGACGCCTCGGGCGATGCTCAAGGCGACGATCAGCAGCAGCAGCAACAAGGTCCCGCGATCAACGCCAAGTTCCGCAAGTTCGCTGACCTGCCGATCTCGAGACTCACGCAGAACGGACTGCGAGATGCCAAGGTATCGATCTCGATCCGCTCGATCCGCTCGATATCAAGCGAGATACTGATGCTTGTGCTCTCGAGTAGTACGAGAGGATGACCGCGATCCAAGCTGCATCGATCCCTCACGCCTTGGTGGGTCGCGATGTGCTGGCTGCCGCCAAGACCGGCTCGGGCAAGACCTTGGCCTTCTTGATCCCGGTACGCGCGCTGTGGCTCTCCTTGTCCTTGCCTACTGACTACACACGCCTAACCCCCGACACCACCACAACCAAGATACTCGAAATGCTGTTCCGAGCACAATGGACACCAGCCGATGGCTTGGGTGCATTGGTGATCTCTCCGACGCGCGAGCTTGCGTTGCAGATCTTCGATGTGCTGCGCAAGATCGGCAAGTACCACGTGTTCTCGGCCGGTCTCGTCATCGGTGGCAAGGACGTCGCCGAGGAGCGAACGCGCATCTCCAAGATGAACATCCTCGTGGTATGGCACACGCACATACCAGGGCCATATGTGTGTGTTTGTGTTTGTGCTTGGTAGCATCCTTGCTGACGCCGTGAGTGATGCAGTGTACTCCGGGCCGCATTCTGCAACACATGGACACGACTGTCGGCTTCGACGTCTCGGGCTTGAAGTTGCTTGGTATGTGGAACCAACCAATCGGAATCCCTGTGACCACGTACTGGCTAACAAACCCACCCTGTGATGCGTGGCCTAAAGTGCTCGACGAGGCCGATCGCATCCTCGACATGGGCTTCGAGCGCTCAGTCAATGCCATCATCGAGCACCTGCCGCAAGACCGTCAGACGCTGCTGTTCTCGGCGACACAAACCCGCTCAGTCTCGACGCTGGCTCGCCTGTCTCTCAAGGTTCGTGCCACGAATGGCGCGTGTGCTCCGCCGTGCTGACACACTGGTACAGGAACCCGAGTACGTGTCGGTGCACGAGATGGCCAAGTTCGCAACGCCCTCCAAGCTGATCCAGCACGTCTTGACGGTACGTCACCCGCTGATGCATACGTCCACGTTGGATGGTATGGCAGCTCATCGTCGCATGACATCGATCGCTCGCTCGAGCGTAGTGCGAGCTGCCCGAGAAGCTCGACATCATTTGGTCCTTCATCAAGGCGCACCTCAAGTCCAAGTGTATCTTCTTCTTCTCGTCGTGCAAGCAAGTGCGACTCGTCTACGAGGCCTTCTATCGCCTGCAGCCTGGCGTGGGCGTGTTCCACCTCCACGGCAAGCAGCGGCAGATGCTGCGCCTGGCCACGTACAAGACCTTCTGCGAGCGCAACCACGGTACGCCACCAGCCTCCCCGCTGAGTCCTTCGCATTCCGTTCGTGTGCTCACCGAGCGAGCCGTTGCTGGAACAAGCCGTGCTGTTCGCCACCGATATTGCGGCGCGAGGTCTCGACTTTCCGGCTGTCGACTGGGTGATCCAGGTCGACTGCCCCGAGGACGTCAACACCTACATTCACCGTGTCGGTCGCACTGCACGCTACAACGCTGGCGGTCGAGGCTTGTTGATGCTTCTGCCCTCCGAAGCAAAGATGATCGAGCTGCTCGAAGAGGTGCGTCTCGTGCTCGCTCGCTCGCTCGCCGGTTCCAAGGCAAGCACCTACTGAGACGAGAGTGGTGCCGTACGACAGCGCAAAATCCCACTGGTTCCGATCAAGGTCAATCCGCAGCGCGCCATCTCGATGCGCTCGCATCTCGAGGCGTTGCTCTCGGAGGACAGCCAGCTCAAGTACCTCGCGCAGAAGGCCTTCATCTCGTACATGCGCTCCGTGTACCTCAACGCCAACAAGGTGCGCATCGAGAGTGCTACTGCTGCTGCCGCTGCTGCTGTGCTGCTCACGATCCTGTTCGGTGTGGTGAGAGCAGGAGGTATTCGATGTGCACGCACTGCCAGCCAAAGAGTTTGCTGCCTCGCTCGGTCTGCCCGGTGCGCCCAAGATCAAGTTTGCATTGGTATGCACCCGTGTGTGCGTGGGCTTCGCTCCGTGCGCTGCTGTCACTCACCCTCACTCTCCGCGGGCCACTGAGACAGAAAAACAAGGCCAACAAGAACCTCTCGTACGAGGCACAGCGGGTGCTCGCAATGGCCGAGAAGACCGACCAGCCGCCCGAGAAGAAGCAGCATGAGCAAGGCATGCGCTACGCCGACAAGATCCGCCGACGCCAGCCGCAGGGCCCGTTCTCCGAGCACTACCAGAAGCTGCAAGACGACGAGGAGCACTCGGAAGACGCCGACTCGTCGGACGACGACATCTTGACGCTCAAGCGCCGACACGGCGACTCGGACGACGAAGACGGCGATCTCGCACCGCTCGAGTACAAGAAGCCCGAGAAGCGCTCGAAGCGACGAAAGGCGCTCAAGGAGCAGCTGGAGCAACAACAGCGCGCCGACGTGGTCTTTGACGACCCATCGCAGATAGACATCGAGGCCGAGCAGCGCAAGTACTCCGAGAAGGTCGTCAAGTCGCTCGAGCAAGAGGACTCAGTCGACAAGGAGCTGCTGCGAGAGCGGTTGCGCGAGAAGCGCAGGAGGCGCAAGGAAGTACGTGGCTGCTCGGTCTAGATGAAACTACACAGCGCATATGCTCACCACTGCTCCTCCTGCTTCTTGTTGTTCAGCTGGCACGAGGTGAGTCTGGCGCCTCTTCGGTAGTGATCGCTCCATACAACGGCGAGGAGATCCAGTACTCGGATGCTGACGAGGATGACGACGAGGACGAGGACCGCAGCGATGATGCCGACGACGATGATGATGACGAGGAGGAGGAAGACACTCGGCGCCCCAAGGGCCTCAGTGACGCTGCTGCTCGACGCCAGCGAGAGTTGGCTCTCGAGAGCGACGAGGATGACGAAGACGACGAGGAGGAAGACGATGACGACGAGGACGAGGAAGAGGCAGAGGAAGAGGCGCCTGTCAAGCACAAGCACAAGGTGCTGGGCAAGCACAAGCGCGAGGCCGAGGCGCCGCCCAGCCAACCAGCCAAGCGACACAAGCCCATGACGCTCGAGGAACAAGAGGAGCTGGCGTTGCGTATGCTCCAAAACAAACATCGATAAAGACGCTCGCGGCATCGATTGATTTTAGATCGTGACTCGTGGTTGGCTGCATATTGGCCGTTCCCGCGCTTTCGGCGAGCATCAGCAGCGAGGTAATGTCGCTGTTCATTCGCTCGATCATCATTCGCTCGCTAGCACTGGCATCGCACTGATCTCGCTCTCCCCTTGCTCGCTTGAGGACGAGATACATACACACTGCCTCGATGGAGCGGTCGGCACGGCCTGCACGGCGCTCCACCAGTCCGCGAGCAGCAAGCTTGCGCGGAGCATCGAGGTCCTCGCCGTCGTCAGCGTCGTCGTCGTCGCCCAAGACTCCCGTGGCGCCGATACCAGCGCCCACGACTCCCAGCTCGATCAAGAGCGCCAAGGTCGATGTGATCTCGATCTCACTCATCGATGAAGAAGACGAAACGGTCGTGGGCTATCGCGCGCCCGACAAGGTGCGGCAGCAGCAGCGGCGTCGACGTCGTCCCTCGAGCGACATGGTGGCTCCATCGCAGGCGGCTCTGGAGCCCGAGTGCGAGATCCCGTCGACACAAGGCACGTGATGATACACGAGAAGATGGCATGATAGCTCGCATGCCCCTTGCTTACGTGCCCCCACGTACGCTCGCGAGCAGAGGAGCTCTCAGGCTTCATGGGCATGATGCAGACCTCGCGCCAGAGCTCGCACGTCCCGCCGGTCGCACCTGTTGCCAAGGCTCGCGACCAGCTGACTCAGGGCTCACTACTACGCTTCTGGCTCAACTCATCTTCATCTTCGTCGTCGTCGTCGTCGTCGAGCAAGCAAGACAGTACGAGCGACGTCGCGAGTCCGAGCAAGAGCACCTCAAAGAAGCGTCGCCATTCGAGCACGACGACGACCACGGCAACCACGGCACTATCGCCAACCAGCAGCTCGAAGCGCCAAAAGACCTCGGCCGTCTCGGTAGAATCGATGGCCACGGGAGCACGAACACCATCACCAGCTGGATCACCTCGAATGGCTTCACAACCATCAAAGAATGACACGAGCACCAGCACGAGCACGAGCACTGTCGAGCGCGCTCCTGTGCTTCGAACATCGCCTCGCCATCGGGCTCGCAGCACTCCGCTCGGCGCTCTCTCGGACACTGCGAGCTCTGGCCAAACACCTCGTTCCAAGCGTACTCCAGCATCCAAACGTACCAAGGCTCACTCGTCCACTCGGTCCAGGAGGCTGAAGAAGACCGGCTCCAACGATGACCTCGCGCTCTTGGACATGCTCAGCAGTGCGATCGAGCAGCCAGCGCACATGGCACAACCGCAAGACTCGAGTGATCCGAGCAACCAACGAGGCGCGCTCCATGCTACCGATGACGACTATGACTGCTTCTTCATGTCGGACAGCGACTCTCCCGGCAGTGCCACGGCATCGATGAACACCAGCACACTCGACACACTGTCAATGTCGCGGGTCGGCAGTTCCACCACAACGTCCACGACCTCTGCATCAACGACCGTCACTGCAGTTGCACAAACAGCGCCTGCACCTGCACCAGTTGGTTCCATACTGCGTGCTACCAGTAGAGAGGAGCTCGTTGCCAATGAGCTCAAACAAGCCGAGGAGCTCTTGCGTGACATGGACGATTCGATCTGGGGCACTGCGTTCGAGTTGGACTCGAACGAGTGGCAGCCTCAACCTCAACCTCAACCTCAACCTCAACATCAACCTCAACATCAACCTCAACCTCAACCTCAACCTCAACCACAACCTCAACCACAACCTCAACCTCAACATCAACCTCAACCTCAACCTCAACCTCAACCTCAACCTCAACCTCAACCTCAACCTCAACCTCAACCTCAACATCAACCTCAACCTCAACCTCAACCTCAACCTCAACCTCACCGCTTGAAACGATCGAACTCCGGTGGCAACATTGGAGGCCCGCTGTTCAAAGTCAATGCTGGCATACTCGAGGGTTCCATGCCATTGCTGGGCCGCTACCGCCGCTTTGTGGTCGTGACCGTCACCGAGGTCGAGGCGCCACAGCGATTCTCTCCCAAGAGCGGCACGCCCCGCTCTCGCGGCTCGGAAGTCGTACGCTCCTCCTCCTCTTCCTGCCTCAGTACAAAGCGTGCCAGCTTCTCACTCGTGGATGCTCCGCCAGAGACTCAAGCTGCATGATGCCGAGAACAGTGGCAGCGAGTACACAGTGATACTCCGAGACGACTGGTGCAATGGTACGTGGCGGCAGCCTCGGTCGCACTCCTCGCCCTTGCAACTAACGCGCCAGCTCGCTCTGGCCTTCCTTCGAATGCGCAGCTCTCATCTATGCCGGCGATATTGTGCACGTGTTTGGCGAGTTCGACGCCACCAGCAACCTGTGCATCGTCGACGAGCAGCACAACTACATCGTGCTGCATCCGGACCTGCTCATCACGGCCACCAACATTGGCAGCTCGTTCTCGTGCAGTCGCAGGGCGGTGCTGGGCGAGCTCTTCCGAACGGCACCGATCTCAGCCGACCAGGGCAGCAACACCGACGCCAACGCGCACCTGCTGCTCTACGGCTCGTTGATCCACAGCCTGTTTCAGAGCGCCCTCGTGCAGCAGGACTTCTCCAAGGCCGCACTCGAGGCCGCAATCGACAAGGCGATCGCATCGTCGATCGTGGCGCTGTATGCCGTCAATCGCGACCACCTCCAAGCTCAGGAGGAATTGCGCGCCTTTGTGCCTCTGCTCCAGCGCTGGGCCACGCGCTACTTCATGCCCGGTCCATCGTCGGTCGAGAATGCCTACGTGCACACGGTGGTCGGCATCGAGGAGAACATCTGGTCGCCCAAGTGTGGCCTCAAGGGCAAGATCGATGCGTCGGTCGTCGTGGTGCAGCAACAGCAACAACGCCACCAAGACAAGGTGCAGCCAGGCAAGGCCCGCCCGCGCACCAAGCCGGAAGTGCGCACGGTGACCGCTCACGTGGCACCACTCGAGCTCAAGACTGGCAAGCTCTCGGCCGAGTCGGGCTCGCCACAACATCGAGCACAGGTGATGCTCTACAGCGTAATGATGGGCGATCGCTATGGCTGCGACATTCCTCAGGTACTCCCCGATGCCAACCATATGCCTGATATCTCGTGTAAACACTGCGTGCCACTCATGCACGAGCACCGCGATGTCTTGGTCGCTTCACAGGGATATCTCCAACATGCGCAGGCCATGGGTTCAGGTGGCACGCCATCCATGATTCCGGTCGAGACCCGCCGCAACGAGGTGGCTCTGCTGCTCCAAGCTCGCAACGACATCAGCGCCTTCCTGGCGCGCTGGTTCACTGCGACGCGCGAGAGTCTGCAAGCCTCGACGGCTCCACAACCTGCCGCTGCAGCCGCCGGTAATCGGTCGCCAACCAAGCTCAAGGATGGCACCTACGCTCCGACGACCGTCACCTTGCCGCCGAACAACGCCTTGGGCCGGCTGCCTCCCATGATCCAGAACGCCAACCTGTGCAAGAGCTGCAGCAGCCAGGCGGCTTGCTTCATGTACACCAAGGCCGAGGAGCCCGCTCTCGGGCAGCCGCAGGGCTCGTCGCCGATGGCCGAGCTCTTTCGCTCGCGCACCAAGCACCTGACGCCGGCCGACACCAAGTTCTTCTGGCACTGGGACCGCCTGCTCGACATGGAATCCAGCGAGATGCTCGGCAACCGGCTCGAGGTGTGGTCCATGTCGAGCCGTGACCGCGAGCGCCTCGGCAAGTGCTTCAGCCACATGGAGCTGCGGCAGCACTCGCAAGGCGCCGACCCGACCATCGCACCGAGCCCCGGCATGTCCAACTCGGCCAAGGCCGCTGTGGCCGCCGGCTCGTCGCCGTCGGCGCTTGATCCGTGCTCGCCAGCGATCGAGCAGCCGCGCACCTCGACGTCGCATTGGTACCGCTTCCACACGCTGCCGTTCCCGGACCGCTCGCCGCGCACCAGCTTCTTCGACCTGTCGATCAGCAAGGGCGACTTGGTGGTCATCAGCTCCGAGGACGGATACTACGGACTCGGCCAGGGCTTCGTGGTCGAGCTGAGCACCAACTCGTGCACGATCGCCGCCGACGACCTCCTCGGCGTTCCGCCGCAACCAGTGACCGTGCGCCCCGGCGTGTGCGACATTGAAGACCTGGTGTCGGCCGCCATGCAACGCCGCGACCCCAAGAGCGGCGTCGTGTGGCGCATCGACAAGATCGAGCTCAACAGCGGCTTCGCCATGGTCAAAGACTGCTGGTACCGCTTCTTCCTCTCGACCTCGAAGCGCGACCAACAGTTGCGCCGCAGCATCGTGGCGCTCGTGCCGCCGCGCTTCGCAGCCAGCGAGTCCTCGTTGAAGATCCTCGAGGGCCTGAACGCCGGCCAGCAGAACGCCATTCGCAAGGCGCTTGCGGCCAAGGAGTACGCGCTGATCCTCGGCATGCCAGGCACCGGCAAGAGCTTCACGATGGCGCGCCTGATCATGGAGCTCGTCAGCCGCGGCAAGCGTGTGCTTCTGGCGTCGTACACGCACTGGGCTGTCGACACGCTGCTGCTCAAGCTCGTGCAAGTGTGCGGCTCCGAGATGGCCAGCAAGGTCTCGGGCCTGCCGTATCGCCGCCTCGGCGTGCAAAACATTGTCCGCCTCGGTCGCGGCTCGCAGGTGCATCCGAGTCTGCGCTCGTTGGCGCTCGACGAGAGTCAGTTCTCCACGACCGAGCAGTTGCATGGTACGAGCCAGCGCTGCCTGAACGACACAAGCGCACGTACTAACCGCTGCCGCTGCCTCGTGTAGCATTCCTCGAGACCAAGAAGGTCGTGGCTTGTACGTGCCTCGGTGTCGGTCATCCGTTCCTCGCGCGAATGCAATTCGACTATTGTATCGTCGATGAGGCTGCCCAGATTCCGTTGCCGGTACGCGAGTAGGCCGCCGAGTGATGGTGATGCAGCATTTGTGACAGCGCTGATTCGTGTGGCGTTTGGCACGACAGGTGTGCGTGGCGGTCTTGCGGTGTGCCGACAAGTTCGTCTTGGTCGGCGATCACGACCAACTGCCGCCTCTGGTGCGCAACTCGGTCGCCAAGGAGAACGGCATGGAGGAGTCGCTCTTCCGGCGCTTGACCGAGGCGCATCCGACATCGGTACGCCACCGCCACCGCCAACGCAACGCTCGCTTATTCATGTGCTCTCGTTGCGTGGCTGACGTCGTGGCAGATTGCGTCCTTGAGTTGCCAGTACCGAATGAACAAGGAGATCATGCTTCTCTCGAATACGCTGACCTATGCCCATCAGCTGCGGTGCGGTACCGAGCAAGTCGCCAATGTACGTGACAGTCTCGCTCGCCCTCTTGTGCGCCATCGCTGGTCACTTAACACCACTCACACGGTGCTTGCCTCAGTCTCGCCTCTCGATTCAATCGCCTGCTCGAGTTCTCCTGCAGCAGTTTGGCATCTCGAACTCGTGGGTGCATCACGTCGTCGATCCAGAGTACGTTGGCACTCGCTCCTTCACGTGGTACCTGCGGAATGTCGCGCAACTCACTCGATGCGCCGTCGGCATGCAGGAAACCCGTGCTGTTCCTCGATACTGACGGTATTCCCGCCGAGGAGCATCGAAGCGGCGATACGGTTCGCAACCTCATCGAGGCCACGCTCATCTACCAGATCACGCTCGTGATGCTGGCGCTCGGCGTCTCCCCCAACGCCATGGTACGTCACGCGGTCTTAGTGGAGTTGGAGCGCCGCAGTGGGCGCAACTCACGCTCATCCGATCATCGATCAAAGGGCATCATCTCGCCGTACCGCGCGCAACTCCGCGTCATCCGCCGCATGCTGCGAGGCGACGAGGCCATCAACGGCAGCGCGGTCGAGGTCGGCACGGTCGACAAGTACCAAGGCAGCGACAAGGACCTGATACTACTGTCGTGGGTGCGATCGAACTCACTCGGCAAGGTCGGCGACTTGATTCAAGACAAGCGACGAGTCAACGTGGCGCTCACGCGCGCCAAGCACAAGATCATCATGATTGGATCGCGACGGACTCTTGTGCAGAACGAGCTCTTTGCCTCGTGCCTCACGCTGCTCGAACGGAACGACTGGGTACGTTGCTGGTGTTCGTCGGCTCGCGCTGTGGATGGCCGTTCGAGCTAACGCCCGCACTACGCGACAGATCTACGCCCTGCCAGTCGATGCTCACAAGCTACTGCCACAACCACAAGCAGCGGCGAACTCCACTCCGAGTTCCACACCGACGACGGCCACAACGACAACAACGACCACCACGACAACGACGACGAGCTCGACCTCAAGCATGTGTCGGGCTCCTTCCAATGGAACGGCAGCTGCGATGCTGCTGATGACGCCGCCAACGCCGTCGCCTTCGAGTTGAGACATGAGTGTAGAGCTATCGATTGAGCTATTGAGCGATTGTGCTAGAGTACAAGATGCAAGCTCGCAAGCGTATGCGAACGAGTGACAATGGTGCTGTTGGTGAACGAGTGAGTGATCGGGCGAGTTGATGGATCATGAGGAGCTTGTAGGCTGATGCTCTTGCTGCATCGTATCGTGCTCGGTCGCAGTGGTCGTGGAGGTGGCAGTTGCGCGTTCTTCCGGTTGGGGTGTTGTCGCATTGGACACGATAGCAGTAGAGCTCGCACCGCGATCGACGAGCGAGAAGTGCGCAATCAACGGAAAGTGATCGGACCAACGAACGTCGCACTCGGGCACCACCCACGAGCCGATGCAGTGCAGCGTGTGGATCGAGTAGTAGATGTGATCGAATCGACCGTAGAGCGACACTCCCAGCGCCACGGCCCACTCGTACGTCACTGACGTGATGTCCAAGCCGGCGAGCGTGTTGGCGAGCGGCAGTGCGCAGCGATCGCACGGCTTGCCCGTGTCGGGACTGCCCGACAGCCAGCGCAAGCCCATTCCTGTCTCGTCCTCCGAGAAGTCGCCCAGCACGATGATGGGAACGTCGACATCGGGCACATCATGCACGCCGTCTGCTGGTGTCAGCGACGGTACAGTGGCGCTTTGCTGCGGCGATGATGGAGCTGCTGTTGTCGTCGTGATCGTCGGCACTGTCGCTTCGTCGGCTCGGGGAGGAGTGCCCGTGGGCGAGCCGCCAGTAGAGGACGAGGCAGAGGTCGAGGTCGAGGACAACGCCGTGTCTCCCGATGTTGCGAGAGTGCCACGGCGAAAGAAGCTTGGACTCAGCGATGCAGCGAGCGACGACGCGGCTGACGTGGTCGACGAGGCGGCGGCAGCAGCAGCGGCAGCGGCGAGTGCGGCATCGGCAGCCGCCTTGGCAGCCGAGGCATCCTCGGCCGTGAACTCAAAGTCTCCAGCAGGCGTCGCATCGGTGGTCGACACTCCCTCAGGACCATTGGCTCTCGCAGCTTGAGTGAGTGTCGCGGCTGTCGCAGCTGTCGCGGCGGCCTCGTCGTTCGGAAGCTGCTCGAGAATGTCGGTGACGCGCGAGCGACGTCGCGAGAGAGCTCGAATGAGATGAGCGACCAGGAAGCGCAACTCGGCCAATCGAATGGCGGGCGTCGCAAAGTAGGCCTTGACCGAGACGTAGCCGGCGCGCGACAGCAATGGCGGTCGCAGGTGTACGTTGGCGAACCAGACCTCGATGCGCGTCTTTCGATCGTCGAGCTCGACCGCGATCGAACCGAGCCACAGCGGGAACGCGCTGCCACTCACGTGACCCGGAGTGTCGATGATGGTCTCGGAGAGAATGGGCCAGCGTGAGAGGCATGCCAGACCGCCCGAGCTCGCGTGATGATGGAAGCTCATGTGCGGATAGACGGTGCCGAGCGACGTGCGCAGCAGCTGCTCCCATGCCTGGTGCGTCTCCTGCAGGCACACGACGTCGGCGCCCGACGACCGGATGGCTTCGATGACCTTGAGAGGACGCGAGGTGCCCTTGCCGGTGCGCGAGAGCACCTTGCGTACGTTGTAGGAGATGACACAGAAGCTGGGTATGTCGTTCGGGTTCGCTGTCGATGATGATGGTGCAGTCGATGGTGCATCGGGTTGGTGCTGGTGCGCGTCATCAGGTGGAGCGTGCTGTGTATCGTGTGTCGGATCTGTAGGAGCGAGGCTGTGTTGGTGCTCTTGTTGCTCGTGGGTATCGTGGGTATCGTGGGTATCGTGGGCCTCGTCGCCATGATGGTGGTGGTCGTCGTCGTGTTGGTGGTGTTGGTGGATTGTCGAGTGCTCGAGCTCAGCGACAGGCTCCGATTGGTGGTTGTTGTGGCTGTCTGCCATGACGTCAACCACCACGATGAGTGCGGTGCTGGCGTTGCTGCTAATCTCGATCAGTGCTACTATTTATCAGTGAGGTGGATCGATTGATGGATAGATGGATAGATGGGATAGATAGATATCGAGGTGTGCGAGGCAGCGAGCGAGCAAGCGAATGGAGCTCGAGCACGAGTGCGAGGTCGACGTCATTGCCTTCGTGTCCGCCTCGTTGCTCGATCCAACCAACCATCCAACCACAACCATGGGCGATGATGACACGAGCGATGAACATCGATACGGATTCGTCGATCCACACTCGTTCGAGAAGGGCGGTAATCGAGCGTGGTATCATGACGAGGGACTGCTGGCGGGCGTCTTCCACACGTACGACGAGTTCCGCGCGGCACCA
>Ga0209935_1003112_pt1 | contig 17970 bp, 29 predicted proteins | sample ThiBio_1000_plan_2_FD_183958 | JGI IMG/M metagenome (GOLD analysis project Ga0209935, IMG submission 183958) | Wastewater bioreactor microbial communities from Cape Town, South Africa - Thiocy_cont_1000_plan (SPAdes) | ecosystem: Engineered > Bioreactor > Thiocyanate-remediating >... | reverse complement strand
CCAAGGACGAGGCCTTGTTCTTCCGCGACTTTGCCTTTGCGTGGCAGAAGCTCATGGACCTCGGCGTGCCGTACCGCGGCGGCGTGCTGGGCGACCTGCTCCTCTGAGCCACTTGGCACAAGAGCGCACGCTCGCGCTCATGCCGCCACGCTCTCGAGCCACGCACCACTCACGGTGCTACAGTGCCACTCGCGCACTTTCCAGGTCTCTCTCTCTCTCATATGACCACACTCAATGAAACACAAAGCCACATTCGTTCGTACCAACAATCAATCGAGGCGAATCGGTGGTAGTGTATTGCGCTACGAGTCCAGAGTAACCGTGTGTGAGTTACTACTGCTGCTGCTGCTACTGCTGCTACTGCTCTTGGCTCGATACTGGCGTGCAAAGTGCGCCACTTGTTGCGCCAGCGCCATGGCATCGGCCTTGCCGAACAACTGCAGCTTGGCTTGGTAGCGCTTCATCGAATCCTGCGTCGTGCGTCTCTCGAGCGAGTCAGCCAATCGAATCACGATGCAATGGATCAGTCAATCAGTCAGTTAGCTAACTACGTACGGCATCGACCGGATTGGCGTGTTCGAATGCTTGCATCGAGTGTTCGGGTCGATAGGCGTGATGCTGGTACTCGTGCTGCGAGAGCTCCAGCAGCGCCACCAGCTGCTCGCATAGCTTCTCGAGCTGTGTGTAGTCAAGCCAGTAGAAGTGCTGATTGTTGGCAGCGCGCAGCCACGAGAGTTGTCTGCGTGCATAGGTTCTGTGGCACACGTACACGAACGACCGAGCGAGCAATCGTCACCATCACCAGTGGGCTTACGCGCATCGATGCGAGGAGAAGCTACGCACCTCGTATTGTTCTGTAGCGTCGTTAACAGTGCCAAGATGTCCTTGAAGGTCGGCAACGGCTTGGTGGCGAGGAACTCCAGGCTCTCGTGGTAGCCAATGTGTTTGGCAGCCGGATGTGTCGGATCGAGCTTGCCGGCCAGCACGAGCGACATGACCTCCTGCAACAAGCCATCGAGCAGCATCCGTTCGCATCGCATATCGATGCCACGATAGAGTTGCTCGCGAGGTTGAACCACGGCAAAGCAACGAAAGTCGAACTCGTTCGACATGACTGCCGCACTCAACGACATTCATATGGTGAGGCTGCCCGTTGGTGCTGCTCGTCGTCGTTGTCGTATAATGACGCACCTTCTGAGAAGGAACCAAGCTGATTCATCGGCTTCCCGGTGATGGTCACGACCTCTAGCGCACGTACGAGACGATAGCTTCAGAGTCACCCAGCCATTCATCAGCATCAGCAGCGAACCACATGGCGACATTTGAGCGTCGTACACGTCGTTCGGTAACAGCTTGGATGCTCGTTCGGGATCGAGCTTCGCCAATCGAGCGAGACTCGTGTGCCAGTCGTGGTCGGCCTCGACCACTTTCTGCCAGTACTGCCGGACCTCCTTATCGCCGAGAAACGACGCATCGCTCGCGTACATGACGGCGCGCAGATAGAACGTCGAGCCGCCAGCGATGATGGGCAGCTTGCCAGACGCGGCAATCTCCTGCATCACAGGCGTCTGCGTGTGTCACTATCGATCTCGCACGATTGTCGTATGCTGCATGCGATTCGACACCGTCAACAGGGACCTACGTGGATCTTCTTTCTGGCCATGGTCGCGAACTGGAAGCTCGAGATCGGTTCGTGTGGCTCGAGCATGTTGATCATATGGTGCGGTACGCCCTGCATCTCAGTCGGCGAGATCTTGGCCGTGCCGATGTCGAGGTACTTGTAGATCTATCCTCACGAACGAGCCATGCATATGGCGTTGAGCCGGTAGCTCGTTCTCACGCATGTAGATGGATGGATGGATGGATGCGACGCGACGCGACGCGACGCACTTGACCAGCATCACACGATATCACCTCGCCATCAAAGAGCCGCGCCATGTTGACGGCGACATTCGACTTGCCGGCGCTTGTTGGCCCTGTAATCACCAGAACCTTTCATGCGTCATCACTCCGATGCCCACCGAGGCGATGCGATCGTAGCAAGGGTAGAGCGCGTGAGGGTGAGGGTGTCGATGCGATACTTTGGGCGGATGCTGCGGTGGTGCTGTAACCTCGATGCTCGACGTGGAGAGCAGCCGCCGATGCCATGCCTCGACCGCTAGCAGCGTACGGCGGTGGAGGATACGTGTACGAGCCAGCATCATGCAATACGCGAGGGCCCTTCCACTCTGATGCACGATGGCTGCTGCTACAGCTGCTGTTGCGTGCGCGAGCGGGCGAATGAACAACGACATCGACATCGACATCGACATCGATATCGACATCGACATCGACATCGACATCGACATCGACCCCCAAAAAGAAGAGTGGCCTGTCGCCGGTCTCATATGCACCTAGACACGGACGGCGACTGGTATCACAGCCGATGGCACGCAGAAATTATGTGTATCGCTCGAGGGCTGGCATGAGGCAGCCGACCTAATCGAGAGAACACCAGGTAGGTATTGCTATGTACGTTGATCGATGCAGCACCGTGAGCCGAGGCGCACCATAGTGCAACGCGATAGCGATGCCTGGTGATCGTGGCGGGCGCGTGGTACCGTTCTGGACACGGTGCGAGTCATAAGGAGAGGCCGCGTGAGGTGCCGCGGTGGCGTTGTGGGAGCTGCGACTGGTTGCGAACCAGTCGGTCGAGGTTGTCGCATCAGCATCATCGGGAAAGTCGGTGGGACGTGTAATGGCTCGATCACACTGGGAGCGTGACGTATCATACAATATCGAGGTTGTGGGGGCTGTGGGGGTGTGGGTGAGGAGAGGTCGAATACGTGCGGCTACCTGCACTCGCGGCTCATATGGCGCGCGTGGTGCTTCAACAAAACTTGCGGGCGTCGACCGATCGCTCGATCGAACAAGAGCACGAGCACGAGTTACTCTGTGTGTGTGTGTGCGCCAGCTATCAGTCATGATACGTTGCTGCTTGGTGGTGGTGGTGGTATGCCACATACCAGACTCCCAGTCGAACTCCTGCTCGGCCTCCTGCTGGTGCTGCTGCTCCTCCTCCTCGAGCTCGAGCTCCTGCTCGTCCCAGTTCTTCATCTTCGTGTGGCCCAGGAAGTCGTCTTGCAGCACCTTCCACGATGACTACCGAGCCAACAAGCAAATGTATCGATGCATCAGCGCATACGGTCGAGGACGTTGTACTGCCGACGGCGGCCTACCTTGGTTTGCTTCTCTCGCGACGGCTTGGCCTGCTGCTGGTCCAGCTCGGAGAAACGCTTGGGGTCGACGCTCTTGGCCACGGAGCTCGACTTCTCGAGCAGCTCCAAGAAGCGGTCCTTGCTCAGCGTCGCTGCAAGCACGCAAGCACGTTCAAACGATAACAGGTAAGAAGAAGCAGCAGCACGAGAACGAGAACGAGCCAGCAGCGGTCTGCGTACCGTTCTCGACGGCATCCTCCGACACACCGTGGATCGCCTGGTGCTTCTTGATGACGTTGAAGAGTTGTACCACTGATCAAGCCCCGCGGTTAGGCCATGCCCATGCCGCAGCGAGCACCAGCGGCGTGCCAGCGGCGAGGTACCTCCTTTCGTGGCCAGACGCGTGAGCTTGCGCTCGAGGTCTCGCGTGCCGTACTGCTCGACCGTGTAGTGGTTGCGGTTGCCCAGCATCTTGCTGCACGCATGTCGTTCAGTGTCCGACAGTCCGCCATGCGCACGCAAGGCAGCTCGCTCTCGTACCGCTGCTTGGCGATCTCGGACTTGAGCTTGAAGTCGAGCTTCTCCTTCGACAGCGCCGCCGAGGCGTCAGGCGTGTGCGCCAGCACCGGGTCCTTGTTGGCGCCGACCTTCGAGCCGAGGATCTTGGACATGGCAGCCGCGAACCCTTGGCCTGGCTCGGCCTTGGCCATCGAGCCTTGTCGTTGCTGCGGTCCATCGTCCCATGCCTCATCCTCGACGATCAGATCGTCGTCGTCGTCATCGTCATCCTCATCGAGCTGCTCGTCGCTATCGTCGTCGACCTCCTCCTCGTCCTCCTCGTCCTCCTCGTCATCGTCTTCGTCTTGGCCTTCGTATTCGTCGTTGTCAGCATCGTCGTCGTCGTCAGAATCCGAGCCCGACATGGGATCAGAGTTGCGATCGTCGTCGTCATCAGAGGAGGACATGGTTGTGGTGTTGGGCGGGCAAGAGAACAAGAGAGCGCGCTGTTCCTCCCATTCGCTCTCATATCTCGCTCATCTCATCGATCAAGTCATGTATTCATGGCAACTACTACAACTACTACAACCGCAACTACAACCGCTACTCGACTCAGTGCGCCAGGCGCTCCAGCATGCCAATGTTGAGCGGTATCGGCTGGCCGAGCCAGAGCGTGTTCACCGTATGGTCCGCCACTACGGCGCCCGTGTTGGCGTGCACGAGCACCGAGTGCCCACGGCGATGCAGGGCCAACCACGACAGGTACTCTCTGTGAAAAGGCGGCGACGACGACGACGACGAGGACGAAGGTCGTGTGAGCGCGAGGCGCAGCAGGCGCGAGCTCTTGTCGCTGCAGCACGCACCCAAACTCCTGTGCCGTCACCAGGTGCGCCTCCCACATGGCCACCGGGTGAGGACCGACAGGCCGGTTGACTGGCTCGTAGATGCGAAGGTTCGGGAATGCCGCCTACAACCACCATCGTCAGCTCGCGTGGTCGAGAGCGCCACACTCACGCACTCGCACACGACGCGCAGGACGCGAGGAAACGGACCTTGGTCTCACGCCAGACCTCGAGGGCCGACGCGGTCGAGACGGCATCGTTGGCCCAGTAGTAGAAGTGCACGTCAAAGTGCGTGATCGGTTCGGCAAAGCCGGAAGACGAGCTCATCTTCTTGGCGGAGGTCGATGAGGTCGATGAGGTCGATGAGGTCGATGAGGTCGATGAGGTCGATGAGGTCGATGGTTTCTTGGCGTTGGCGACAGCAAGCACTGACAGCAGCAATACCGATGCGACGAGGGCAAGAACGAATGAGGAGAAATGCAATCGGCGAGCCAGCGTGACGGTGGCGCAGACGCTGGTCGATCGAGTTGAGGTTACAGCGACAGCAGGCAGCGATTGCCGACTCGATGGACCGACTGGCGCTAAATACCGCACGACACCGGCCAAACAATGCCCGCCGTATCCGGAGATTCGCACCTGCTAGCTCCGGACGCCACAACGAAGCGAGAGGCCGCGAAATCAGCGACAAGCGACAACTCGTGAAGCGACAAGCTGGCTTGAGAAGAGAGAGATAGATTGATAGATATCACATGGTATGTATTATGGAGCAATGAATGCGACGCCACTGACGCTCTCTGCGTCTCGTTGCTACACCCGATCTTGCTCCATCATCGATATGATCACGATTGCGAGCGACGCTCATTCGTGGTTGTGTGCCAGCCATGACTGGTAGTACGTTTGCACGTCATCGAGGAACGGCGGCAAGAGCGGGCGCCAGCCGACGGCCTCGCGTATGGCGCTCGAGTCGAGCTTGGCCGATAAGCTACACAGCAGCATCCACACGTTGGCCGAGGTCGGAACGTGCGTGATCTCGCCCGTGAAGCCACACGCCCTGCCAAGCACAACAAACAAATCCATCACGCCACACAACATCAACAAGGTGTGCGGGAGAGAGAGAGAGCACATGATGAGCAGGAATGTGTTGGCGGTCTGACACGTACGCTGAAGCAGCGAGCGCAAGCTCCTTGGTGGTGGGGAAGGCATGGTCGCTGACGTTGAAGATGCGCCCGGCCACCGAGGCGCCCGACTCGGCGATCATGACGTACGCACGAGCGAGGTCCTCGACGTGCACCGTGCTCCAGTGATTCGAGCCATCGCCGGCGACGTTCTGGACGCCTTTGCGCGCCGCCGAAAAGAAGTCGCCCACGTACGAGCCCGAGCGGCCGTACACGAAGCCGGGACGCAGCACGATCCCGTGCGCGCCTTCAGCCTTGACGACGCGTTGCTCGTGTGCGATGCGCCACTGGATGCCGTTCGGTCGCTCTTGTCAGCATCGAGGCAGCGACGGCGAGCACGAGCACGACAGCGGCGGCGTACCTGAACGGCCTCTGGGCACGCGTGAAGGTCGTCGTCCTCGGTCAGCAGCTCCTCGCCGCGGTGGCCGTAGATCAGGCAGCCGCTCGTGTAGATGACGGTCTTGGGCGTGCTCGATGCGGCAGAGGCGCCCAGGAAGGCCGAGATCGTGGCCTCGGAGCCCTGCTTGGCGGGCGCCGATTGCGCGACGCTGACCAAGACATCGAAGCTCGCGAGCATGTGCTCGAACGACGCCGTGTTCGTGATGTCGCCCACCACCGTCACGATCTCGTGCTGGCGCAGCATCTTGGCCGCTTCGCCCTCGGGGCTGCGAACGAGCGCTGTGACATGGTGGCCTCGGTTGCGGAGAGCCAGAGCAGCTGACTGGCCAATCTGTTGGGCGAGCCACAAACACACACAAGGGCGCATTAGATCGCACTCGACAAGAACAGCACCCGACGCACTGCCGATAAATGGACGTACGAATCCAGTGGCACCAGTGATGAACACGGAGAGTCTACGTTGATCAGCCATTGTGGTTGTGGTGGTGGTTGGTGGTGGTGGTTCTTGTGCAGAGCGGCGCTGGGCGTGAGGTTTGTGAGGATGTGATGCAGCGAGAGATCGACAGAGAGAAGGACGAGCAGCGAAACCTCTCTGCCGGTTTCTATCGAATCGAATCGAATCGACCCGCGCAATGCCATCTAGCGCCACCCACGCGCGAGAGAACGAGAAATATTGCAAGCGAATAGGTAAATGCGCTCTCCGTGTTACTGGCCTAGCAGCCATGAGAGAATGGCCACGTCGTCATCGGTCGAGCTAGAGCTTGTGCTGGTGGAGGTTTGCAAGCTCTCTTGCTTGCTGCTACTCAGGCTGCCGCTGGCGGAGGAGGAGGAACCGAGCAATGCTTCGCGTCGCTTTTGTATCGTATCGATCGCTGCCGGTGAGAGAGACGATGTGGCACTCGGGCAGTCGCGCACCTTGGCACGAGCTGTAGCAAGTGCACGAATGTTGTTGCTCTCGGTGTCCCACTCGTTCTCGATGCTATCGACCAGCGACTCTGCCAGCTTCGTCACAACGACGCTCGCCAGTGCTGCGTCCTGTGTTTGTTTGTGCGGGCTCGTGCATGAGCATCGGCCTCATGGAGTCGAGGAGCAGCGGGTAGCAGCGGGTAGCAGCACGTACGATGGTCTCGGCATGCGAATTGAGCAGCCCGATGAGGCACTCGAGCGCTTGATGGCGTACCAGCTCGTCGTCATCAAAGAAGATCGGCTTGACCGTAATGTCGAGTAAGCGTGCAATGATCGTGCTCGTGAAGCCATCCACAAGTTGCTGGGCTGTACGTCCAGGCGGAGGTGAGTAGGTTGGCCCGTACATCACACACGCGTGGTTCGAATCAAGTAGAACGTACCACACTGTACAAGTGACTCTTCACGGTACATTTCGCTCACGGCAGCGATCGTGGCAAGTACCAGCTTGGGCATCAAGTCCTCTTGCTCCTCGTCGTCCTCCTCGTCTTCCTCACCGTCGTCATCGTCGTCATCGGCATTTCGCGATCGGTTGCTCTGATCCGATGCCCCAAACGACTTCTCCAGCACGCGGAGGATCAACTCGAGCAGCGACTTGACGATCGGCTGTATGGTGGCCGACAGCTGTGACGAGAGGCAGCATCATAAGGAATGGCTGCTGTTGCTGCTGCTGTTGCGCGCCACATACCGAGTGCACGATGGCAGCGAGGCTAACGGCGCTGGTGATGAGCTCCGGGCCGAGGCGCATCAGAGTCTCCTGCTCGGCACATTGCTGCACGATGCTCGCAAGCAGCGACTCGGAGAGTGGCAGCACGAGTGCCTTGAGAGGATCGCTCCGCCGACAGCAGCGCACCACCTGTTTGATGCTGATAACCACGTGCTCCTTGATCGTCTACATCGAACACGCCCACCATCGCCCATGCCTCGCGTGAATACGATGCAACTCGTAGCGTGCCCGCTCCTCTCGCAACACGTGACGTACCGCCGAGTAGGTCGTGGATTGGAGGCCGGCTCGGAGATCCGACATGACCTTGGGTACGTACTTGCGCAAGAGCTCGTTGCGCAACTCGATCTCGGCGATCGAAGAAGCGGGAGCCGCTGCGCTGGGAATGGCGTCGCAGCTGAACGCCAGCGCCTCGATGAACTCGCCCAGGACCACCGGATCGGCGAGCAATCGCGCAAAGCTACTTGCCACAACGGCACCCGAGGCCGAGAGACGTTAGAGAGCGCAGCAGCATTGCACGAGGCGCGCGAAGCCGAGCTGACGACCAACGTACGACGTGTAAAAGTCGTCTGCCACCTGCAGAAAGTCGCAACCTAGCAGTGGCAACAGGCGCGATACGATAGGAATTGTGGCGTTGCGGAACGAGCGAAAGGCCTTGGAGGGCTGCCACTTGCGCATGAGAACCGACAACGGCAGCAGCAGCAGTGGCAGCAGGAGGAGGAGAAAGCGTTGCTGACGAACCTTGGTCTGTGCCAAGAAGCGCTCGAGGCAGTAGTACAACGACATGACGTGAGGCTTGAGTGTCACGCGCTGAGAGTAGTACAGCACATCGCCAATGGCGCGAAGCATCACTTTGACGCGTTCCTTGGTCGGCTTCGCAATCACCTCCTCGAATCTAGCGAGTGTTAGGAATCAGGGCACCTCACTCAGACTCACTCGAACGCTCGCTTGAGAGAGTTGAGGACGTACTTGGTCAATAGACACGGAGCCACGACGCCGAGCACTTGCTGCTGTGCCGCGAGCGCATAATGGCGACTGACGCCGCACATGATCGCCAGCACGAACGGTGCCACCTCTGTGAGCATTCGCAACGGTGACTCAAGTCAGCATCAAGTCGGCTCGGTGAGACTGCATGGTGTATGTGTCACGCAACCTCCAGCAATGCCACTGCTGAACAAGCTCGCAGTGCGATTGGTGATATCGAGTATGGCGGTAAAGTCTACCGACTTGAGCAGCAGGTTCGATCGCTCGATCAAGGCGGCGTTGGTTGTTGGTGTCGTTAGTGAGGCATCGAGCGGTTGGGCATCGTCGGCCTCGTGCTCGGCGTCGTCGCCGCGCGGTGGCTCGAGCGGACACGCCGACTGCAACAGATGACCCATGAGATCGAGCAGCCGTTCGAGCACCGTGTTGCGATCGAACTCCTTGGATTCGACGGCGGTGAGATCGAACAACAAGCCCGAGACACCGAGCAGCAGCTTCTGATAATGAGGCACGACGCAGTCGGGCTCGAGCTGCATCATGATCTGCAGGCACTCGCACTCGAGCAACACCAGCTGGTGTCGAGCGAGAGGTGTCGGTATCGGTGTCACTCATACGACCAGCCAGCAAAGAGCGAGCCAGCCAGCCAGCCAGCCAGCCAGCCATTGGATGCAGTAGGAGCGTATGCACTACAAACCTGTGGATGATTGAGCAGCAACAAGCGACTGTGGCCGTACGAGGTCATGGCCGTGATGAACGGCAGCTGCACTCGATACTGCTCGACGTGGCGCACGATGAACTCGACCATGACGCCGAAGCTCGGCACCAGATGCGCCTCGATCTGTTGTACGAGCGACACGAGACCATTCCACGCTGCATAAATCACCTGGAGCTCGTAGTTGTGCGCCAGTTGCAGGTGATATCGGATGCCGATCGCGTCGGCTTGTGGTGGCGTGGCAGGGGCCGTGGTGGTCGTCGTGGCATCAGGCACCACGGGCACACGATCCGATGGCGGTGTGAAGCGCGTCAGCACCGGCAACAGCGTGCTCAGGACTTGGTCGACATGTGTGCTAGCGAGCTCATTTTGATCGGGATAGTACGAGACGACCTACTTGCCTCAGATATCGTGAGCCAGCGAGCGAGCGAGCGAGCGACACCGAGCCACGCCACATACGAGAGCGACGGCCGAGAGGAACTTGAAGAGCTTCTCCGATGTCTTCTCGAGCTCCGTCAGCGTCGCGCTAGCGTCGAACGACGACGACGAGCACGACGAGCGATCATTCAAGCTCGCGAACGTTCGCTCGTGTTGCTTAAAGTATCGCTCGAGCAGCGGCCGCGTGTGGCCGATCAAGGCCGTGAGCAGCTTGTTGGCGCCGGCCGTGTCATACTTGAGGTACTTGAGTTTGCGCTTGATGGCGGCTTTGAGCTGCTCGTAGTCTTGGCTGTTCTCGATGGCAGCGAGCAAGCCGCTATCCATGGTTGGAAGGTGTGTGGAGGTGTGTGTGGAAGACGCGAGCAACAAGCAACAAGAAGGAGCCGATCTGATATGGACTGGTAATCTCACCTGTCACTGCAGGTTTCGATCGATAATAGATAAAATGTCGTACAACAACACCAATAGATAGATGAATAGATAGATGTGAATAGATAGTTTGCATAACGAGTCATGGGAGCTTCGCAGCGTTGGATTCATGGTGGAACCCCCACGAATGAGCGAGTCGCTACAGAATGAACGACAGTTGCGCTTTGACGCAGTCTTTCAATAGCTTGGTGGCACTCTTGGTTTCGAGCGCTTCGACTTGTGCCAGTTGGTGAGCATTGAACTGTGCATAGTGATGCACACGAGGTCAGTTACGCGTTCTCCCAAACAGGCACTCGATAGCGCAGCACGTACATCATGCTTGCAGTTGCGACATTTCTCGGGTCGAGGCGGAGGCGATGGATCAAAGTCCTCACAGTCACAGCAGATGCACAGGTACTTCTTCTTCATGCCCAAGGCACTATTTGCAGTGAGAGATCAAGTACGAGAGATCAAGTTAGCGAGAGAGCGAGAGAGAGAGAGAGAGAGAGAGGCGACAACGACGACGGTTCAGATGTAGTGACAGCGGTATGCGAATGGCAGCAGCGAACCTCTTCTCGTCGTCAGCCTCATCGCGTATTCGCGTATTCCGGTGCTGCTCGGAACCGACGAGAGCCTCGACGATGGTGTTGGTGACCTTGGAGAGTCCCGATTGTGGCTGCTCGGGCTTCTCGACCTCGATCTCGGGCATCTCGAGGCCAAACTGCTCGGCGGTCTCGATCTTCTTCTGCATGCGCTCCCACTTGCGGAGCATCTCCTCCTGCGCCTCGAGCTGCTCGGGAGTCGGAGGCAGAATCATCACCTCGGTCTCGGAGATGACCGGCTTCTCGATCATCAGCGCTTCGCGGTCGTGCACCAGCACGGTAGCGTTGCGCGAGCGGCTGGAGCTCGACGATGGCGTCGAAGCGCCGTCAGCGGCGTGCTCCTCGTCATCGTGGTGTGTGGGTGCATCGTGGTGCTCGGGCGAGGTGCCGTCGCCGACTCGCACCACGCGCTGTGCAGCAGCGAGCGAGGGATCGATCGGCGCCTTGCGTCGCGTCGGAGTCGAGGGCGCAGAGCCGGCGTCGTACGGGCGGCTCAGTGACGTGGGTTCGCTCGCCGTCGCCTTGGCTCGTCGGAGCGACGGACTCGCCTGCACGAGAGGCCGCTGCACGAAAGACGGCGTGGCGTTGCGCGAGTGCGAGGCCGAGCGTTCGGGCGACGCTGCGTCGGGCGATGGAGACACGTCACGCGAGAGCGACGACGACGACGACGAGCTGCGGTCAGCGTCGGTGGCAGCGGTATCAGCGTCAGCAACGTCACTACTCGCAGCCGAACGGAGAGAGCCCAACTTGGCGGCAGCACTCATCAACGAGACGCTGGTCGGGCTTGCCGCCAGGTGGCCGTCATCCTTCGGTGGAATGGCGATCGTGTCGGTTGCCGGTGTCGGCGCAGGCATCGCGGCAGGAGGCTGCGTCGGCGTGCGCGGCAGCGGCTTGCGGGTTCCGCCTGGCGTGGCAGTACGAGTGGAAGGCGACGGTGATGGCTGATAGGTTGGCAGCGGTGCTACGACAGGAGGAGCTGCAGTCGAGGCAGCCGAGGCAGCCGGCGTAGGCGTGGTGCCGCGAGAGCTCGTTGGCGCAACCGGCAGCGCCTTCTGCGGCGTGTCGGCTCGACGCTTGGAGGCCGGCGACAGGACCGAGCTCAGCATCGAGGCCTTTCGCAGCGGGGGCGTCGGTGATGGATAGGCGCCAAGTGGCAGATCGGGAGATGAGGACGAGGACTTGGCAGCAGGCGGCGGACGGGCATCGGCGGTAGCCAACGGCGCAGGCGAGCAGTGGAGCTTCTCGTTGAGCGTCATCATGACGGACTGCAGGTTCAGCGTGAGGGCCTCGAGCAGCATCGAGGCCTCCTCGTGGTTGCGCTTCACCTCCTGCACGAGGACGAGAGCGACCACAGGAGCAAGGAGCGCATCGCCGTCGAGTGAGTAGGCATGCGCTGTCGCGAGGTTGCTTGCTTGCGCAACAGCAGCGGCAGCGGTACCTTGTATTGCGCCGAGCCTGGTTCGCACAGCGCCAGCTGCTGCGCGTACACGGCGACGATCTGCTGCTGGTCGAGGAGCTTGCGCGTTAGTTGCTGCGCCAGCTCGGTCTTGGCATCGCCGCTGCTGGCGCGCGAAGCCATTGGGACGCAAGGAGGAGGTGGGCAGCGGCAGCGAGCAGACGCAGAACGAGAGAACGACGTGCCTCCGCCTCCGCCTCCGCCTCCGCCTCCGCCTCCTCATCTCGTGCTTGTTATGACGACGTTCTTCATCGTGTATTCAGAGAGTGTGGTAGATTGATGATGTGCTCGCGAGCATAGGGCGCAGCAGCAGCGAGCGTTGCGCCGCGAGCAGTGGTCTCTGGCTTGGCTTAGAGCGAGGACTTGGAGAACGACACGCGGATGTTCTGGTCGCCCATCTTGTAGTCGTGCAGCGCAATCAAGGCCTCGACGGCAGCCTGCAGACTGCCCATCTCGAGCAAGCACATCTTGGGGTTGTTCCTGTAGGCGCTCGCGTGTGAGCAGACTGCTCGCATTCATCTCTCCTTCTCCTTCTCCTCATCTCGCGATTCGACGACGTACGGGAAGAACTTGAAGCCGATGACGGCGCCGTAGTCGCCAAAGATCTGGCGCAGCTGCTCCTCGGTCGTTCCTTGCGGCAGGTTCGAGATGTGCAAGACAGCCGACGGGTGCGTGATGTGCTGGAAGTTCTTGCTGCCGGCGACCTTGTAGCGGTGCAAGGCGCTGCCGGTGTAGTCCTTGGTGAGGTTCGAAGCCTCCGGCGTCTCCTGGAGAGTGTGCGTGTGCGTGCGTACGATGGACGAGTGAGCCACACGAGCGAGACCAGCGAGACCGAGCAGCAGGGCGCGGCACACTAACATACCCCATCGACACCCGGCTTGGGCATGGCGATGCTCTGGTACTTGGAGAAGTTGATCTTGAGCGTGTTGCCTCGCCAGTTCAGGCCGTTCAGGTGCAACATGGCCGTCTCGGCCTGCTGCGCGTTGGTGAACTGGATCAACGCCGTGTGCTTCTTCTGGTACATGATCTTGACACGGATCACGTCGCCATAGACGCCGAACAAGGTGAAGAGCGTGTCGGGCGTGATGGTCTGGAGGGTGGGCGGCACAAACGAGTTAATGGAGCGAGGAACTGAGTGAGCAAGTGAGGAAGTGAAATGACGACGACGACACGAACCTGCTCATCAAGACCCGACACGATCAACACGGCACTGCTACCGCCAGCCACGGTCTTGGTGGGCGGCACCGAACCGTACGAGGCCCCGGGGTAGCCCATGGTGGGCGGCTGCGGCATGCCCCAACCGGCCCACGCCATCTGCGTCGGGTCGGCGTACATGCCGGCGAGGCCCGAGGCCACGGGATCGACGCCAGCCGGGAGGCCGCTGCCGCCAGCCGGGCCGCTAGGCAGGCTCGAGTTCGAAAAGTCGCGGCTCTTCTCGTTGTTGAACTTGACGTTCAGGTTGGTGAGCGACGAGTACTGCAGACGAAGCGTGCAGCAGCCGGCGTAGATGTTCTGGCCATCGAGCTCGCGCTTGGCAGCCATCGCCGACGCGGCGTCGCTGTATTGCAAGAGGCTTTGGAAGGTGCCTAAAGGAGCGGATCGCAAACGTTAGGCCCTCGCTCTCGCTCTTGTGTCGCTCTCTCGCGTCGACAACGTACCGCTCTTGGAGAAGATGATGATCTTCTGGATCGGGCCGTACTTTTCGAAGACGCGCTGGAGCACGTCGATCGTGACCGGGTAGAGAATGTTCAAGACCGTGATCAACAAGATGTTGTTCGGCGTCTCGGGTGCCGAGGGAGCGCTGATCTCGTCGCGGCTCGAATACTGAAAGTACACAGCTTTGCCTCTGTTGTCGAGACGCGGGTGAGACAGAGAAATCGAGAGAAATCTAGAGAGAGAGAGAGAGAGAGAGCAGGCGAAACATACCGAATCATGGCTCGAACAGAATTGTAGTACTGCACCAGAGCGGTCGAGTTCGACTCGTTCTCCATCTGCACAAAGGCTTGGTTCTTGCCCTTGAGCAGCAGAACGTTCATCACACGGCCAAAGGGGCCGGCAATGGCGATGAGCTCTTGCTCGGTGGTGTCGTTCGGAAGGCCGCGAACATGGAGGACTTTCGATACCGGAGTCGCTTCAGCGAGCTTTTGCCTCTTGTGTATTCCTTCTTCTAGGGATGAGTCGCCATAGTTCATTTGTTCTTGACTTCGTTTGGAGGAGAGCATTGGTAGCTGACACGATTGATATGGGAATCGGAGAAGCAGCAGCAGGAGAAGCAGCAGCAGCAGCAGCAAAGAGCGCGAGCAGAGGATGAGAAAGAGAGCGAAGGAGGAGCGAGCGAGGGCGAGCGCACGAGAGGGCGGCGCAAAGACGAGGGCAAGCGGAGACGAGGGTCGGCCAACGACACCACACCACACCACGACAACGACAACAACGACGACAACGACAACGAGGAGGGCCACCGCCAGCCAATGAGGCCAGAAGTGGTGGCCATTTCGCACGATTTTACACACACACACCACGCGACACAGGACACGCCGAGAGAAGTGGGCAAGAACGAGCGAGCGAGCGAACGAGCGCAAGAGGGCGACGCGACAACAGATCACACACCTACACCGACTACAACAACGACAACGACAACGACCACGACCACAACGACCAAGGAACGGCACAAGCGTCTGTCTGGTACAACAGAGAATGGCAGCGGTGCGCGCAGCGAGAGAGAATGCGAAAGCAAGCGAAGCAGCAGTCAGGAGTCAGGGTAGCGCACCTATCCATGCAACAGGCCACGAGGCGGGAAGAGGGAGGAAGGGAGGAGAGGGAAGGGGGAAGGGGAGAGGGAGAGAGGGGGAGAGAGGAGGGACAGCGGGAGGGAGGGCGGAGAGGAGGAGGAGAGGACGAGGAGGGCGAGAGAGGAAGAGAACGAACGGCGGGCGCTGAGGACGACAAGGAACGACGGGCGAGCGGCTGCGCGGCCGCAGGCTTACACGACCAATGCCGCGCTCGCGCCATTCCTTAACGCGAGATTCGTCTTGCGCCTCTTCTGTTCCGTCGCTCTCGTTCTCTCGTTCTCTCGCACGCACACGCGCTCCACCACATGGCGCCCCACTCGCGTCTCAGCCGCTCTGTGGCGCTGGCGCTCTTGTTTGTGCTCGTGTTCGTCACGCTGGTGCTCGCTACCAAGCCGCCAAAGCCGCTCCCGAAGCTCAAGCTCGCGTCCGACAAGTATCTGCGCGTGATTGCGATCGATGGCGGCGGAGTGCGTGGCATTCTCGCGACGCAGATCCTGGTGGCGCTCGAACAAAAGATCCAAAAACGCGTCGGCCCTTGGGCGCGCATCAATGACTACATTGACGTCATTGGCGGCACCAGCACCGGCGGCATCATGGCTCTCGCCTTGCTCGACGGCCTCAACGCAACGGCAGTCGCACAAATGTGGGTCGAATCTGGTACGCTCTCACTCACTCGACTCTCTCTCGCTACTGCTCCCTCACCTCGACCCACAGCTCCCATCATCTTCTCCAAGTCCATGCGCAACTTCCTCGGTCCGTCGGTGTACTCGGCCTACAAGCCCTCGAACCTCGAGCAGCGCCTCCAGAACGTGCTCGGCACCAAGCTCATGAGCTCGTACAGCGCCAAGAGCTACGCCATCGTCGCGTTCGACATTGGCAACTCGCAGGCCGGCATCTTTACGCGCGACTCGGTCAACGAGCGTGGCGACTTTCTCGCGTGGAAGGTCGGCCGCGCCACGTCGGCCGCGCCCACCTACTTTCCGACCGCCTTCATCTCGGCCGAGAACGGCGTCAACTACACGTACGTCGACGGCGGCATCATGGCCAACAGCCCGGCGGCGATCGTGCTCAACGTCGCCGAGCACGACTTTCCGTCCTATCGCTTCGAGCAGACCGTGCTGCTCTCGATCGGCTGCGGCAACGAGGACGTGCTCGTGAGCGGCTACCAGGACTGGGGCTACACGCCGTGGTTCACGCAGGGCAAGATCGTCGACCTCATGGTCTACGCGCCGCAGATCGCCGTCGATGAGTCGATGGCGCGCCGCTTTGGCAACGCCAACATTCCCGATCAGTACGCGCGCATCCAGTACGACAAGCGCTCGACGCCGGTCAAGCTGCCCGCGTGCCAGAGCGCCAACTTCGCCATGGACAACATCGACGAGAAGAACCTCTACCTCCTGCAGCTGTGCGGCCAGCAGGTAGCACAGGCCAACGATGCGGTGCTCGAGCGCTTCGCGGATTACTTTGTCTTTAACCAGATGCGATGAAGCGCATACCAACGTTGGCTTGCCAGTATTGTACAGAAGAAGAAGAAGGGAGAGCTTGATTGAATGAATCACTTGCCTCGCTATGTAGTATTGGTTGGTGTTGGTTGGTGTTGGTTGGTGCTGGCTGACGTGGCGCCGAGTACTTTCGCTCGCTCCTTTCCTTCGTTCCTCGCTCCCGCACGCAGCAGCTGCCGCAGACGACCTCGTCGCACCGCGCCCTCCGTCATCATGGCATCACGACCTGCTTCGTCGTTGTATCCCTTGATCGCCGCCTTCTTTGAGAAGTGCGGCCATGCGCAGCTGGCTGCCGACGTCCGCAAGCTCACCAAGTCCTCTGTGGTACGTCGCTTTGCTGGTGATACACGCGCGCGTCGCTCCCTCTTGCCGCTGGCGCTAAACGCCCACTTCCTCCGCCATGCTCAGGGAACCGAACGTGACGCCGCCGACTTGCTCGCAATGTACGAGTTCTACATGGCCCACCATACCTCCAGGAAGCGCAAGCTCGAGGAAGCGCCGGTCTCCAGCGCCAAGAAGCAGCGAACCGAATCGAGCAGCGACGACTCGTCATCATCAGATGAGGAGGATGTCAAGCCTGCTGCCAAGAAGGCTCCTGCCACTCCCGCCAAGCCTGCTGCCAAGCCTGCTGCAACTCCTGCCAAGCCCGCAGCCAAGAAGCCAGTCGAATCGAGCAGCGACGACTCGTCATCCTCGGATGAAGAGGATGCCAAGCCTGCTGCCAAGAAGGCTCCTGCCACTCCCGCCAAGCCCACTGCCAAGCCTGCTGCAACTCCCGCCAAGCCCGCAGCCAAGAAGCCAGTCGAATCGAGCAGCGACGACTCGTCATCATCGGATGAAGAGGATGCCAAGCCTGCTGCCAAGAAGGCTCCTGCAACTCCCGCCAAGCCTGCTGCCAAGCCTGCTGCAACTCCCGCCAAGCCCGCAGCCAAGAAGCCAGTCGAATCGAGCAGCGACGACTCGTCATCCTCGGATGAAGAGGACGTCAAGCCTGCTGCCAAGAAGGCTCCTGCCACTCCCGCCAAGCCTGCTGCCAAGCCCGCTGCAACTCCCGCCAAGGCCGCAGCCAAGAAGCCAGTCGAATCGAGCAGCGACGACTCGTCATCCTCGGATGAAGAGGATGTCAAGCCTGCTGCCAAGAAGGCTCCTGCAACTCCCGCCAAGCCTGCTGCCAAGCCTGCTGCAACTCCCGCCAAGCCTGCTGCCAAGCCTGCTGCAACTCCCGCCAAGCCCGCAGCCAAGAAGCCAGTCGAATCGAGCAGCGACGACTCGTCATCATCGGAT
>Ga0209935_1003110_pt1 | contig 17991 bp, 29 predicted proteins | sample ThiBio_1000_plan_2_FD_183958 | JGI IMG/M metagenome (GOLD analysis project Ga0209935, IMG submission 183958) | Wastewater bioreactor microbial communities from Cape Town, South Africa - Thiocy_cont_1000_plan (SPAdes) | ecosystem: Engineered > Bioreactor > Thiocyanate-remediating >... | reverse complement strand
AGTCCGCCGTCGCATCATGATGGTGACTATGATTCGATCGCTCGAGTACTCTTCGATTCTCTCGCTGATACCGAACGAGCTTCTCTTCCTCATCTTTTCGTACTTTGACTTGTGAATCTATATAATTTACAAGTGAGCGTTCCGTTCGGTGGTTGTAATTATGATCGAACTACTGGATTGATCGATCGATTGATTCTGAATAAGCATATCGGCCTCACTCACTCACTTCAATCCATTCGATTCATCATTTGCTTGTTGCCTCTCCCCCAACACAACGCGATGCAATTGACCCTTCGGTTACTACGAATCCCGAACCTTCTCCTTCTACTCTTCTTCGTTCTAGTATCAACACATGGCGTAGCAGTAAAGAAGCCAGCGACGTCTCCGGTGAGTGCTCGCGAGCAATCTCGCGGGCCAGTGAACGATGTCGTTGATGATGATGGCACGGGCGGAATCTATGGCTACTGGCTGCCTGACACGAACGGCCTCCCATCGTTCGAGTTCACGATGGATGAACTCACGAGCCCCAATGCCTCGTGGCCCAATAGCCAAGAGAACCTGCGTCCTCCATACAACCGCACTCGTACCGATCACTTCTATCTGTTCGGAAACAAGCGCATCAACGTCATGGTTCGTTGATTCATTCGAGATCGAGAGATCGTTGATTGATTCGAGATCGTCAAGCAAGCAACACTGATTGATGCTAGTACCTTCTCAGGCAGTAGATGGCGGTTACGTTCAAGTGTTTGGTAACGAACGTGGCGCTACATGGATCAATCAATTCGATCCAGAGACGCAGAACATTGGCGGAGGCTTCTCGTATATTCGGTTCGCGTCCAATACCTCGGTGCCTGCCAATGTACCGAACGTACTGTGCACGGCGTACATCTTTGGACCTCACTCCAATGATTCGACCTTTACGTACAAGAGGTCGTTCGGTATTGGATACTATCGAAACTCGCTGAGGATCAAGGATACGGTATTCAACGAGAGACTCTCTCGCTCGCGTTGAACGAATGTCGAGCGATCGATGCTGATCGAGATCATCACACCAATGCGTGTGTGTGCGTGCGTGTCAATGCTCCGTGCATGGATGGATGGATATAGTTGCAAGTGGAACACCTGATCACTGCGCCATTCGGTGATGATAGCCTCGTGATCGACGACGTGACCTTGACCAATCTATCACCGAACTCGATCACGTTCTCGCACTACGAGTACTGGGATATCAACCATGCGCAGTTGTTGATCGAATGGTTCCGCACGGGTTATGCGGCACCTCTCGGAGATCGTCGACGCAATGACCTCAACTCGTTGTTCTGGAACTACGTACGTTCATGACCGACGATGAATGATCGAGAGTCACGCACACGCTCGAATGATGATGACCAAAGGGATCGCTTGTGGCCATCACGTGCAGATGCGATTCAATCAATCGACCTCGACGTTGATTGGTTCGTTCGACATGATCAATGAGGCTCCCAAGACACCCGAGGAGCCATCGGAGATTGACTACTATCCGGCTCTGGTGTTCTTGGATCTACTGGTACCACCAAATGCACCAAGCCATACCATCGATCGATTGATACTTCGCATCACAATCAATGATTGCTTGGTGATCGAGCTGACACGTTGTATCGATTGCTATTAGAATGGCACACTCGGTGGCATTGGATCGGGGCCATTCGTCTACACGAACCAGACGTTGTTCTTTGGGAATGGATCGTTCTCGGCTCCCGAGAGTGTCGTGTCGGGTCAGGCCGGGGAGATCATGCAAGGCTTCCAGAACGCCTCGGGTCAACCAGGTACGATCGATCGAGCTGCCTCACCTTGCATCGAGACTCCTTCGTTCACCACGCGATACAACCTCTGGCAGCGATGCTATGCATGCGTTCGGATATCACGCTCCGACCGGGTGAAGTGCGAACGCTACGATTCGGTTATGGCTACATGCCTGCTGGCAAGACCATGATGGGCATGCTCGAAAAGTACGTCGATGGCTCGCCGTCGTTGCAGACGGCTCGAGCATGGCAGGCGTCAGCCACTCGCATCAAGTTCCCTCGTGCCATGCACGGCAACGCAACCACCAAGGCATTGGCTCGTATCGTAGAGCGAGAGGTCGTGTGGCGCTCGTGTGCCTTGTCGAGCTCGTCGGTGTACCACGATTACTACCAACGACACGTCATTCCACAAGGCAGCGAGTATCTGTACTTGTCGGGTGCTGATGGAGCTCCACGTGACCAAGCTCTCTTTGCTGCCGCCAGTGCCTACACCAATCCTCAAGTACGATCAAGAGAGAGTCGACTCTCAGTTCATTCACTCATTGGCTCATTCGTTGTATTCTCTGGAGTTTAGTTGGCTCGTGAGACGCTCGAGTTGCTGATGCAATTACAACGTGCCAAGACCGGAGAGTTCCCATACGCGTTCGCTGGCTATGGGGAGATCTCGGCTGCTCTCGGGCTGCATCTCCTGCCGTCTGATCTCGACATCTTCTTCATCTTTGCCTTGGGAGAGGTAGCGTTCTTTCATTCGAGTGTACTGCTACAACGATGGAACACACAACCTTACTCACCATTGGGCATTCTGAATGATTGGCGTACAGTACTTGACCGTGACAGGAGACTCTCAACTGCTATCGGAGAAGCTGCCATTCTATCCCAACACCGACTCGACCTTGCCACCCAACATCACCGGCACGACGGTGCTGGATCACTTGAGGGCCGCGTACTATCACTTGCAGAATGTGATCGGCAAGGGCCCACATGGCTTGCTTCGTATTCAAGGTACACTGCCGCCATTATGGATGCGCGAACCGCGGACGTGCATCCTAACGACACTTGCCAGAGGGTGATTGGGACGACGGTGTGGTCTTTACCGATCCCGATCCATTGGCGGTACTGTTCACGATCGAGCATGGCGAATCGATCCCCAACACACAGATGGCCATCCAGGTGCTGCCGATCATGGCGACACTGATTCAATCCTACGACGCTCAGCTGGCGAGCGACATGCAACAACTCGCCACGTCATTGATTGCTCCCGTACAACAAGTGTTTGGCACCAAGTACGTGGCCTCATTCACACCAGGCCAGCAGAAAGAGCGAGAACGATGATCTTGCTTTCTGACATGACTGCACCGGTCCAATAGATGGTTTGGGCGAGCGTGGATGCGTAATCGACTGGATCAACCGTATCTTCGCGGCAACGATGCTGGAATGCATGGCGATGAGAGCTACATTGACCTCGAGGCACAGCCATGGGGTCTACTGCTCAACGATACGATCTTCTCGACCGCCAACAAGAGTATCATCTTTGCGCAGATCGATCAGCAACTGCAACAGGGTTCGCCGATCGGCCCACGCTTGAAGCCAGGAGATTCGGGGCTCGTATGGCCGGCGGTCACGCAGCTCATGACGTGGGCGTACAGCAAGAACAACCGAGTGTCGGACGCGTGGATCAATCTCCTCAAGCACACGTATGCCACGCATGCTCTCGCCTTCCCGGGCGTGTGGATGGGCATCTGGTCGGGTCCCGACGGCTGGGTCTCGACGCTGAGCGGAAATTCCACGGGCTTGCAAGCCGGAGGTACTTGGGTCAGCGCCTTCACGCCCATGACCGACTTTCCGGTGAGCAACCAGAATGGGTACGTGCTCGACATCGCATCATGTCAATATGTCTGAGATCCGCTCTCACTCGCGGTGCTCGATTGCTTGATCATCAGAGATGCAATGTTCCTGTTGGCGTTGAGCCGACTTCTCGGTATCGAGCCCTTGGCCGATGGATCGATGTTGTTGAACGTTTCTCGCGCAGGAGTCGATGGCATCGAAATGGATTATCCTCTCTTCTCAGGTACGTTCCCGAAAAGACGAGCGAGAGAGTGAGATGGCGAGTGGATCTTTGCTGACTGGATTCGTGTGGCGGTTCAGTGCTGCTCAATGGCTCGACGGTATCCGGATATTATCGCGCGCATAACGATGGACAGGTCAAGTGGCGTGTATACGTGCCAGGCCGTCCATCACCTAACGCCCAACCAAAGTGCACCATCAACCAAAAGACGCAGCCGTGCTCGGTGAATGGCGACGACCAAACCGTACAGCTGTCGTTCTCGTTCTCACGAGGAAGTGTTCTTCACTACTCGGTGTCGTGGTAGAGGCACGCCTCTCTCAACGAACGAGAGTCTCTGTGTTTGATGTGAGTCGATTCTTTGCATGGAGTACAAGTTGATTCGATACTCGAACGACTGTGAGCGATATCCGGAGGTTGTTCCTGGAAGTCAGCAAGCAGTTGGCGCCGTCACATATCAGAGTATCGATGAATCAGCAACCTCCAGAGAGTACGATACCGATAGATATCTTACAACCTGGTGGGCACTCGCTCTCTTTTGGTTGTTCGATTGGGGTTTGAGGGAGTTGGGTCAAGTTAGCGCCTGCTAGAAGCAGATACGGATAGAGATGATCGAGAGTAGTGGAGCACACTTCATTTCGTTGGTTGCTGCTCGCTCGCTGCATCTCCCTCTCCCTCTCCATCCATAGTGAAGATCCATCTATCCATCAGGTTATCCATCTACCTATCCTCTCATCTATCAATACATCAATCCACACCAAACGACCATCGAACCAAGATCACGATACAACAATCTTTCCTTCGACTGGTGGAGATCTATCATGCTACGAGCAATACGCCAGTTCGCGCTCGTACGCAGCAACCATGCTGCTCCGACACTGCAACTATCGAGCCATCTTCACCATCGATATACCACGCATCAAGTGCTGCTAGTTCGACGTATGCTATCTGCACGAACGCACCCACGATCCACCTCGTCGCCAGCCTCTCGACACAGGCCCAAACACACCAAGCACACCAAACATGCCAAGCAAGCCAAACCGGCTGGCTCGAGTGCTCCAGCAGCACCCAATCGCATGAGTCGCTCGAATGCCATCATCGAAGCGCCTTCGAACGCGACGGTCGATTCATGGTCCTCGTTACCCGAGCTTGATTCGATACCTTCTGATGTATCGAGTGCGAGTATCACTGCTACGTTATCGACACGAACCGAGAGGGATGCTTCGTCGCCATCGCCAACATCAGCAGGATCATCAGCAGTACATCAAAGTGCTCGAGCGCATGCAACACCGTCACACGCTCGTATCGAGCCTCTCTATCGAGTTCAATCTTCGACGATTCGATCGAGTTCGACCATCGAACCACTGTTGTCATCCAGTGTGCCCGAGTCATTGATCGAGGAAGCCATCGCGTCAACAACACCGTTCGCACACGCAGCAGCGATGGGAGACATTGCTAGCATGCAGCGACACCTCGATAAGCTCAAGCAGATGGGCGAGAGGCCCAACGCCGTGTTGCTCGGTTACATGATGCTCGCGTGTCGTCGAGCGAGACACTTTGATCGATTGGCGCCGTTGGCGTTGCAGATGGCCAGCGCTCCCATACCTCGGATGGAGCTCATTGCGACGCAGCTCGTCGCTGGCTTCTGTGCCTCGGAGCAGCCCGATCAAGCTCTCTTGATTCTACGAGAGTTTGAGAGTGCTCTCGTACTCGAACCTGCAAGCATTGGAATGAATGATGGCAACAACAACACCACTACGACGATGAATGGATCAGTAGCATCACCAGCAACAACGACGACGACAGCAACATCATCACTACCGAGTGGTCTGGCAGATCGATTGATGAATCTCATTCGTAATGCATACGCTCACAAGATCGAGAGCGAGCTCGCGGCCGATCAGTTCAACGCGGCCATGGCGACCTTTCAGCAGGTCAAGAGCTCGGCCGTGATGCCCAACACCTCCATGTTCAACGCCTTCATGATGGCGCTCGTGAAGCGCAACCGCTTCGTCGACACCGAGATGGCGTTCGCCGAGATGATTCGACTCGGCTGCGTGCCGGACTCGGCGTCGTACGCGGCCTTGATCGAGGTCTACCTGGCGCAGAACGACATTGACGCCATCGTGCTCTTGTTCGAGAACAAGCTCGAGTTCCTCTCGGGCCTGCCGACTTCGATTCTGTCGCGAGTCTTGAAGGCCGCGTCGCGCAAGTCGGCCATGTCGCTGGTCGATCGCGTCTTCACGTGCCATCCGCTGCGTGCCGGAGAGCTGTTCGTCTTGATGCAAGGACAGCTGCGAACCACGCACCTCGAGCATCTCTTTACGCTGATGCTGCACCTGCTCGAGCAGCAGCCGCCGGTCACGGTGCAGTACGTGCTCAACACCCTATGTCGAGCGGGTCTCATCGACAAGGCCACGGTGTTGCTCGAGTGGTATCAACGCAAGAGACTGCCCGATCCCGAGGCAACCAACGCCTGTGCGTTGACGATCGTCAAGTACAGTGCCAACCCAACGCCTCGACAGCCTGGCCGTATCGTGCTCGAACCCTTGCCATCTGCAGCAGACTCGAGCACTCCTGCCTCTCCTTCGATCGATGACCCTGCACGTCAGCAAGAACAAGAACAAGCACAATCTCAACCTCAACAAGCCCATTCGGTGTACAAGAGAGACGCTCAAGCAGGCAGCAGACATCAACGACCCAATGTCACAGTGCCCCCACCGCCGCCAGCAGCTCAACAGCCACCACAATCGGCGGCCCGGTCGGTGCTATCGACCTTGCTCTCGGGACTCAAGTCGCTCGGCCGTCGGCAATCGGTGCCATCGTCAGCCGCTACAACCACGCCAACACCGACCCCGACTCCTGCAGCTCCTCCAGCGCCAACCGCACCGCCATCGCCACTGCCGAGCACCACGACCGAGGCTGCGGCTGACGATGTTACCACGAGCATCCACACGCCCAAGACGTGGCCACTACCGCTGCCGCTCAATCGCAAGCCTCTGACTCTCAGCGAGGCGCTCGACGCTCATCGCATCCTGCTGCAGACCGGCTCCTCTCTGCTGGTTCGTTTCGTCGACAGCGTGCTGGCACAGCTCGATGCCACACCCAACGAGCAGCTGGCTCGCTCGTTGCTCGAGCAGCTGCGCGAGTTCGCGGTGCCGGACGACAAGATGATGCGTGCATGCGTGCGCATCTACCATCACCTGCTGCGGCAGGCCATCAGGCAGTCGGACATTGCCGGCGCACACCAGCTGATCGACGACATGCATCACTCGAGCATTCCGATCGACGATGCCACGTATCTACACGTGGTACAGTGCCACCTCCAAGCAGGCGACGCCTACGGCGCCGAACGTGCACTCGCTCGACTCTCACAGCCACCGCTCGACTTCCAATGCGCGATCGCACGACTCTACGCACAGCAGGATCGCTCCGATCGCGTCATGCACATGATCGAGCACACGATGCGCACGACCTCGACACAACCCAAGGCAGTCGTGATGCTCCACGAGGTACTCGGCGACTTTGGTTATCAAGTGGCGGATATTCTCAGTGTCCCAAGTGCCAAGGCTCTCAACGATACCTATTACCCGCCATCAGACGATGAGCAGTAGGTAATGGACAGCTTGATTGATAGCTAGTGTCTACAACTGTAACGATGCCATTAGAGATATATACCAGAACAAATACACTCTCCATTCAATTAGTGTGTTTGTTAGCGAGTTTATTGGTGAGTGGAGGGGGTTATTTGACTGCGGTTGGATTCAGAAGCAACTTCACGATATCGATATTGAATGGATCGATAGAAGAACAGCAGCATCATTCGCTCGCTGCCATCACCCATTCACCACCAGCTATCTATCTCGATCTATCCATCGAGGATACACTGTGGAGTCTCGCTATTTGAGTACTACACCAACACGTTCTCGATCGTGTTCTACACACGTACACACACACACACACACACACACACACACACACACACACACACACACAAGAGCGCGTGATTCATATCGATCGCAGAACATCAGAACATCAGAGCATCAGTACTACTAAACCAAAGCAATGGGCGATGCTGCCTCGTCGTCGGGTATGCCAACAACAACCACAACAACAACAACAACCATCACTACGTCGATCGTGTCGTTGTTATCTAGCACCATGGCGACCATCACGTCGTCCATGTCGATGTCGATGGTTTGGCTATGGTGCTATTTGATGATCGCAGCGATCCTGATCCTATCGAGCGTGATCTCGTATTATCGCTCGTTGCAATGCAATGCTGCTACTACCACAACCACAACAACGACATCATCGCATGGGCGTCATCGACATCGATGCTCACAATCTCGTTCATCGTCGTCGTTATTATGTTCGTCTCGAACCATGCTAGACCGACGATCTCACAAGAAGAAAGGCGGCATCGTTCGAGGCGTAGGCAGCTTCTTCGTCGGTACATGGCGTACGCTCTCGGGAGCCGAGCTCGCTGCTGCCAAGCGAGACCTCCAAGCCGCTCGAGCTCGACAGGCAGCTCTCGAACAAGAGCGTGAGAAGCTCAAGGATCAGGCGGCGACCTTGAACGAGGAGCTGCAACGCATGACCGAGGACCTCGAGCTCTGCGAGGAGCGCATTCGTACAGCCGAGCGACGCGTCGCTGAGCTTCGACGTCAGCTCGAGGAAGTCGGCTCGACCTCGACCTCAAGCACCACCAGCTCATCGACCGATCGAGATGGCGATGACGGCGATGAGGATGGCGATGGAGAGAAGGCACCGACACAGGCCGAGCTCACACGTGCGATCGACGAGGCCATGGCTCGCATTCGATTGGAGCAGGAGCAAGCTCGAGCACTGCATCAGCAGATCCAAGAGACCATGCGACAGATTCGGTGCGTACTCTCTACGGTCCATGATGCTGGCTACTCGCGAGAGAGACTCCTGTCTGATATGCGATCGATCGATACAGATCTGACCATGGCTGATTGATCGAGCCGTGATGGATCCACCATACATTCACATACCGTGCCCGCACCAACACAACACACACACACTCACACACGTTGATCGAGATGTGAGGATGCCGCTGTCCATTCATCATCATCGTTACTGCTACTGCTACCGCTACCAGCATCACGACCATCGTGCACTGGCACGTGTACTTTAATCAAGCGCCTCCGATATACATACAATCCGCGGTCCATCTTCCCTTGTATCTGCTACTATTGCTCTGTGCCAACCAAGCACAACGCTGCATTCCTTCATGGATTCAAGGGCTCGACAGCGATATGTTCCTCCTCCTGCTGCTGCTGCTGCTGCTGCTGCTGCTGCTGCGAGTCGTCGGGCATCACCAGACGCAAGCCATTGCTCTGCACGAGAGCCTCGATCTCCTCGAACGACATTGATGCGATGCTGACCTTCTTTCGAGCTCCATTGAGAGTCTTGAAGATGATGGCTGGCTTGCGCTTCTTGGTGATCTTCTTGTCGATATCGGGGCTGCGGTCGATGGGTTAGATACGTGTACTCATGGTCGAGAGAGTGAGTGAGTGAGGGAGTCGTACTAGTACTGCAATCGATAGTGCTCGAAGGTGTGTACGGCAGGATAGTACTCGAGTCGGCAGTTATCAGGCGTCTATCACATCGAGATAGTATGAGTATCCTATCGACCAATACATCGAGGGCTAACTCGCTCGGGCGAGGTAGATAGATGGATGGATAGACTGATACCAGCAGAGTCGCAGACACGACAGGATCGACATCAGTGTTGAGGAAGCCTCGCGGCATGCTCTTGATACGTCGTGTGGCCTCGTCTTGTGGCGCTAGCGAACTCGCGCAGTAGGCGCATAGTGATAGCACGAGTGATATCACAAGCAGGAGACGAGGCACGAGACTCGACGAGCTGGTGGTGCTGCTGGTGCGTGCCATCGAGGGAGCGAGCGACTGACTGACACGTCAACATCGATGGCGCGCTGTTCTTGTCGTCTGCTCCGAATGCCTGACCATCAATCACCAAGGTCCAGGTGATTATCCACCAATCATCAAGGTCCAGGTGATTAACCATCAATCACCAAGGTCCAGATGATTATCCATCAATCATCAAGGTCCAGGTGATTATCCATCAATCACCAAGGTCCAGATGATTATCCACCAATCATCAAGGTCCAGATGATTATCCATCAATCATCAAGGTCCAGATAATTAACCCTCAATCATCAAGGTCCAGGTGATTATCCATCAATCATCAAAGTCCAGATAATTAAACCTCGCGATTCATCGATCATTAACTATGAAGGTCCCAATCATTAACCTTCAAGCGCCATCGAAAGAGACAGAGCACGCAGGAGATCGCCTGATGGACAGAGAGAGAGAGCGCGAGTGGAGCCTCGACTCTCCATTCGCTTCATCGCTCGCTCCCGCGCACACGCCCTGCATCCATCCATCCATCCGCCCCCTCGCTCCTCGTTGCTGGTATTTTGTAGTATCTGATCTTCGAAGCCAAGATGGCTGACGGTAAGCGCACGGCCTCGGGACTCGTATCGCGCTCGTCAGGCTCGCCAAGCTCGCCAGCGGCGCCAGCGACGCCATCATCGTCGTCAGTATCGTCATCGTCGCCATCATCGCCATTGGCTGCAACCCTCGCTGAGTCAGGCTCCCAGACCTCGCCGCAACCGCAACCACAATCACAACGTCGATCGTGGCGTCCTCGTACATGGTTCCATTCCAACACGGCGCCGGGACCGCTGACGACGACGACGCAGCAGCAGCAGCAGCAGCATCTGCCGGTAGTGACTCCGCCACTGATGCGTATCTCGTCCGAGACATCGATCCTCGACGCTCCGTCGACCTCGTCGATCGCCAACATGCCTCCGATCGCGCTGCGTGGCTTCATCGAGAAGCAAGGCTACATCGTTCAAAAGTACCAGCGTCGCTATATCCAACAGGAAGCGAACCTTCTCAACTACTACACGACCGCCAACTCGGACGCCATGCCGCGAGGCTCCATCGATCTCTTCCAAGGTGCGCCGCTCGATCGCAACCCACCATCTTCAGTCACTACTACACGTGTGCCACATCGTCGTTATGATTCAGATGATTCAGATGATGTTGTATACGTGAGCAATCCTCCTCATATTGCATCGATATCCGAGCACCAAACACATTGAACTCTCGAGATATCGATATCGAATGATATCTCGTCGAGCATCAATCAATCAATCAATCAATGCTCGTGGCAACTCACGAAACCTCTCGATGCCGTGTCGATACAGTGACCGAGATTCTCGCAGTCACGAACCCGGATACCGGCGAGATCACGGGCGAGATCGACCTCGTCACGCCGTCGAGAACCTATCGCATTCGACCGCTGTCGGAGGCCGAGTTCACGTACTGGAAGAACGGGCTCAAGGCCGCTCATGCCCACTGGACTCTGCGTAAAGGTTCGCCGCGATCAATGTCGGCGCGCGCATACACATGCGGCGATACCGACGCTCGCAGCGGAGACGAGACGAGACGACGAGACGCTTAATCGACTTGCTGGTGCAGCTGCCAAGGTGATGATCAACAACTCGATGGGGCCTGACTACGAGGACAAGATCGAACGGCTGACGGCTGAGATCCCGGGCATGATCAAGTAAGTACCGGCGTCGATGCTACTGCTCCCACCATCGAACGATCGGATGCCAAGGCCAAGATCGTTTGATGGAGCTGTCCAATGTGGCCACATTGCTGGCAATGCTGTCTGGCGCTCGCTCATATGTGGATGGCCTGTGATGGAACAGTGTGCTCAAGGGAGTCGTGGCACTCCCACGACCCAAGCCAGTGGGATCGCGCGAATCGCTGGAGATACAAGAGGAGCTCATCACCATCACGGGCAAGGACTTTGGCGAGTTCGATTGGGTTCGTCGACCGATCGAGCTCCGTTGTGGCAGCGGTCATGAGCTCACTCGTGCTTGTTGCAGGACTTGAAAGCAACCCCTACATCGGAGTTGGATCACATCAAGTATCTGCGTCTTGTATTCTGGCCTGAGGAGGTTCGTTCAATCGACACACGCACACGACGAGAGTGCTTCCGTTCTTGTGTGAGTGCGCGCTGACTTGATTGTGGTTTGGTAGGAACACGTCACGCGCTTCCTTCGTCGCGTTGAAGCCACGCGAGGCGTACGCGGCTTGCGAGTGTTGTGGAAGAACTTTTCGAACGTCGTCCTTAACCCGTTCTACTCGCGAGACGATGCCAAACAAGCGGTACTGCAATGCGACAGCCCCTGTCTTCTTCCTGGCGCCATCTTGGTTTGCTGACATCATCGATATGGCGGGGTTCGCGCAGGGCATTGGTCATGTTACCATGATTCGTACGGTGCCGATCAGTGTTCGATTGAATCTGCCCAAGATTTACGCACGCCTCGGCATCGAAACCACGTCGCTCTCTGCTTCGGGTATGCGGCATCAAGAGTGATCGTGGCACAGCGCAAGCCATGCTCATTCCAAGTGCAATGTGCGTTTTGTGGAGATAGGGATCCCTTGTATCGACTGCAGGAGTATGAATGGCGATCTCGAGTGCGCCAACGAGGAGTGCGGCGAACGATTGTGCCAACAGTGCTTCGAGCAGTATCGCTATGGCTACTGCAAGGAATGCACCGCCAAGTGGGAAGCTGCGGGTACGCATCGATTCGCTGGTGGTGCTTCTTGTTTAGATAGAACCCTCGTCACTCATATGTGATGGTGTTGTCGTTGTTGTGTACAGTTCGTGCGGCTCGCACTCCCGAGGACCTTGCTCGAATCCTCGGTCCTGCGCCGCCATCGCTCAGCGTGCCGCCACCGCAAGACGCTGCGCCTGCGCCGCCAATGTTGCAACTGTCGCTGTCGCCGTCGGCATCGATATCGGCATCGTCGTCGTCCTCGTCGCAAGACTCTGTGCAGCCGCTCTCGCCGCCCAAGTCACCACGATCGCCTCGTAGGTCGCCGCGAATGTCGCTCACCATGCCAGCTCCAACCAACGTCGCGCCTCCACCGCCGTATGCTGCACCCGATGCTCCCAAGTAGAGCTCACTGACATAACCCACCGCTTCTGCTGTTGCTGTTACTGTTGTTGTTGTTGTTTACTGTCTTGTTGTGTTGTTCATGTGATTCATGTTCGCAATACATATCGATCGAGCACAAGCTGTCATCTTGAGCGGGTGCATTACTGATCAAGAGAGCTGGGCGTGGGCTGTGTCGCAGCGTAAGCGTGGGCTCGGCAGTAGATCGCGCCATCGTGGGTCACATAGTTCTTGAGGTTCAGCGTGATCCCGCATATCGAGCCTGAGATACGAGCCACGAGGAATGTGTTATCAACGAGCGACACGAGGCGAGAGATTGGAAGCTGGCTCGTACACTTGAAGCACAGCTTGTGGTAGGTCATGTCGAGGGCCTTCAGCGACTCGAGAGAGTAGGCAGTCTTGTTGCAGATGATGCACTTGGCATGCGGCATGGTGAGGGTTGTTTGGATAGATTGGTGTTGATGCTCTCGATCAGCAGGACAGACAAGCAGCAGCAGCAGCAGCGAGGAGGCAATCACACAACAACGAGGGCCCGAGCCGCGGGATTGGCTGGTGTCCCGAGCCGGAGCCACTGGCTCACGGCGGAGTACCTTGGGTAGCTTCGTGCCACCACCTCATCGTGCCCGGAGCCACGAGCACAGTCCAGAGTACCTCGGCGGCTTGAGAGGTCGTTGCGTGCCTGACTCCAGATACCTGGCACACAACGATACAATCCGGAGAGCCTCGCCATGTCGAACCTGACGACATTCAGCCAAGCTCAGTTGCTTGGTTGCCTGCTGCTCGTGCCATCACCACCTCACCTCAATCATCAGCACCATGGAGAACAACCGAGCGAGTGCGATTCAAGCACGAAGAACACGTGCCATGCGTGCATCCGTGATGCTCACGGCTCTCTCGACTGGAGACGGCAATGGCGCGATGGCATTGGGCGGCGGCGAGCAAGGGAGCCTGTCGCATCTGAACGACATGCTCGAGCTCCAGAAGCAACTCGATGCCGAGAAGCGCAAGGTCGTCGTTCAAGAGAAAGAGGTATACTCGCGATCCTGCTCGTTGTATCTATCGATCGATCGACGACGATGTTATCTGACTGTATATGATGATATGATTCGATGTCGATATCTTGCATCGATTCGATATCTTGCATTGATTGATGCTATGATGATATCTCCGGTTGGCATCGATGAATGTCACTCTCGTTCCCAAGATCAAAGCATTGAAACTACGCATCCGACGAGCACAGCAGAAGCCACGACCGGTGGCAGCGATCGATGCGAGTCAGTTGAGTCAGATGTTCGAGATGGAGGACTCGAATCGCAAGCAGTTCGAGGCCGAGCTCGCGAGCCACAAGGCTCGAGTGCTGGAGCTCGAGCAACAACTCCAAGGCCTCAATGACACGATGCAGACGCTCGAAGCTCGTGCTCAAGAAGCGGAGGCAGCGACCGTGGCAGCCAACGCTGCTGCCTCGACGGCGATGGAGTCGATGAGGCAGACACTGCGACAGCAGCATCACGAACGTGAGCAGGAGCTTGCGGCACGGATCGAGCAGCTCTCGAACGATCTCGCTCGTGCGCAGGAGAGTTCGAGCTCGATGTTGAGCGATGCCAGTGCACGAGAGCTCGAGCTCGAGTCGCTCGTTGTGCAGCTGCGCGAGCAGGTTCGAGAGGCGAACGAACGTGCTGATGCTGCGGCATCGAGCAACGTCGAACTCTCGCGACAGCACGAGAGTCTCAAGGCCAAGAGCAGTGCGCTCGAGGCCTCGCACACCGAGCTGCAAGCGACACTCGCGCAACAGAGCTCTCGAATCGAGGCACTGGTCGAGGAGCTCGGTCGCGAGCGCGAGAGCAAGACCGAGGCACTGCAGCGTCTCGAACAAGCCGATGCGAGTGCTCGCGAGTGGAGCGCTCGAGCGACGTCTGCCAACGAGCAGCTCGAGCGTGTGACCGAGCATTCGAGCGAGCTCTCGAGTCGCATCGCGGCCGCGCAGCAGCGCGAGACCGATCTGCAACGCGATCTCGACCAGGCACAACGACAGGTGCTCGATCTCGAGGCGACGTTGCGTGCTCGTACGATGGAGCTCGACGAGGCCCGCCTCGCCAAGAGCTCCTCGATCGAGGCCGAGGCACGCCAGCTCGATGCTCGCATCGAGGCCGCCAACGCTGCTCTGCGCGACAAGGAGACGCAGCTCAACGAACTGCATTCGGCACTGCACACGAGCAAGTCCGAGACAGCGAGTGTGCGCTCGACACTCGAGAGCACAGCGCAGCGAGTGGCAGCTCTCGAGCTCGAACTCGCCCGCTCGACCAGCGAGCACACGGCGCTGCAATCGCGCCTGACCGCTGCCGACGAGAGACTAGCTTCGCTGCAGGCATCCCTTGCTGCTGCAAAGGATGGTGAGCGTGAGGGCACGGCAGCTCTCGAACGCGAGCGCGAGAGCGTGGCGCGATTGGAAGCCGAGCGCAATGCACTGCGAGCGACGCTATCGGAGCGAGAGGCGATCGCAGCGGCCGACGGCACGCAGCATGCCGAGCAGCTAGCGCTGCGCGAGGCCGAGATTGCTCGCAGCAAGGCCGTGATCGAGCAGCTGGAAGCCGAGCAGGCACGAGTGCTCGAGCAGCTTCGAGGTGACCGTGCCAAGGTCGTTACCCTGCAGCAGAGCCTCGACGAGAGCAACTCCGAGAGCGCCAAGCTGCGCGCCGAGCTTGCGGCCGCCAAGGCAGCGATACAAGATGAGCGGATCGAGCTCGAAGCCAAGAGCCGCGCTGCTCTCGAGAGTGCCAATGCCGCTGCACAAGCTGAGCTCACCATGCTCAAAAGCGAGGCCAAGCAAGCTGCCAGTCAGCTCCAAAGCCGACTGGCCGAGCTCGAGAAGCAACTGGAGCAAGCGCGACTCGAGGCGTCGAATCAACGCGCGGCGCTGGAGCGCGAGCACCAGAGCGCACTTGATCTCGCCCAGAGCCGCTTCCAAACCGACAAGAACGCCCTGGTGGTCGAGGTCGAAACGCTCAAGGCCAAGGCCAATGCGCTGCAGGCCGAGTGTACGGCAGCCGTGGCAGCAGCAGCCGAGGCGAACGAAGCTCTAAGCAAGGCACAGGCAGCAGTCGCCGCTGCAGTGGCGGCAGCGGCAGCGGCATCAGAACCCACGGCAGCAGCCAAGAGACCTCTTCGATCGGTGACTCGACGACAACCCGAAGCGCGACAGCAAGCCGTGCAGCTGACCCTCGAGCCGTACCAACCACGCTCGGTGCAGGAGCTTTGTGCCTTCTCGAGCAGCGTGTACGGAGTCGGCTCGCAGCTCTCACAGCGGTTCGTGGATCTCGTCAAGTTTGCCGACCAGAACTCGGGCGGCGGCGAGACCTTTACGGCGTTGGACACGGCAATTGTTGGCGCCTCGCAGGAGGTCATCATCAAGCAGAAGAAGTTGTTACCAGCCAAGCAAGCATCTCTCAGTGCTGAAGGTATAACAAACATCGTGCGAGTATCAAGGCTTGCGCGTGATGATGATGATGCTGACCTTGCTTCTACGCAGCATCGTTGTGGAGCTTGAAGCGACATGCCAATCTGGTGCCATACATTGGATGCTTCCAATTCGATGCCGAGACTGTCTGGGTTCGTTGGAGAAGGAGAGCGCTCATGAATGAGAAGGAGTGTATGTGTGTTTGCTCATGTGAGTCCGCTGGCGGCAACAGATGGTGGCTGAGTTTGTTGATGGCATCTCGTTGACCGATATGATCGCCAATGGACGAGAGCATCTTCAAGAGCCGGTGATTGCGTACATTATCAAGAATGTACTGCAGGCGCTACAGTTTATGCATTCGCTTGGTGTCATCCACCGAGATGTCAAGAGCGATCAGATCTTGTTGTCTCTCACGGGCGACATTCTACTTGGTATGTAGTTGACCGATGGCACTCACTCGCTCACTGGCTTACTCACTGTTGGCGGTTGCCATTGTGCAGATGGATCGTCGCACGGCATCCATCTCGATAACCCAGAAGCCACCGACACGGCAGTGGCAGGCACGGCTTGGTGGATGGCTCCCGAGCTCATCAAGGCTGCACCACACAATGCCAAGGTCGACATTTGGTCCCTTGGCATTACTCTCCGCGAATGCCTCGAAGGTGAACCTCCTTACATGGACCAGCCTCCGATGCGAGTACGTCTCGAGCTTCTTGTTGCACACGATGGAGCTCGGTTGCTGATATTGCGGCACGCACGCACGCACGCACGCACGCACGCACACACGCACGCACGCACGCACGGCAGGCTCTATTTGCCATCTCTACCAAGGGAGTACCGCCGATCGCCGACGAGAGCGTATGGTCACCGGAGCTGCTCGAGCTCGCAGCGTGTTGTCTCGATCCAGATCCCATCACTCGACCATCAGCCGAGGAGCTACTCTTCGTACGCCTTATTATTATCTCTCTTCCACACAGATGGCAAGCTTGCTTGAAGGCTCACCGTAGTTGTGAGATGGATGATTCGTGTTGTGATAGCATCCATTCCTGGAGAACACCTGCTCGACCGAGGAGTTTGCCGGTCTCGTGCGCCAGGTTCATGACCAACTACAGCAGCAATGATCGAGCCCTCAATAATGTGCCCACGATTCCACGGTCATGCCACGATCATGATCGAGTGACTGTGTTATTTATGCTTGATGAATACAATACCGCCGCCATGAGAACAGGCGAGGGCATAGAGCGGATGAGCTTTTGACGGATATGCGCGTAGAATGTATGGTAGAGCGGACATGAGCTTGGGAGGATTGGATTTACACTTCATCGCTCTGCGCATCGCACGTATCGATCTCTTTGTATCTCTCTCCCTCTCTCCCCTCAAGCACATACGCTACTCGTACACATCATCAATCCTGTCATCTATCTGCCCTCCTATCATCTCTGCCCCTCCTATCCATCACCCCTCACTTCCTGCACTATCACAACAACCATTCCAACAACCGCAACCCCAACTGCTATCATTCAGACCGAGTATTTACCGAACGAGAGCGACTTCAACTGAGCTCACTCGCTCGCTCCCTCGATCGATCGATCGTTTGTTCGGGTGTATCGCGATGCCAGCCGATGATCTACGTCGAGGCGGGGCTGGCAACAAAGCACCAGTGAG
>Ga0209935_1003108_pt1 | contig 17999 bp, 6 predicted proteins | sample ThiBio_1000_plan_2_FD_183958 | JGI IMG/M metagenome (GOLD analysis project Ga0209935, IMG submission 183958) | Wastewater bioreactor microbial communities from Cape Town, South Africa - Thiocy_cont_1000_plan (SPAdes) | ecosystem: Engineered > Bioreactor > Thiocyanate-remediating >... | reverse complement strand
GGCTACGGCACTATCCTCAACTGTGTTTTACATTTTTAATCCTAAAGGGATCCCGCTGATTTTTTTAAAAATGTTTTAGATGAACTGAAAATTATCAATCACTACTTACTATGATTGGCAAAAGCAAGTTTTTCAATCGCAGAGATATATGTTGACAAAGGTATAGTTGGAGCCTCCCGAATTTTGTCGCCTTGTCTAATATGTAATGCGAATGTAATATTCTTTGGTAAATTGGCAGCTTTCATAAGTTGTTTCATCATAATTTTAGTCGTATTATTAATCATTTTCCACAAATAATGTGCCACATAACGTTTGATTTCGATTGTTTGAAGTTTAAGTGACGTTAAATTTTGCTTCTCGCGTTGATGTTCCAGTCTTTTTACTTCTGCTGTCAATGCATTAAAGGTGCCTTCGCTATCTCGAGCTATGTATACATGTGGTTCATGTGCTGTAGCCTCTTGTAAATATACAAATCGACGTGATCTGCAAAAAGAAGTATTTGCTAATACAGGAGTAAAAGAACTAATATTCATATCAAAGTAATTTTCAAAGTCACCATAGTTCCAGGTTGTTTTATCTATTAAAAAACGTCGACGAGTAGCTATTGCGTAATCAAAAGCATTTAAAAGATTATTCATTTCACTAGCAAAGCCTGATCTATAGCTTAACTGAAACAAAATCGACCGATTGCTAATAGATTGACATTCATCAATATTTTCGAAAGAACAATGATTACGATCATTTTGACTGAGTGTTGTTTTGACTCTATCTTGAACAAGTATTGCGCTCGATGATGAGTGACAATATAATCCTACTAAGGTCGGTATTTCTTTCATATAGGCTAGCCGCCATGGAATATACGACGAATGATAATATAAAATAACAAGAATAACAATGATCAAAGTGATTATCCAGTTGTGTTTTAACCTAAAATATGGAAAAAAATTGAAATATTAGGAGGTGTTCAGAAGCTGATGTCTTCAGAAGGTCTACACGCATGGCATATATGCGTTATACGTAGTTAGCAAATATGGGATTTAGCGCTTAAATCAAGAAAATTTAAGCTTCTAATTTCAAATATGTTGAAGTAATGGCATACTGTGTGCATCGGAAACAAACCTAAGTTTCATCATACTGCTTTTCAACCTTTGTTTAAAATTCATTCCTAAAGTCAATAGAAGAAAATTCACGTTATTCAGACACTGCTTTCTAGAATTTCACGATAAAAACCTTTCAAGTTCAAATAAGGATCTTGTTTGCCATCTTACCGTTTTTTTAATAAAAAAAACCTTCTCAGTTTAGATAAGAATTCTGTTGTAATGCTACAATTTTCTTGGTAAAATGATTCTATCTATACTTTTACCGTTTTTTTGATAAAAAAGACATCAAGTTTAGATAACGATTCTCTTTTCGACTTTACTTTTTTTTTAATGATATATATGTGTTAGTGTTAGAGGACACTACTTGTCGGTCGTTTTAGTTTCTTTTCTCTATCTCTCTGTTGTCTCTCTATCTCTCTGTTCTCCAGTCATTGTACACTATCCATATAAATTTACGTGTGTTTTTCTATTTACAGGGGGATTTCTCTTTTTCATCTTCTATCGAAATAAACTTCGTTAAAGTCAGCTCGAAAAGGAGCTAACACTATCATCAATTGCATTGCTTTCACAGTATGCGTGCACTTATATACTAGTGCTCGAGAGAGAACAGAACAAACCAAAGTACAGTAGTTCGAGTACAAGGGCAAAATACAAAGATTAGCTATCATGCGTAGACAGCATGGGATATTGTCACAACCAAAATAGTCCATATATATTTCGATAATCACATGGTTATATTCAACACAAACCATGACAGATATACATATCCCACGTATTTCTTTCGTTCTGTTGGATATATCCTCTCTCTATATTTATACAAATATTTCTCTCTCTTTTTTTCTGATACTACTCCATCAACGTATAACAAACAAAGAAATGAATTTTCTTAACTTTTATAACATTTTCGAAGTCCTACAAATTTTCAATTTTATATATTATTTTGATAGTTACATAGGCATACTTCAAAATACATTAGGTGTTCTTGATAAAATTTTATTTGCTGATTCATCTTCAGTAAAATAAATCAATTCAACATCAATTAATGTATATCTTTCCTTTAAATTTAGTATCATGTATATTTTTCCATTCTTTGTACTGAAGATGGCATTTGAAATGCTGAAAGCTCTTGTTAAATAAAATAAATGATATAATAACTAGTTCAACATCTATTATTAATACAATTTTTTAATTTTTTCAATAAATCGGTATTAATATTTAAAACTAATTTCATGTTTTTTTAATCAAATTTTTATTTTCGCTAAAAACTATCAAAATAAATATATATACTTAACTAAATCTTTGAAACTATATATACGTACTTCTAGATAATAATTTATATTTATATCATTTGATTGTCATTTTGTTTGTTTATTTTAATATCAAAATGTTACTAATAAAATAAACTTATTATTTTATACATTTTTACCTTAAAAATATGTTTACAATAAATCAATGTCTCTATTCGTTGTTGGTTCCATTATAAATATAGTTTTACTACAATGAGTATCTGTATCCTAAAAAATTTTACTTTTTCTCATTTTATTTTCAAATAAAAATATCTTGAATGTCAGACTAAAAAAATTAAAACTTAAAATCATATTATTTTATATAAATATCATAACATTTGATTTATAAATGGATTGTTCTATTAGAGTTTTTAAAATATTTTAAATATCAAACATATGATTTTATAATGTATTAATTATTTCTTTCACTGATTATTATCTATTTAATTGATAGGATGAATCAAAACTTTCGTTTATGATATATATAATCAAATTATATTTTTTTGTTCTCGGAAGAACAGTTCTTTCGTGTTTCACATTTTAATCCCGCAGGGATTGCGCTAACAGCTTTGTATCCTTTCATCAATTCTTGATCGAAAGTATGAATCGATCGTCTCGTATATCATTTAGAAAACGCTTATGGAGAGTTTTTGAAAGTTCATCATTATTCGTTTTATTTTACAATATATGTGGGCATGACTAAGGTAAGCTGCGCCTATAACAACCGGCTGACACAGTAAACTACCACTCGAAGAAGGGGCTTTATTTTATTATACCATGAATAACGTAATGGCCAAAAAAAAACATTCCCTTTGTATAAAAAAAGATAAAAGCCGCGATAAGAATTCTTTTTCGTTGGAAAAAAACGAAGAATCAAAAGAAAAATTTAAGCATTTTTATCATCTTGCAGCAAGGTATGCATCATATAAATTTATTATAAAAGGAATACGCGATCTTTCATTTATTATTATATACCAGCGAATATATAAAAGAAAGTTTGAATTTTTAGTGCCAATTTGTAGTGAAGCTTTTCTTACTTCCATTAAATAGCTAAAGTCTTCATACAGGTAATAAATCCTCAATAAAAAAATTAATTCTGTTGAAAAATAAAACCTGGTAGCCCCTCATATTCTTTCGAGTCTTTACATCAATTTTAGATAAAAATATGAATCAAAAATGTATTATTTGTAATTCTGATACGGGTAATACATCGATTATTTGTGACAAATGCATACATCCACAAAATACAATTAAACGAACTGAACTTTTCACGACAATATTAAGTACATTTCGAAATACAGCTCAAATGGGCTTTGATCTTTTGAAAATAACATGTAAACATTTGGCCGATTCACTTGAAAAAATACATCTCGATTTTACTCCAACAATTGTATTCGATGAAAAAGTGCATAGTAAATGTATTGATGCCGTTGCTCAAAGTTATATGCAAAACAAAGTATGGTTTAATAATTTTGTACCACTTAGCAGTGAACCCGATCGAAATTGTTTGTATCATTCAATCAAACTTTTAATGCCAACGATGACGGCTTCCGTTATCGAACTACGAGTGCGTGTTATGATCGAAGTTGTGAACAACTATGAGATATACACAGCAAGATACTCTAATTTGAATGAAATTTGCGACGAGCTTCCAATTTACTGTCGTGAACTGAAAGATAAGGAATATTCACAAATCTGGGATATTCTCGGTCTTTGTGATGTCTTAAAATGTCGAATTCGACTGACATATGCTAAAGACCCATGGTTCGATCTAGCTCATTTACACCCACTTCAAAACATGTATTCTCCCATTAAAAATGATCCGAATATTATAAATACAATAACGCTTATGTGGACAAACGTGCTAAGCGAGAAAGATCTATTACGTGGTAACAAGGCATTTCATACTGGCCATTTTGTTCCTTTATTAATGCGTACTGAACTCAGGACTAAACCAGGTAATAGATTCGCATTTTTCATTTTATTCTTTCAAACCTGCAATATAGATATGGAATTTGAACCGTTTCTTCTGAGTTTTCTGATAGTTTTAGAGACCTTTCGTGCCACGTGTAGACTCATTTCCTAAAAAGCAGTCTTCAAGTAGTATTGACTCTCCTAGGCAAAATGTCACTTCTTGATTTCGTATAAATTTCAAAGATATAACCCAAAAAATTAAATAAACAGATAACTCAATTCACGACTATTCAGACCTACCTTTGTGAGATTTATGTTAAATCATAATCAAGTTTGAATAAATGTACGACCTGATCGTTTTGCCATCTATATAACTTATTCTGCTTTTGGAGAAATTCGACGATTATTCTAACTTTTTATAACCAATTGAATTCATCGTACTATATATTTTGTATTCAGTGATTCACATTTCTGAGATTTAGCGACCGATTCGATATTGTAACGCCTGTTTCACTTCAAACTCTAGGCTCAGTACATATTAAAACTGAATAGTTTTTTGGGAAACGTAATACATACATAGCTTTTATCATTTTCATTTCCCCCAACGGTAAAAAACTACAATATAAAAATCATTATACCTTCTAATAAAATATTGTAATCAGTTTACTTTTTGAATCGAGAAAAAAAGGAACATATATAGAAGTAATTTCGTATAAAATGTTCAATACCATAGAAATTGTACTGGTCGCCTATTCATTACATGATAATGACAAAGATATTTTATTCCGAATGAGAATTAGAAACAGGCATTCTATTGCATTTCTTATCCTTACTAACTCTTCAAATCCTCTTTAATAAAATATTAGTGCAAACACTTACTATTCTCATAACTCAATTAGTTATTAAATTATAACTTCTAGATTGTAATAAAGTTTTAACAGATCTTCACTAATACAGTCCTGTTCATTTTAGATGCTGAGGCTCTTGAAAATATTCGAATGGAAGTATTGCAATCGGCATTGAATTTAATTCGGAACGACACGGCACTTATTACTATTATTGATGAAGAAATTCGATCAATGACGGTTAGTGATGATGCAACGTTGTTTGCTATTTTTTGCGCGTCGAATATGACAGGTAACTGTGGAGTACAGCAATCAAACGAGAAAGAGATATTATATTTGTTGTTAAACTATTTACTACTAAAACTCGAGAACCAAAATAAAATTGACAGAATTGAAGAAATATTTTCCTTTACAAATGAGCAAAGAAAAAGAATGAACTCTATTTGTGAAAAATTGAAGCAATGGCTTGTGGATCTAGTGTTAGCAGATTCCATAAAAAAATCTTCAGCGCCTACTGACAAGGTAAAGAAATATGCTATTGTATTACAGGAGAAAATAAGCATCTTATCCGATGTTTATATTGTACCCAGTGGCTTCTTTACAGCTTCTTTTAGTTGGACCACATCTCCGAATTTTCTTATGCTAGAACCAACGTACACTGGTCCACACTCTAGTGCTTGTATAATTGAATCGAAAGATGACAAATATAAAAAGTTAGTTTGTATAGATTCAATAAGTAATTACTATAGATCATATCAAGAACTTACGAAAGATATGATTAGTTTAGGATTAGAAATTGATAAAATTCCTTCAAAAAATTTCAATTTTAACTTTTTTCAGCATTTAATGACATTAAGAATCATTCCAAATCATGGATACCACACATCACATTTATACGAGGTTATTCTGGCAAAACTAGGCGGAGAAGGATTTGTAAAGAATGAGAAAGAATCTTTTGTCAGTATGGATGAGAAAGGATTTTTAGGCCTGCCATGGATGATTATTAAGAATGTGTTTTGGTATTTATTGCATAAATATTTTGAAATACAAGATGCACGATTTTTATATTTCCACATAATATATGAATTTCAGTTTAAGTTACTAATAACTAACTTCGAGAAATTCTCCAAATTGAATTTTGATGAAATTAGAACATGCATGAAATATCAGTTTCTATTACATGAAATGTGTAATAAAGTTGCGTATGATATGACAAAGAATCAGATCGTTAGGAAAGAAATGGTTATTAATTCTATATTGACGATGAAGCAGCATATTAATGCTAATTATCAGAAACTATATATTACAGATGAAAGCACAAAATGCATTCAAGAAATAATATTTCCACATAAGAACTTCGAAAAATATTTATTGAAAGATTTGAAAGGGCCAAACTTCCTTCAAAACGTTACTTGGCAAAATGAGCAGCACTTCACTCTAAGTCCCAGTGGCAGTTCTGACTTGTCGAACGAAGAAATACGAAAACAATTTTCTTTTCGAGTGATCACGTTAACAACAGATAATATTAAAGAGAAAATACGTGAGCTTCATCAAATGCTAGATCAGATCACTTCTTGTTATGGATTTAATCGGATCATTCAAGTGTCACAGGCGATAGAAGATTTTGTGCTGTCAGTTGCTGTTCTAACTGGACCTCAAGTTTGGTTCGGCAATAAAATATCAGATTCTGATATAGCTCAAGCATTGATGCATTTTGCGCAGCTCTATTATAATTGTTCTGCTTTTCTTGCTATACAGTTATTCTCTGATCAAAACTACACGTATGATCCAACACATTACACAAAACTTGTAATTGTTTTATTTAGTCTTTTTGGTATGATAGAAGAGATGGTTAGAAATGACAGTAAGATCGGTCCTAGTCTTAATGATTACATAATAAGCACGGCATGGAATACTATATCTCTGGAGTCCATCGTTCCACAATTAGCTTTGCCGGGAAGAAAGTGGCTTCTCTTGATAAATAAAATAAAGGCGCATTTTAAGCTATCATCGACAAATAATGTTGAATCAGCTTTAGCAGGAGGAAAATGTATTTTCCATTATTCGCTTTTCAGTTTATCGAATAATTCTCATAAAAATAATGCCAACGTAATTTATGCATTGAATGTTCTGAAAAAGTACTTTCCAGATCATCATAGAAAACTAGAAGAAGATTTTAAAAAAATCAGTTTAGAAAACCAGGAAAATCGGTGGTGGAAACTTGTATATGAAGATGAATATTTGCCAGAGTTGTTATTATATCTGAGAGACATCGCGCATTTGTCTCAATTATCATTATGTGGTTTTTCCTTGCAAATCATAAATTCTGTAAATAGTTTTTCTTCACTCTCAAGAACAAGCGATATTTTTAAACGTAAAATTATTAAAACCAGCGAAATTCATCGCTTATATCTCCTGAGCGTTTCGTATGATAAAAACAAGCTTACTGATTTTACATTACCTGATAAGCAAAATAAATATCAAAAACTGATGACATTCGATTACGATGAAAAATATGAAAGCAGAAAATTAAAAGTCAAAAGTATGACAATTGAAAACGAAAATAGTGTTTTTGAAAATACAGTAATCAGTAGTCAGAATGAAAAACCGGAAGATTTGACTAGACCGCAATATTATCGTTTATGCGGTATTCAGCGAGATGATGAGCTCAAATTTACGTTTTTATATATTGCATTAAAAAACAAAGAAATTAACTTTGAAATGGAAGAGCATTGTTATTTAGTTAAACGAGCACTACAAAAGCCGGGAGTTTATAACGATATTTGTTTGTTAGAAAAGCAGTTTAAGAACAAAAATTTTGCTGCTGAATTCGTTAAAGTATTTATTGATATAACGTTAGATTTAAAAGAAAGAATTACACAGTACAAGTCACTAGGTCATGCTATAGACATACTATTGTATCTGTATGACTTTTGTTCTGATGATGCCAAATTAGTCTTATTAATTGAGAATTGTTTCGAAGTGCTCCGTTGTGAGTTACTCAAATATATAAGAATACAAACAGTAATGTCAAATGTAGATGATGATCAAGAAATATTACCCGTCATTAGTTCTTATTACATTTTAACGTATAATAATCCAGAAAGACTTGATAAAAACCAAGTTTTAGAAATTCTTGACCTAAGAATACGAATAGAAAATTACTGTAACCTATATAAACATTTATCTGTTCATTTGTATACAAAAACAATGGCAACTCTTTTCAAACTAAGTTCGAAAATTGAAAATATTATAAATGCTAATTTAAGTATGTTGAATATTTTTTTTAATAAAACAACGGGATTGTGGACAAGCATATTAAATATTTTCAAAGAAAATTTTATAGGATCATGGAAAAATCATCCTATTACGAATGTTTATGTAAAAGAACAATATTCTTTTGTACCATTGAAAGGTCGTTTGTATAAAAACGGACTTCCTCTATCAGTTTTACCCAGTCGAATCTGTAATCATCCACATTACAAAGAGTGTTTTGGTAAACAGAATTTTCTGGCAGATATTATCGAAGAAAATTTCAATCAAAAGAAGGTGCTTTCATATAGAACACGTAGTCAAAAATATGAAAATATTCGAGTTATTTTGCTGCCAAATACTAAACTTTGGATTGAATGTGACAATCAAGTTTTTGTTTCTAAAGATTATTTAAGAGAGCTACCAAAATGTTTGCACGAAAGTACTACGCATTTCGAAAATGATAAAGTAATATTTTATAACCATTGGTATCGAAATAATGTAATATTTGCCAAAAATCAGGATAGTGTAGTGAAATTCGAAATCGACTTGAAAAACGACGAAATCTATTCGAAAGAGCATGAAAAATTTCTGATTCCATTTGCTAAGGACAGTGGTAATAAATCGAATGCTTTTTATGCAACATTCGCTCGATTTGAAGATGAAAACTATATACTAGCACTAAAGAACGAGATGCAAGACGGTAAACCAATCATGATTTGTCTACCCAGACTTAATTTGAAATTCAAAATAGAAGGCACAAAAATTCTATCAGAAGATTTCAAAGATTATCGTTTAAGTCAAAACCAATGCATGAATACATTATTCGGGCTATCTCAATATTTGATAATAGAACCAGATATCAGAAATAATAATCAAATGAGATTCAATCGAAAAGTTGTTATTGCCAATCGTCCGATTAAACTTAACGAATTATTTTTTTCTAATATCGTAGAATTCGATTTGTCCAAAATTGGAAGACCAGCATATTTTTCATATGAAATTGATGAAAATTTAGAATACCTCAGATCAGAGACGACGGCTGGAAGCCTTTATCTAGCCCTTCTCTATTTTCGAACGGCTACTTTAAGTACTGATTTATTTTTTAAAATGAATGGTTATGAAACTTGTGTAGAAATTCTCAAAACCTGTTGGCAAAATTGCCCATATTCAGATATAGAATTTAATATAATTCTAAGATTCTTCGATACTACTGCAGCAGACTCAGAGAAATCTTGGTTGAATAATACTGAGTATGACAAAAATAAATTCTCGATACTAATTCATGGAGTGAAATTTTGTCATCGTAATACTCATGCTATTTTCCTGCGATTAATTTATCTTCTACTGTGTAGTTTTCAAACGGATTTTCTAGCGAAAACTGATGGGAATAAGACAAATCTTTATCATTATATGTTTGAAGCTGACTTTGTCAAATATCATTTCAATTTTTACTTGATTTTCAAGAGGAGCATTGATAGAAGATGTCGATTGTCCCGTAATGAGGAAAAAAAATTGCTCTCAGTCTGCGTTAAAAGGTATTCTCATTGGAGACTTACAAGTTATTATGAATCCCTAAAAGAAAAAAAGGATCTTGTTCTATCATCAGTAAAACCAATTGATTATAAACGTTTGCAAAGAGAATTTTTTTCAAAAGAAAATTTCCAACAAATAAATTTTACCACAAAAGTACAGACTTTTTTTAACCAGACATTTTCGTCTCAGTTTTCTTCTCTTGTTAATCAAAATCGCACTGTTCAGAATGTTTTTAACGATTGGGTTCAGATCCAGTTTGGGCTATCGTATTTCGTGGCTTTCTATAGAATAGCTTTAAACATAGGAGGCAATGCTGATTGGAACCAAGAAAGTTTCTTTTACTTTTTAACATGCTTATTTACACACCCACATATAGATAATAGTGCTAAAATCTTTTTAAGGATTTTGTATATTGTTTCTATCTTTCCAGAAAAATTCAGAGCATTGCCAGAGTTCATCTGTTCAGAAAAAGGTGATATTAGCTCAGAAAGTTATAGTTTCCATACCAACTCGATGCAATTTCTTAATAGTGATATTACAATTACTTCTATCGACGGTAATGCGAAAAAAAACATTGAAACGTCCATCTACGAAATTTTGAAAACAAAATATTTGGGCAAAAATGCACAGTCAAAATTCACGGTAAAAGAAATAGAGTGCCCAGAATTTAAATTGAAATTTCAAAACGATCTCGAAGTAATATTAAAGCAAGGGCAATCTTTAGATAACTCTGGCAGTTTATCAGCCATTATATACAAAAATTTTATTAATAAAAGAAAAAACAAAGAATTTTATGAGTTTTTTCTTGATCTTTTGAATGTATGTGACAAAATTATTGGATCAAATCTAAGTAAAATAGATTATAACGTCATAGAGACGAAGGACATATCAGTTTTCAACATGATTTCGTCACGAGAAGACGTAGAAAAACAAATAAATACAGACCATTTATATGTAGAAACTAATGAGAACTGCATATCAAACCTAGAATGGAGAGTAAAAAAGATTAATATAAAAGCTCATTACCAAAGTTTGAAAAATTTCTTTGAGATTAAATCTTTCTATCCGGATAAAATACCCTTTCCTCTGGATTTCCAAGACTCTTCTACAGCTTCTCCTGCTCGAGAAACATTTTTAAGGGGATATGGCAAATCATTTATTTCAGATTTGCGCAACAGTTACGGCAAGCAATCAACTACAGTGAAAATTTATGGGAAATATTTTTCCTATATAGAGAAAGAGCCAAAAGAAGGTATTACTTTTTTACAGCAGTTAGGATTGAATTACATTGAAGCGCTTGGTTACATCAAGAATAACTTGAACAACTTTAAATCCGAACTCGTCTCTGACGTAGATACATGGATTAAAGATGAAATTTCTAACCAATATATTCCTGAAAAAGAACGACAAGAAATCAGCGCAATGTCGACGAAATTAGTTGACGTGTGTGAAAAAATCAATAGTGAATTAATTAATCAGAATATTTTAGTAGAACCTCTTATGTCAGAACCATTAAAACAAAAGTTAATCGATTTAAAAGATAACAAAACTTGGAAACTAAAAGCTAAAATTTTATTGAATACCTTAAGCAATACTGAGTTAGAGATTGAAAAGTTTATGTTCGAAAATAATGACGTATTTAAATTTTACTTAGAGTATTGTGTCACAAACAAAAAAATAAGTTCAACTATTTTAAAGTTAATATGTCAAAATAACAAAATTGGTATCATATTTTACCACAAATTAGATACATCAGGATTTGAATTAACATTAGTAGAGGATCACGATAAGGCTAATGAAACATGGGAGAAACAATATCATTTGTGGCTGAATGGGGATATGTTTTGTCAAATTGAGATAAAAGAAATAGAAGATACACAAATGATAGAGACTTTAGAGAATCAACCATCTATCACGGGATATTTGCAAACATTAAAAGAGAAATTCATTTTGAAGCCTATGTACGATATTAATGACATTGTTGATTTATTAGCAAGATACTATTTTGAATATCAAGAGACGAACATGCAATTGTTTAATGAAATTCGTGGAAATATTACGTTGATTTCAAATACTTTCGAAAATACCAAATTGTTTGTTTTACATCAAATTATCGGTGAAAAGCCTCTTCCTACAAAAAAAGACATCTTATACTTGCTGAAAGAAATCGATAAAATTATAGAATGGAACCCGTTCATTGCAAATCAAAAAGATATTTTTTATGAAAAAATCGAATGTTATTTAGTCCAAGAGACATTAATTGAACAGATAAGAAGAGTTATCTTACTGATTTCGCAGTATAAATCATTAAATTGTAATAATGATAAAGATGAGAGAGAAAGAATCTTAGAAAATATTTATACTAATATTCTAATGGAAAGAAGCTATGACACAAAAGTATATCCATCTTGGCTACTGTTTGAGATCGAGAATAACCTTTTAGTACGCGATACACAATATGCTCTTATAAAAGCAATGCTCGCCGACAAAGATAGTACTATCTATCAATTGAATATGGGGGAAGGTAAGACTTCAGTTATTCTAGTTATTCTGAGTGAAATGTTGGCAAATGATGAGCAAATTGTTAGAATCAACTGTTTAGAATCATTGATGGGTGTTATGCAAGAATTATTAAGAAATAAATTTAGTGGATTACTGCGAAAGAAAATATATGTCATGCCATTTTCTAGAGATGTTGAATTTTCACAGCAAAATGTAGAAAAAATAATACAGATGCTAACTGATTGTCAAAAAGGTAAACATATTTTATTGGTGACGCCTGAACAGCGTTTATGCTTTCAGTTGAAAAAACAAGAAATGTTTTTGGAATATCTTCAGTCAAAAGATGCTGACGACTTTTTCAGTTGGCAAATATGTCGCACGAAGACATATAATTATAAGAAAAAACAATCTTCATCAGATGACATCACCGACAGCCCGTACATTTTGAAACAAGCACTGCAGTCGTTAGGCTATATTAATGAAAAAGATAAAATAATGAAAGTCCCATCTGACGAATCTAAATTTATAGATGAAGTGAAGAAAAAAAATAAGACAATTCCTTATGCTGAGATCTCGTGCGCCTATCAAATTTTAAGAGATCAATCGAAACAACTCAAGAACCAACGTTTACAAAAGTTGAGCTTACTTTCTTCAATTGATGAGTTTCAATTTTTCGATATACTTGACGAATCTGATGAGATTTTACGCCACGGAAAAGAGTTAAATTATACATTGGGTGTACCTAAGTCTTTAGATGGAGGCTTATTTCGCTGGGAGATTCCATTTTCCCTATTTAAAATCATATTTTCTGATAAAGGCTTTGCCGAAACTTTAAAAAATGCTTCTAATCAAAATGATTGTTCTGTGATTTTTCAAGAAAATTTTCGACCTGTGAGTGGAATTGGAGGCGGCTGTCCTCTAATACGATTTGTTGACCCGAAATATTTTAATGAGTCCATAAAACTAGGTATTTCTCAAAGAGTTTGTGAAATATTACGCTCTAAGTTTTGTGAAAAGAGAATCGAGATAATTGACGAAAAAGGAGAAATCTATGGAACTTACGAGGATTTTGTGAATGGAAAATGCATTTCCAAAGAGATTGAAATAATAGAATTATTAAAGAGAAAAAGTTCAGATATGTTAAATAATTTTCTATTAGCAAAAGCGTGGCTATCTCATGAATTACTCTATCATGTCATGAATTACCGCTACAGAGTCGAATATGGATTATCTGAAAAAGAGAAGAAAGAAATTGCAATTCCTTTTAGGGGAAAAGATTTACCAGCTGAAAATTCAGAGTTTAGCCATCCTGATATAATGATAGGTTTTACAATTCTCAGTTATCTTTATAGAGGACTAGATTTAAAACAAGTGAAAGATGGATTAGTTAAATTAAAAAGTGATCATGAACAAGACAATGTTAGTTTATTGAGACAGTTTGTTGAAGAAAATAAACTATGGATTAATGAGCAAATTCAGAAAGAACGAGAATCATTTCCAGAATGGTTGACTTCGTTCAAAACTTTAGATCTCGAGCATGAAGATAAAATCAAAAGAATTCATATATATCTTTCTCGAAATTTCACTTTTATACAATATTATTTAAGTAATTTTACATTTCCAAATGAAACAAAATATTACGAAAAGAAACTAACAGGAAATGCACATACATTGGCAGGCGAAGGAAAAACTAAAGGATTTTCTGGTACAGATGATCGTAATGATACAATGCCAGAATCAGTTGTTACAACACGATTATCATCTCAAATAGGCACCAATGGGAAAATGCTACATATTCTCTCACGAAAAATTAATAAAGACTATAGGTCAATAAATGTAGTCGATACAAAGAATTTTTTGAGTCAAGTTTGTGAATATGTCGCGAAAAATAAGTATTATTACATTTTAATTGATGCGGGTGCTATTATCACAGAAATGAGTAATATTGACGTTTCAAAATATATCATTGAGAAAATTCATGAACGATTCGATGGTGTTGTATTTTTCTCTGATAAGACTAATAAAATAATGGTTGCTTTAATAAATAACGAATATGTGCCATTAGCAGCATGTCATATTGATAATAGAAGATTATTTGTATATTTGGACGAAATTCACACTCGTGGAACGGACCTGAAATTACCATTAACTGCGCGTGGCATTGTAACACTAGGAAAGAATATGAATAAAGATAAATTGATGCAGGCAGTTATGCGTCTTCGAGACCTTGATTCTAACCAGTCAGTTGAATTTTGGGGTACAAAAGAAATATCAGCAGAGATCGCAATAATAAATGGAATTGAACAGAATCTTATAACAAGTAGAGATGTTTTAACATGGGTAACTTATAATACTATTCGAAGAAATGAAAGTGATTTATATCTTGCTACGAAAGAAAAATTGAAATATGTAATCAAGAGTAGAGCTCTTGAGTATCAAAAGAGACTCAGAGAAATTCCCATGAATTCTCTTATTACGGCATATGTAAGTGTAAGTCCGGATAGTATAGAGGCATCCTATGGAAGAACCCCTCAAGAACGTAATCCAAGGGATATGTTAAATCGAAATATGGGCGCTTACTTGACTGAATTTCATCCGAGTATTAAAACTGAGCTCGAAAAAGATAAAAAACATTCTGAATTAATTAAAGAAATTGATAGACACTTGAATGATGTTGATAGACCAAAGATGGAATGTATTATAGAGAAAGTATATGCTAAACTTCCTAATAATATATTAACAATAAATTCTGATGTTAATTCTGAACAAGAAAATGAAAGAGAAATTGAAGAGATGCGCCATGTTGAAATTTCTCAAGTACCTAAAAAGCAACCTATTCCTGAAAGTAGTTGGGATTTTAGTAAAGTTTTCGAAAAGAATTTTTTAGAAAAAGCTTATCAAGGAGAAAGTAACTATCCTCAGCTAAAGTCATTAAAAGATTGTTTTCAATTTACAGATATTGAAGGTCTAAAAGCTTTGAAATGGCACGGAAAAATATTCGTAACACAAAATTTCATTAAAACTATTCACGGTACGAGTGATAAAATAGGACAATATCAAAATGATTATTTGAAACCAGTCAATATGATTTTAGTTTATAGAGAGAATAAGGAAGTATATTTCATAGTTATTTCCATATTTGAAGCCCAAAATATTTTAACGTTATGTCATGAAAGAAATGATCCTAAAGTAACTTTAGTGCATATTGATGATGTCAATGGTCCAACCATGATTCCATTAAATGCAAGAAAAATGTCGGAAGAAGAAATCCATATACTAACTATTATTCGTTTATTTAATGGAGACTGTCATTATGATAAAGAAAAAATAAAAATAATCAAAAAATGTCTTGCGTTCCTTGATAAAGATCAGTTCCATCAAGATAAACAGAAGTCTGAAGAAATTTATGTTGAACTTGAATCTAAATACTATCTTGTGAAAGGTTTTATGACACAGAAACTGAACGATAAATTATGTGATCCAAATACGAGAATCTTACCGGAATTAGAAACTAGATTAGATATTAATCTACAGAAGCAATTATTGATTATCACGAAAAACAGTATTGCAGAAGATGTTGCCGATGTATGGAGATTACCTGAACTGATAAGACAGCTAATTCAAATCAGGGGTAAGACAATACAGTATGCAAGAAGTGGATTAAAAGAAATACTCGATGCAAACCGAGAGTTAAGTTAATTTGTATAATTCTGACAATATTTTACTACACTTTTCAAAACAGTTTTTCTAAATAGTTTAATGATATATGTTATTGCTTCAATTTTTCACAACAAAGCAGTTTTTTACTTCAAGGAATCTATATATTAGTATAGTGTTATTAGATGTTAATAAGTATAGATATCTTAATAACAATTTGATTTGTAGTTTTATGACAAAAATAACACTCATATTTTTATATTTTTTCTTGTCAACTGTTGCATTATAACTAATATTGTATTTCTTCACTATAGTATTTTATTGTCGTTTTTAAAATTTTTTCTATGGAATATTATTCTTTCTTTTTTATTTTATCTTTGTATGATTTAATAAACACTAATCAAACATTGTTCACTCGTCTTTTTATGCAATTGGACTTACTTCAGCCATGTTGGTTATCCTCAAGCACTTTTTTGAAGTTCATATAACATACTCAGATTTGAATCCAAGATTTCGGCATTTTTTAAAAATTAGATCAAAGGACGGGGGGGGGACGTTTTTAAACCAAATCCGCCCAATTAGAAAGCAAAGATATTTTGGCATGAAACTTTCATCAGTTATAGAGTTACTTTTCGATCCAATGATGCTGAAAAAAAACTATTCACTAGAACCAATTGATCAATACTTTCTTTGATTCGATTAAACTCTGTTTCAAACATAATCTGCCCACGATAACATTTCTCATTCGTTGGAAACAAATCCGATTGTTGACGTTGTTGATCTTGTTTACGTTCGATGGCCGAACAAAGATCAATAATATATCCACGAAAGATATACAAACTATCGATATCTTCTGTACGTAGAGCACTATTGAGAAAACGATAGAGAAAAGAATCTTTTGAATACCATTTAATGACATCACGTTGTTCACAAGCACGAAATTCTTTTATTCGTTTTAATTCACTATCGACTTTCTGGTAGCATTCTTCGCAAACAAGAAACATCTCTTCCTAAGTATCCTTATCAACGGGAAATTTTTTTAAAACATCAATAAGAAACTGCGACCACATAAATGAAGCCGATTCTTTTGATAATTGTCGCATCGTTTTTCCTTTGCGATCAAATAAATGAAATATCAATGAATCCTGTTGTGTTGATGTTGGCTGTGATTGAGTTTCAATATGATTGACACATTCATTTGGATTACAACAACAAGTTGTGCATTGATGTCGACAAGAATCACCGACAAATTCATTTTCTCGTCGAAATTCACGTAAAAATCGAGTTAACCGTTCCCTAACAGTCATCGTGAATGAGACCAATTGAGCAAAAAGAAAAAAACTTACTTGATGTATAAGTATTTTTTTGACATCAAAACAAGCATATTTAATCAAGTACTTGCTTTCGTTGTAAATATGAAACATATTAAATAATTTACAACAACAACACAAAAAAAGGAAAAGGATACTCTGTTTATTCTAATGTAAATGTTCAATTAACGATTTGTTCGTGAGATACTTGGATCCAATGGTAATCCTTGTAGTCTACGATAATTATTGCGAATGAGATGTTTGAAATCTTGACGAAATGATCGTGATACTACGATGTATGTATAAAATGATATTCCACTAAAAATAAATATGGCTAGTATGGCTACATTCATTCCAAATACTTCAGCTTGAATCAATGGTAGAGATTTAACTGAAAACATAAATTGAGTAATCATCATTTCTATACTAATAATTGAAAATGGACTAGATGTAATAATATAAATAATGATTTCAGCAAGAACAAGAATTAATAGATCACGATCTCGTTTTAGTAGATTTTTATCATTGTTATTATTTATATCTTGACTAATTTGTGTTGGTCGTATACGACGACGCAATTCATTCATATTTCGATAT
>Ga0209935_1003104_pt1 | contig 18012 bp, 14 predicted proteins | sample ThiBio_1000_plan_2_FD_183958 | JGI IMG/M metagenome (GOLD analysis project Ga0209935, IMG submission 183958) | Wastewater bioreactor microbial communities from Cape Town, South Africa - Thiocy_cont_1000_plan (SPAdes) | ecosystem: Engineered > Bioreactor > Thiocyanate-remediating >... | reverse complement strand
CATCGACTTTGATTCTAACGGATTTAGCGTTTAATTATTTTGAATCAGAGGAAAGTACAGTTCGAGCTGAAGGTTATTTATTTCGATTTTATTTATGGTTGGTTAATGGTTATCGAGAAGCATCTGTCTCGAATCCATTTCGATACTTTTTTCGAAGTAATATCGTTGCAATTAAAAATGATTTCGATGAAATAATGAAACGTTATGAACATTTTCAACGGTTAATTATGGCTCATGGAACTATTATTGAACATCGAGGTTATCAAGCTCTACGAAGTGGAACTTATCAATTCGTTTTAGATATTTATCAAAATCGAAATTATTCATCGATCAACAAGAAGAACTTTGCTATTTTATTTACGATTACTGCAACTACTGCAGCAGCAGTTTGCTTCTTTTATTTATGATTTATCAACGGAAAATCGTTGGATTCGATCATTAAATTCATCGACAACATAAAGATTATTTTCAATATCAAATGCTAAACCTTGAGGACAATTCAATTGATCTGATCCTCATCTCGATCAACGAAAATATACGTTGGATAATTTAATTGATTGAGTCGATTTCCTTGACCATTTCCACCTGCAACAATTCGTCCTTCGTCCTATTTTTCACCTTTTCTCCATCTTTTGACTGCATGTTGATTCCAATCGGAAACAAATAAATCTCCATTTTCAGTCATCACTAATCCCCAACCTCGAATATTCGCAATAAGAAGTTGTTTGTCTTTTGGATTTTCTAAAGACTTTCGAACAATTGTGCCGTTATTTTTACTCCAATTACAAATGATCAAAGATTTCTTCTTTTCATCCAAAATCCCCAGAGCAGCAAAATTTCCCTCCTTTTCACCTAATTTCCATTTAACAATCCGGTTATTTCCAAGATCAACAATATAAATGAGTTGTTGTTGATCATCGACATAGATTCCTTGAGGATTTTTGAGTTGATTTAACTGGCTTCCGTGTCCATGTCCACCAGCAACTGTTTCACCATTTAGTTTCCATCTCATGTTTGATTTCTATTCTAACGGAATAAAAAGAAAATATCTTGTCAAATTGAAAATTTCGAAACAACTTACGTCGTATGCTTGGTTGATCATCATCATTATCTTGAATTTCAATTAAATGAACTGTATGTGAACCATCTGGTCGTTTCAATGGATCAGCTTTAACTCGAAAATCTATTCCAATTCTAAGAATAACTTCATCTTCAGCTTCATATTCAGTATAACCGGAAACTTTTTTCCCATTAATAACTTCAATTAAAAATAATGTTGAATTCATTGCATTTTTGAGAAATGTTTCGATAACATTGACTGATGAGGAACAAGAACTAATCGTCCACCATGTAAACATTTGATTTTTAGTAAAGCTTTTACCAATATCAGGTGGAAACCCTCTCCAAACAACTTCTTTGACAGTTGGTAAAAGATCCAGAGCTGTATCAAATAATTTCAAATAAGGAAACCAAATTTTCAATGCCTGTCGATTCTCTGCTCTCAGTGCTTGATTTAAAACTCGATAAAGACTTGTTTCTCCCCATTCCATTGTAAAAATATAAATCGATGCTGATTGATCTTTTGATAAACCGTGATCATTTGGAAAATGACAATGTCTTTTCGCTATTCTAATGTAATAAGCTAATTCTTCAATTTGTGGTTCAATTGGTTGAAGAGCTTCTTCAAGAGAGACAAATTTTGCACTTCGAAAACCATAAACAGGTGGAAGTTTTTTGAATGAACAATCAATATCACCGAAACGATTCATAACGAACTTTCTTCTTCGTCGCAATAAAATGAAACGCTGAGCAAATCGAATACATTGGTTGGCTATTTACGATATCGAAAATGAGTCAGATGGCGTTAGACTTCGTTTAGTAATTGATCCTAGTTCAAAACCCTCACCCTCAACACCCTCTTGAAAACAATAATCATACTGATGTCTTGCAAACTAAATCAGCCAAACGCCAAAATACAACAGAAAACTCATTGATATGAACTACAACTATAAGATTTACTTGCAAAATTTATTCTGTTCTTCGGAAATAATTTTGTTTTCTCTTTTGGTTTTGTCATGAACGAATTATTTCATTGTTTGATAAGAAGACTGTTGTTTCATTTTTCGTCTTTATATTTGTTCAATTCTGTATTTCGCAGTATTATGTAGTAAATAATTCTAATTAGTATAACGTCTAACCTATGCTTCTTACTAGGTTTCGTGCATTAAACCCTCTTTTTGTTACGCTAATTTCGATTATTAGCAGACACAACATAATTGATTAGTTTATTTTATAAAATTTGACGACGATCAAATAACAATTTGATTGAGACGAGTAAAGAGGAGAAAAATCACGAAATTTAAAATTTATCTTCTTTCCTATGTGCATAATTTGTACATTAATTACGCGATAAGATTGTTTTTGTATTGTTTTTTTCATTTCGTGCTCATCGTTCACCAATCTCTCTTTCTCTTTCTTTTTCTTTTCGTACATTAAACATGATTTCGCCTAACACTAAAATATAAAATCCTTTACAATCAAGATATTTGGAAGGTTTTACAAGGAATTCAAGAGTTTCGTGGAAAAAAATCTATGGGATCAGAGAAAATAAACGGGAGTTGCAAGATTAAATTAATCAGAATGATAAATAACTTTTTCCCAATCTGTAGCTGAATTAAGTCCTAGTCTCGATCCACATCGATATCCACCATAAGAACCGTGAGTATGCCAACATAAACGATAGGAAGGATTGGTCGAACCTGTATCACAAGAACTACGACTCACGGGATCGCCGCCTCGTGCAAATCCCCATGAATAGAAGTTCGAATAATACCAACCAACGCCATTGGCTGTATAAACACAGCTAGATGTTGTTGAGCAATTATATAAGACATCAGATCGATTTCCCATCGCTGCGACATTCAAAGTTGTATTGCCAACCGGACGACAACCTAATAATAATTTTTTTTATTACAATTTGTTAATACTGATGTTGTCACAGATGAATTCATTGGCAATGCATATGTTGCTGTGTAACATAAAGACCAAACATTTGACAAACTCCTTGGATCAAAATTCACTTGAACATCCGATAAAAAAACAATACCTGAACTCAAACATTTCAATCTTGAAGTTTAATTAAACAAAATTGTTTACCTGTTGTTGTTGTAGCTAAAAATGAAATTTGAATTAATATGAAAATTTGTCTGAGGAATGTTATGTATCAACGAAATATCTACATAAAACTTTTTGTTTTCGGCTGCTTTACTGGCAGTGTTTATATATTCTTATTAAAGTCTCAATTAAACTCTCTTGCATTCCAAGATTTGAAAATACACAAAATCTTACTTATATTTTCTTTTTCGACTTTTGATTGGAATAGCAGCAGAAGAAGAATGATAGCAATCGTTGTGCAAATCAAGCAACAACAAAATATCATAAATATTAGTCGACGTAGTTTGGAATATCTACAATCGCTCGTGTTCATTAACATCTATTCAACCAAAACAAAAATAATTTTTAACTTACTTTCTTTTTGAGTATCGATTGTCATCATAAGTGACAGAATCTTGATTAAATTTTGTTTTATCCTAAAATGAAAACGCACGGTATTCCATTCGTTAACATAAAATAATTTCAGTACCATGACATGAGTAGGATTTGTCGTGATGGATGTTCTAGTGGCAATTGACTTCTTTCTAGGTATTGAATTTCTGCGTCGAATTTTAACATGAAGAACTCTTGCTGATTTATGATGAGATCGGCTTTTCATTTTCTGTTGCTGTTTAATCATACTACTTTTCTTTTATGAAAGAAAAGTACAGATCAATTCTTGTCTAGACAATTGAATAATCAAACACACGCCTATTGCGATTTCGTACTGTAGATTAATTTTATGAAATATCTCAAAATAGTCTTCTTTTATTTGCACAAAAATAGAAATTACAAATCGAATAATAATTCAATGTAAATTTTTCTTTTAACCAACAAAAGCTTTCTGAAGATTTCGTAAAAGATGACAGATTTTTGTTGGTTTTTTCTTGGGAGAAGATAGCGATGATCTATATTTGAAATCAAATAGATCGCTTCGTACTCACTTTTTCAGTGCACAAAAAAAGTTGGTAAAAACCAAGTCATATAAGAAGATAAGAAACAAGCGTCTTTTTTTCGCGAAGAACAGCATACTCAAATGAGTTGTGTGATTAAAATAGCGAACAATTTTGTTGAACCTTCTAATACAAGAATATGTTTTTTCAGTAGAAAAAAACAGATATACTGGCTGTGAAAGGTTAGCTTAGAGTGAATCCTTTTAATTCCACGATTATAAAAAGTTAAAACTAGAAAGTTCCTAAAAATGAAAGTATAAGAAATTTGTTTATTTTTATTCAGCGTCAAAATAATCATTTCGAGAAATGAAATCATCCCAAACAGTTGGCAAAATGTTGTTCGTTGCAATTATTGAATGTTTGAATTGTGTAAACAACTGATTCTCATCTTCGTCTCATCATGACTCCGAATAGTAACAAAACTTTTTCTAAACTTTTTAATCGTCGATGAGAATAACGATTCTTTTCTTTCATTCAAAATCATTTATCTCAACTTAAAAATAACATTTACGAAATCAATTTTATCATAATTAACAAAAGGATAAACGATATTTTCTCTTCTGAGTGATAGAGTCTAATTTTTTAGTCAACCTACTTCAAATTTTAAGGCACTCAAATTGCCCATCGAAAGTAAACGGATATTTTGACTCCAAATAAATATACAATTCAATCATTTTACAATTGTCCAATTTTAAGTTTATGATTAGAAGAATTTTCGGGACGAAGATCGAGTCAATTGATTTTAAACACGCTCAATGGTTTTTAATTTAAATATTTCTTTTATTAACAACTCCACTTTCTCCTTCAATTAAATCTTTTTCTTTTTCTTTTCGAATAAATCTACAAAATGATTCATATGATAACACTTTAGTATTCGTGTCTCCATATCTTTTTTCTTCACATAAACAAGAATATCAAACATGGCGACATCAAATGCGACAACTAGATGTTTTATATGTAATGAAAAAACAACACATTCTTGTACTGGTTGCGAAAATTACTTTTGTGTGGAGGATTTTATGAAACATCGAGAAGAATTAAAATCTCAATTTCAACAAATTCAACATCAAACCAATGAATTCGTACAAATTCTATATGATCAACAAAAAACTATTCTGAATAATCATCCGGCGATTATTCAAATTAATCTTTGGGAACAAAAATCCATTGAAAAAATTAAACAAACTGCTCAAGAACAACGACAAATTGTTCAACAATCGATTCACGGAAATCTTCCACAAATACAAACTCAATTCAATGATTTTACTCAACAAATTCAAGAAATTAACAAAAGAGAAGATTTCGATGAAAAAGTTTTAGAAAAATTACAAATTCAATTAAAACAAATTCAGCAACAAATTAATCAGACAAACAACATAGAAATCAAACAGGATTCTTCTTCAACATTTATTCAAAAATTATCTATTCAAATGCTTCATTCTCAACATCAACCCAAATCAAATCTCAAATGGAAAGCAGATGGACAAACTATTGCTGGAGGAAATGGAGAAGGAAACAAATTAAATCAACTCAACAGTCCTTTTGGAATCTGTGTCGATCAACAACAACAACAACATATTTATATTACTGATTTCTGTAATCATCGTATTCTGAAATGGAAATTAGGTGAAAATGAGGGACAAATTGTTGCAGGAGGAAATGGTCTAGGAAATAGAATTGATCAATTGAATTGGCCAACTGTTGTCATTGTCGATGAAAACAATAAATCGTTGATTATTTCTGATTATGGAAATAGAAGAGTTGTTCGATGGTCTTTAGAAAATACAAACGATAAACAAATTTTAATTGAAAACATTTCATGTTCAAGATTAATGATGAATGAAAATGGAGATTTATTTGTTTCTGATTATGCTAATCATTCAGTGAAACGATGGAGAAAAACTGAAATTAGAAAAGGAGGAGAAGGAACAATTGTTGCAGGTGGAAATGGTCAAGGAAATCAACTTAATCAATTGAATACGCCGACAAATATTTTCATTGATCGAGAGGAGACAATTTATGTATCCGATTGGGGAAATAATCGTGTAATGAAATGGTTGAAAGGTGAAAATGAAGGTATTATTGTTGCTGGTGGAAATGATGAAGGAAATAGTTTAAAACAATTAAATCATCCTCAAGGATTAGTAGTGAACGAAGTTGGTGATGTTTATGTTGCTGATTTGGGGAATAATCGAATAATGTGTTGGTCATTGGGATCAAAAGAAGGCCGTGTTGTTGTTGGTGGAAACGGCGAAGGAGAAGAATCAAATCAGTTTTTTTATCCAAGTGGTTTAACATTTGATATTGAAAATAATCTTTATGTTGTCGATCATGAAAATCATCGAATTCAACGATTTGACGTTGTTAACAGTTAAAATGTACAATAAAGTAAATTAATTTCTTTGATAAATGAGTTATTATAGAAATCGTCGTGTAAAATCAGAACACACTCAAATTGTTATTCATTTCGACACACTTATCTCTCTTCACTTTATTTTAGATTTTGAATAAAAATGAATGAAAATATTTCAATGAGAGCAGAATTGCAACCATTTAAAGATCTTTTCACTTTTCTAATTAATCAAAATTTACAATTGACTGAAAATGTTAAACAAATTAAATTACAAATGAATCATCAATACGAACATCTCACTCAACAAACGAAAGACTATCAATTCAAAATTGATCAACTTGAACAAAGTTTAAATGAGCAAATTCAAATAAATCAAAATCTAACGGATAAACTTAATCTAGTTGAAGAAAATTTAAATCAACACAACAATCGTCTCACTAAGTTAGATAATGATCAACAAGAATCTTCTATTCAATCAAAACAACATTTACAATTAGTTCAACATCGTTTGAACTATCTCAGTGAGTTTTAGAGAAAAACGAACAGAATATCGATTCGAATTAAGCTTGTCTGTTTTCTTTTTTATTCAAGTTCGAACGAGATCAAAACTCAAATGGAAACCAAATGCACAAACTATTGCTGGAAGATATGGAGAAGGAAACCAATTAAATCAACTCAACTATCCTTATGGGATCTATGTCGATCATCAACAACAACATATTTACATTGCTGATTCTGGCAATCATCGTATTGTTAAACGGAAATTAGATGGTGGAAGTGATCATGAAGAAATTGTTGCAGGAGGAAATGGTTGGGGAAATAGAACTGATCAATTGAGTTGGCCAAGTGATGTCATTGCCGATGAAAAGAAGAAATCTTTGATTATTTGTGATCGAGGAAATAGAAGAGTTGTTCAATGGTCATTAGAAAATCCAAATGGTGAAAAAGAAATTCTCATTGAAAATATTGAATGCTATGGATTAATGATAAATGAAAATGGGGATTTATTTGTTTGTGATTGGGAGAATCATGCAGTGAAACGATGGAGAAAAAGTGAAATAGGAAAAGGAGGAGAAGGAACAATTGTTGCAGGTGGAAATGGTCAAGGAAATCAACTCAATCAATTGAACTGTCCGACATATATGTTTATTGATCGAGAGGAGACAATTTATGTATCCGATTGGGGAAATGATCGTGTAATGAAATGGTTGAAAGGTGAAAATGAAGGTATTATTGTTGCTGGTGGAAATGGCGAAGGGAAGAGTTTAAAACAATTAAATCATCCTCAAGGATTAGTAGTGAATGAAGTTGGTGATATTTATGTTGCTGATTATGAGAATAATCGAATAATATGTTGGTCATTGGGATCAAAAGAAGGTCGTGTTGTTGGTGGTGGAAATGGTCGTGGAAAAGGATCAAATGAGTTGAATTTTCCAGCAGGTTTATCATTTGATGCTGAAAATAATCTTTATGTTGCTGATTATGGAAATCAGCGAATTCAACGATTTCGTATTGATTGATAAAAGTTAAAAATAAAAATAAACAAAACTTTTCCTCCCAATCTTTGTTCTTTTTATTTCTCCTCTGAATTGATTCGGATTGTATATTTATTTGTTTGAAATGAAGTGTGTCAAAGAAATATTTGCATAGATTTGTGACCATCGAATTTCTTCTCTGATTTTAATGAATTCATGTCAAGGATTATTTTCACTGAGATGACATTCATCGGATAAAGTGATAATTTTCGTTGGAATTCCAAGTGCAACTAAATCTGTTTGAAATAAATAATTTTCAGTATATGAAACACGAATATCTTGGGAAGGTACAACAATATGTGTTGGTGTTCGAATTTGTTCTCGAAATTGAATGACATCTTTCCATTGAGGTTTAGCGTCCGTTGCCAATTTTGCGGCACTGGAAGCTGAACAATGTCAACAACTGTTGGTATAAATACAGTACTATCTCTGAAAGAGTAGTTATTCAGTCGAGGACTAAGCGAGTCTCAGGGACGAGCGTTACTTATATTTGTATTTAAAACACATCGATTGAAAAAAACATTAAATTCTTTTTTAAAACTCAGTCAGTTTGTTGTTGTAATCTGAATTTGTTGACTATGATTGCCATTGATTGTAAATGTGTCGTTGAGAAACAGTGTTATTTGATGAATACGAAAGATGGGTGGTAATACAATCATTGAGAAAAAAAGAATTATCATTATACCAAAGAGTTTCATAATGAATCCAACTTTAACTAAATCAATTATTCTCACATTACCACTAGAAAATATCATTGCATTGGGTGGAGTTGCTAAAAAAATAAAATTTATTTCAGAATACGTGGAGAATAAGATTTACCAATAGGTAACATAAATGAAAGAGAAACAGCCATACATGATGGTAAAATAAGACGAGCAGCATGAATTCCCGTTGTATTCGCCTAGACAATAAACAACAATTTCATTCATTTTTTTTATGAAATATTGAGAATATTTGTTACAATGCTGTCGAGTATAGGAAACAGAATAGTGGCACATGCAAGATTACTTGTGAATTCTGTGAATATTGCACTCAATAGAATAACAATAAAAATGATAGTTATTTCAGATTGTCCAATGATAAATTTAAGAAAAGTAGCAATTGTAGAAGATAAATCCGATGCCTTAAATTATAATAACACATTTAGAAAGAAAAGAAAAGAAAATGTTGATTATTTAAATTTACTTTAAATCCATCAGCTATAGCTAAACCTGCTCCTTGTAACATAAATACACCCCAAGGAAATTTTTTCGATAATTGATCCCATTGAAGAATCGGATGATATTCCCATTTTTCTTCTAAAATAATTTTATCAGAAGAATTCTTATTATTCTGATATTATTTTACTAGTAAATGGATTTTGATTTGGAAGAATAAGTGCTAATGAACCAATTAATAAAGCGACTGTTCCATCACTAACATAACTAGAAATAACAATTCAAATGAGTCATAATCAAATTAGAAATTACGATTTTTTTAGTTTACTTTTTGCGAAAAATAATTTTCCAGCCCGGATAAGTTGAAAAATCACGTGTTATCCAAAGAAGAACCATTAAAATAAATAGAATAGTTATTGTACTTTCTTGCCAGTTGAGACTACCTAATTGAGTATATTGTTCTTTCAGAACTGAATGTAAATGTTTTCGAGATTCTACAACATTGACATCTTCTTTTATCCATGGTATTAATCTAAAATCAGAAATTGATTCAATCGAAAATAAAAGATATATTCAAAATCTTACTCTCGACGATTATATAAAAGTTGTAAACATAACCAACAAATGAGTAACATGATAATACCAATTGGTAAAGCAAATAGAAGAAAATTAGTAAAAGATATTTCAAATACATAATGTCCTTCAGTATAAAATCTAATTTTAAAAATATATATATTAAAAAGATGAATATTATAAAAAATATTTACTCATCAGAAAATCCTTTAACAAAAATATTTGGACCAGTTCCAACTAATGTTGTTAAACCACCAATGGCTGCACTATAAGCTACAGCAATCAAAAATCCTTTAACAAAAAGAAAAATGAGAAAAAAGAATGTTTATTGAATTAAATTGATTATACCAGTTTTAAGTGAACTATAATTTACATGATGTATAGACGTAAAGTTAGCATTATTTTCAGGATGACTGTCAGCTATTGTAGATCTGCATACACTTTAAACAACAATGTTTATTCATTTAAAAAAACTCACATATTTGTTTCTACATTGAAATCATTTGTAGGAAATTCTGTTCGTTGTTCTTCGAAATATGTTTTCATATCGAATGTAACTGTAAATAATTATATCAAATATCAATTTAAATAATATGAAGAAAAAGATTTGTACCCATTGACTCTTCTGATAAAATATCTTTTGATTTTCGTTGCTTATTATTTCTATACACTTGAGATCTTTGTTGTTCATGTCGTTGAAGTTCATCAATAATTGCAACTGCTGCTGGTATCATGATACTCGTTGCTGCTGAATTATTGATCCACATACTTAAAAATGCAGTTACTCCCATCAAACCAGCCATACTCCTATTAAACAATCATAAGAAAATTGTTTTTATACTATTAATTAAAAAAAAGAACAGTATTATTGATACCATTTGATTGACGAACCAACAAAATTAAGAACAAATAATGCTAATCGTCGATGTAAATGTATATGTTCCATAGCTTGAGCTAATATCATACTTCCAACAAATAATGTTGTTATGTCCTGTCAAAAAAATTCATTATGACGAAGAAGAAAAATGACGAAAACTCACTTTAAAATAGTTCAAACCCACTTTATCACTAGATAAAATACCTCCAAGTGGAAAAAAACAAAGTGGTAATAACGAAGTGACTGCATATGGCATTGCTTCAGATACCCAATAAATAGTAAGAAGAAGAACAATATACGCACAACGAGCTTGCTACAAAACAAACAATCAACATGATTACAATATAATTATAATCTCATGCTTACAATTGTTTGGATAATGAGTGGAAGTGGTAACAGAACCATCGGGGTCACAAAGATGATCAATAGACGCCACCAACGTCTAACTACTGTTTTGAGATGAGCGTTCGTAATCATTATTCTTTCACATTATCCATTAGATCTTGGTTCTTTTATACCCATAAAACTTGCTAATCACTAGCTAAAGTGCATATTACTAATCGAATTGTCAAAGGACAGACAACACCCTATCCTAGATGTATTACTCATCCTTCAAGTATACTTTAACCTTGAAATACATTCGAGAAGGTGTACAAGATTAACTCATGATATTAAAAGGTTTAGATCTCATTAACAAGATAGAATTTGTTTATACAACATACAAATATTTTATTATTTTCAATTTTAAACAACAATGCGAATATATAGATATGCATATTCGATCTTTTTTTTCTGAGATACATTCAAATTTTTTTTTAAGATTCAAAATAAGCCGACTCATGTTGATGTGATAGCAGACCGAGTCTATAAAATTGACATTGTTCTTTGTGTGAATACGAACTAAAACAACAACACCAAAAATGCCCGTTTTACCGGTAAATCTAAATTCAGTTTACGTATCCATGGTAACAAGTAAATGATAATTGAAGAGAATGAGATTAGAAAAATCTAATTGATTTATTTTTAGCTGGATGTTGTAAATCTGAATTTGATACAACATATCCAATTCATTTCAATGGAATCATAAGTGAAAATGAATATAGTCAATCGATTGATAAAATCAATCAAAATTTCATTACAAATAATTGAATAGCAGTTTGTAGTGATTCTCGTTTATCGACATATGGTTATACATCTTTTAAAGAAAGAGAAAGTTTTATTTTAATTTTTGTCAATCGACACGAAAACGTTGAATTCGATGATTCCACGAATCAGCAACATAAAGATTATTTTCAACATCAAATGATAAACCGCTTGGATAAAAGAACTGATTTGATCCATCCCCTCGACCATTTCCACCAACAACAACTCGACCCTCTTTTGATCCCAATGGCCAACACATTATTCGATTATTCCAATAATCAGCCACATACACATCACCAACTTCATTCACAACTAATCCCGTTGGATAATTTAATTGATTTAAACTATTTCCTTGACCTTGTCCACCAGCAACAACAATACCTTCGAGTGCACCTTTCAACCATTTTATTACACGATGATTCTCTTTATCTGAAACATAAACTGTCTCTTCTTCATCAATAAACATATATGTCGGACAGTTCAATTGATTGAGTTGATTTCCTCGACCATTTCCACCTGCAACAACTCTTCCTTCTTTTTCACCTTTGCTCCATCTTTTAACTGCATGATTCTCATAATCAGAAACAAACAAATCTCCATTTTCATTCATCATTAATCCATAGCATTCAATATTTTCAATGAGAATTTCTTTGTCATCATCTGGATTTTCTAATGACCATCGGACAACTCTCGAGTTTTCCCAATCAGAAATAATCAAAGATTTGTTCTTTTCATCCAAAATCACATCAGTTGGTTTATTTAATTGATCAATTCTGTTTCCTTTACCATTTCTTCCAGCAATAATTTGTCCCTCATTTTCGCCTAATTTCCATTTAACAACACGATGATTTCCATAATCAGCAATATAAATATTTTGTTGTTGATGATCGACATAGATCCCATAAGGATAGTTGAGTTGGTTTAATTTGTCTCCTTCTCTATTTCCTCCAGCAATAGTTTGTGCATTTGGTTTCCATTTGAGATGTGATCTCGTTCGAACTTGAATAAAAAAGAAAACAAAAAAGTTAAATTCGAATGGGATATTCGGTTCGTTTTTCTCTAAAACTCACTGAGATAGTTCAAACGATGTTGAACAAATTGTAAATGTTGTTTTGATTGAATAGAAGATTCTTGTTGATCATTATCTAACTTAGTGAGAGGATTGTTGTGTTGATTTAAATTTAGTTTGAATAAATTAAATTCATTATTTAAATTTTGATTATATTCAATTTGCTCATTTAAACTTTGTTCAAGTCGATCAATTTTCAATTGATAATCTTTAGTTTGTTGAGTGAGATGTTCGTATTGCTTATTCATTTGTATTTTAATTTGTTTAACATCTTCAGTCAGTTGTAAATTTTGATTAATTAGAAAACTGAAAAGATCTTTAAATGGCTGCAATTCTACTCTCATTGAAATATTTTCATTCATTCTTTATTCAAAATCTAAAATAAAGTGAAGAGAGATAAAAGTATGTAGAGATGAAGAATATTTGTTTTACTTTATATTTTGTTGGTTATTTCATTTTAAAATGAAAGCATGTTTTATCTCTATTTGTGACGATATACTGAAAATATACTTTTAACGTTTAGAGAACAAATCAGGATGGCCAAACCTATTTTATCTCATAAGTAACTGACAGCAATTCAAATGAGTTGTGTGATTAAAAAATAAATAGTATTTCAAGAGTGAAATGTTTTTCTTTTACTCAAAATTCGTAAGAAAAGAGACTCCTTTTATTTAGAATCAAGAAAAAAGAGAAAACTTCATTATTCACGAAACAGATGACCTTTATCAATGATATGAAATAGTCTCCATAGAGCTAAATAAGTGACAACAACATAGAAAATCACATAAGCAAATCCGGAAAATAATAAAAGAATTGCAAAAGCTAATTGAGCTTGCATAATTTGATATTTTGTCGTGTGTTTTGCAGCAGTATACATCTATATGCTGATAAATCCAATGCAGCAATTACGAGAATAATGATTAAAACAATCAAAATCAATTGTATAACGCCAAGAATTAATGTTGGTTTGACTACTCGTTGACTAACAGTTGGAACTTCATTTGATGGAGTGAAGATATTATCTGCTATCGGTATATACTGAACACACAGTGGACCTTGTGCACATTGTGTCATTGGAACTAATGATAAACGAGATTGAAAAGAGAATCGTCCTTGAATTCATATTTACTTGCATTCATTTTCAACGAATAGAAATAAACAAATGATTTTTATGTATTTTGGAAAAAAGTCAAAATCAACATTGATTTATATTTTTCGCTCAAAGGAAATCTATTTTTTTTATAATATTTCGAAAGAAGCAGTTGACATTTACATACAGTCTTCGACCGACAAAGCTTTAGTCAGTGTTACATGTCATTTTTTTATTGAATTTCGCTGAATATTTTTCTGATATGAAAGAAAATGATTTAAGTAAAATCTTAAAATTATAGTATATTCATTCAATGAAATATCAATATTCAATACAAATCTATTTAATTTATCATTTATCGCGATTCAACATTTAAAAATGTGTCGATGTTGAATTGTTTATTATTAAATATTACATTTGATGATCAGTCATCCTGTTTCAACGATGTTATAAAAATAAAGAAATTCTTCTATTTCAGTCAATTATTATCTAATCAAATAATTCGGAATATATCGATTGAAGATATTCGAATTGTGATTGAATATACATTGGTTTTTTCAATTGTAAAGTTAAACTTGTATATATCTTACAAGACTAAGATAGATTGAGTTAAGATGTTTTCCTTTTGTTCAATTTCAGTTATATTTTTACTTGATGTTTCGTTTAGATTTCCAGTGTTTTCAAATAAGATATTATTCAGATTGTTCGGCATGTCAGTCAGTAAACTGTTTATGAAATTGATGAGATGAACTGGTGCATTCGGAATATTTAAACAATAAATAAAAAATAAAATCTCAAGTTTAATATCTGTTCCATTGTTTTCTAACATAAGATCGATAAACATATCGATTGTTGTTTCTTCACCAATAACGGATTGTATCAAAAGTTTGAGAATAATCTTATTTTTCATTAATATATTATGCTTAACACAATCGACCATCCATTCGAATAATCGAGCTCGTCGAGAGAAATCGAACTTTGTCAAAGTTTCCTCAAGGCACAATACGTATTAATAAAAGCGATCACTAATTCTACACAATATAATGGACATTTCTCCATAAATGTATAAGAGCTTATGAAAACGTATTTATTTATTTACACAAAAAGAAACATGCAAAATTCAACTACATAGATTCAATAAACAAACGAAACGATAAAAACTACGTACGTATTCAACAATCTCAACACAATAAAATAATGCAATACAATCAAAATTCGAAAACAATTGAATTTCCATCATGTGTTCGAGGGAATTTTAAAAGATAAACACAGCTCACTGCTTCGCTTGTTAAACGTTTTCTGTAGTTTTTCCAGTAACCCTGATTCAAATATTTCAATCTCAACTGGTTCCTCTTTATCAAACACAATACATTTATTACCTGTCAGAACTATCGCAGCTTCCAGACGCAACGCACATTCTACCAACACGCTTATCCATTCATCTTTCTTTTCCACAGTCTGGCTGACTATATTTATTAATTCATGCAAACAAAACCTACCCAAAATGTTATCGTTTTTCTTCGCTTGGTACACAAGTAAGATAAGGTTTGGATCTAATTTTGCTAAAATCAATGGTGATTTCACTAATACATCAAAAGTACTTCTCGCACATTCAAATAACCCCGAGCATTCATCTTTCATTACGGTTAGTACCTCATTAATTACATACTTTGTTACTACATTTTCCCGCATCTGTCCAAGGGCTTTACATGCATTCCGTCTAATCTCAAAATCTTCATCTCCTAGTGCAACGACTAACTTGTTGATCACTTCACTGGCCGTTGCTTTCTCGCCCATGTTTTCAAGAGCCTGACGCGCCTTAGATCTGACTTCATAATCTGGATCTCCTAGTGCAACGACTAACTTGTCGATCACTTCACTGGTCGCTGCTTTCTCACCCATCTTCCTGAGAGCCCAACATGCATTCTGTCTGACCTGAGAATCTTGATCTCCTAGTGCAACGACTAACTTGTCAATCACTTCACTGGTCGCTGCTTTCTCACCCATGTTTCTGAGAGCCCAAGATGCATTCCTTCTGACTTCATAATCTGGATCTCCTAGTGCAACGACTAACTTGTCGATCGCTTCACTGGTCGCTGCTTTCTCACCCATGTTTCTGAGAACCCAAGATGCATTCCTTCTGACTTCATAATCTGGATCTCCTAGTGCAACGACTAACTTGTCAATCACTTCACTGGTCGCTGCTTTTTTACCCATGTTTTCGAGAGTCCAAGATGCATTCCATCTGACCCTGGAATCTTGATCTCCTAGTGCAACGACTAACTTGTCGATCACTTCACTGGTCGCTGCTTTTTCACCCATGTTTCCGAGAGTCCAAGATACATTCCTTCTGACTTCATAATCTGGATCTCCTAGTGCAACGGTTAACTTGTCAATCACTTCACTGGTTGCTGCTTTTTCACCCATGTTTCGGAGAGTCCAAGATGCATTCCATCTGACCCCGGAATCTTGATCTCCTAGTGCAACGACTAACTTGTCGATCGCTTCACTGGTCGCTGCTTTCTCGCCCATGTTTCCGAGAGTCCAAGATGCATTCCTTCTGACTTCATAATCTGGATCTCCTAGTGCAACGACTAACTTCTCAATCATTTCACTGGTCGCTGCTTTCTCTCCTATGTTTCCGAGGGCCCAAGATGCATTCTGTCTGACCCCGGAATCTTGATCTCCTAGTGCCACGGTTAACTTTTGAATCACTTCACTGGTCGCTGCTTTCTCGCCCATGTTTCTGAGAGCCTGACGCGCATTAGATCTGACTTCATAATCTGGATCTCCTAGTGCAACGACTAACTTGTCAATCACTTCACTGGTCGCTGCTTTTTTACCCATGTTTTCGAGAGTCCAAGATGCATTCCTTCTGACTTCATAATCTTGATCTCCTAGTGCAACGGTTAACTTCTCAATCACTTCACTGGTCGCTGCTTTCTCATCCATGTTTCCGAGAGTACAAGATGCATTCCATCTGACCCTGGGATCTGGATCTCCTAGTGCAACGACTAACTTGTCGATCACTTCACTGGTCGCTGCTTTCTCGCCCATGTTTCTAAGAGCCCAACATGCATTCTGTCTGACTTCATAATATGGATCTCCTAGTGCAACGACTAACTTGTCGATCACTTCACTGGTCGCTGCTTTTTCACCCATGTTTCCGAGAGTCCAAGATACATTCCTTCTGACTTCAGAATCTTGATCTCCTAGTGCAACGACTAACTTGTCAATCACTTCATTGGTCGCTGGTTTCTCGCCCATGTTTCTGAGTGCCCAAGATGCATTCCTTCTGACCTTAGAATCTTCATCTCCTAGTAAAATCGTAAGTCCATGAATCACCTCACTGGTCGCTAGTTTCTCACCCATGTTCCCGAGAGCCCAAGATGCATTCCGTCTGACCCCGGAATCTTGATCTCTTAGTAAAATCGTAAGTCCATGAATCACCTCACTGGTCGCTGGTTTCTCGCCCATGTTTCCGAGAGTCCAAGATACATTCCTTCTGACCCCGGAATCTTGATCTCCTAGTGCAACGGTTAACTTCTCAATCGCTTCACTGGTCGCTGCTTTCTCTCCCATGTTTCTGAGAGCCTGACGCGCATTAGATCTGACTTCATAATCTGGATCTCCTAGTGCAACGACTAACTTGTCGATCACTTCACTGGTCGCTGCTTTCTCTCCCATGTTTTCGAGGGCCCAAGATGCATTCCGTCTGACCTGATTATCTGGGGCTCGTAGTGCAGTGGTTAAACCGTATATGATTGCATTATCGTCCGTTCTTCTCAGTGCTTCGTATGCGACTTGTCTGACCCAGGCATCGGGGTCTCCGAGTGCAATGATTAATTTGTAGATCACTTCTCGTGTGACTGCTTTTTTGCTTATGTTGAGGAAAGCTTCACATGCATATTGTCTCATCACTGTGTCGTGATCGCATAGTGCAGCAAGTAAGCTATTAGTCACTTTAGCGGAGGATGCTTGCGAATGCATGCGTCCCAAAGCTTGACATGCATGTCGCCTAACTGTAGTATCTACATCTTGAAGTGCACCGATTAAGCTGGCAACTATATCAGCTGTGGCTGCTCGCTCACTCATGTTTCTGATGGCTT